>VMHT01020556.1_pt1 | contig 16026 bp, 21 predicted proteins | sample 4693611 | NCBI WGS metagenome assembly VMHT01 (sample SAMN12280063, study PRJNA550983) | marine metagenome | isolation source: seawater sampled from same location over 5 years 0.02-0.2 micron viral filtrate | place: USA: collected off the coast of southern California halfway between the port... ... | reverse complement strand
ATGCATTTGAATCAAGGTTATCTGGCGAGGATCAAGAGCCAGCGGCAGCTACTGCGAGCACACCAGAAGAAGGAGCTCCTCAACCAATTAAGGAAGCTGCCGAAGATCCAGAGGAAGTAGTCGAAGATCCAGAGGAAGTAGTCGAAGATCCAGAGGAAGAAACCGAAGAAGAAGCTCGCTATAAAATCCTGGTCAATGGGCAGGAAGAAGAAGTAACGCTGGATGAGATGCTCAAGGGCTACCAGAGGCAAAAGGATTACACGCAAAAAACCCAGGCACTAAGCGAAGAGCGGAAACAAAACCAAGCACTGGTTAATGAATATACCAATCGAATAAACCAAATCCAACAAGTCGCAGATCGAATTCAAAGCCAAGCGAGTACACCCGATCCAGCGGAAAATATTGATTGGAACAAATTATACCAAGAAGATCCGGTTGAGTGGACAGTCCAACGGCAACTTTACCAAGACCGTCAACAACTACGAGCCCAACAGGAACAACAATTAGAATATGTCAAGCAGGAGCAACAAAGGCTCCAGGCACAACAATTCGCGGGACATCTCCAGGAGCAACGGCAACGACTCTTGGAACTAGTCCCAGAATGGCAGGATGCCGAAGTTGCAAAGAGCGAAAAAGCCGCTATGCGAGCATTCGCGATAGAGCACTACGGCATGAGTGAAACGGATGTGAACCAAGCTTATGATGCACGGCTTGTCAAACTTCTGCGAGATGCTTACTTGTTCCACAATGGGCAAGCAAAAGCCGCAGAAGCCGTCAAACCTACTGCAGAAAAGCCTAGCACAACGAAAGGCAGAACCTATCGCCCAGACAATCCAAACACTCGATTAAGAAAAGCAGAAGCGCAGCTTCGTAAAACAGGAACCCTAGAAGATGCAGAGAGTGTCTTCGCAGAAAAATTTGGCTAAGGAGATAATATGGCTAAAGTAACGAATGCAGTAACGTCCTATATAACGCGCGCAGTAAGTGAGCATCCAGAGGACGTTTCCGATATAATTTACGCGATTGACCCAGTCGATACGCCCGTCGTTTCACTGGCTGGTACGAGAAAAGTGAGTAATACAACCTACGACTGGTTAACGGAGGCTCTTACAACCGCTTCTGCAGGTACTCCTAAAGAGGAAGGTTTCGAGACCGCTAGAGACGCATCTAACGTAACCTCTAGACTAAGCAATATTGTACAGATACTTACCCGCAATGCCACAGTTTCTGGGACTCAGGAGTCAATGAAGCTCTTTGGCAAAAGCAGCCAAATGGCACACCAAATGGCACGAAAAAGTAAGGAGCTTAAAAGAGACGTTAACTACTCAATTATGCATCCACAAGCAAAGGCTACAGGTGGAGATCCAAACACTCCAAGAAAAAGCGCAATGCTCAATAGTTGGATAAAAACCAACGTAAGCATGAACACTGGAGGAGCCCACCCAACTGGTGACGGTAGTGATGTTCGCACCAACGGTACGCAGCGTGCTTTAACGCAAGCTCTTATCAATGGAGTAATGCAGCAGTGTTACACCAGTGGTGCGGAGCCAACCACTATCCTGGTAGGGCCTCATAACAAAACCGTAATCGATGCAATGGGTGGTAGAGGGATCTCTCGTGAGATTATCGATAACAACCAAGTAGGATCATCGGTAAGTGTTTTTGCCAGCTCATTTGGCAACCTAAAAGTAGTGCCTCATCGGTGGCAACAAGAGCGTGATTGTTGGCTTATAGATCCGAAGCACATACGCATTTGCTATTTGAGAAACTTCCAGACCCAGGAACTTTCGCGGATAGGTGACGCTTCTACTCGCCAAATCCTCGTTGAATATGGACTCCAAATCGACAATGAAAAATCGATGGGATTAGTAGCAGACTTAACCACAAGCTAACCATGATTGTACGAGAAATTTTAGACCATCGGGGGCATGTTACCTCAATGGTTCAAAGCGACACAAACGACCCATCCGTAATGCATCACATACTGCGAGAAGATCATGATCCGATGATTCGCGAATGCGCAATGCTAAGTGAACATCTCGATCCTCGTAACGATTGGAAACCAGTGGCTCAAATACCAGCCGCAGTAGTCCAGCAGATGATGTTAGACGGCAGTTGGGATGACGAAGCGCATTTGAAGAAATGGTTGAATGACCATGCAAATAAGCCCTTCCGAATATGGCAAGGGAGAGTGTGAACAATTACACCTCTCTGCAAACCTCTATTTCCTCCTGGCTCAATCGTGATGACTTGAGCTCCTACCTGCCAGAGTTTGTTACTCTGGCAGAGGCAGAGTTTAATCGAGCCATTCGAGCCAGGGAGATGCTCCGCAATGCCGACACACAAACCAGTGTGGTGAGTGTTGCGTTGCCCTCCGATTTTCTAGAGCTCAAGCACATATCACTTACCAATAAAAACCAGCCAATCTATTATGCAACTCTGGCAGAGCTCGATGATATACGAAGAAACAAGGCAACCACGGGCCAGCCTACTCATGCTGCAATTTATAATAACAAGCTCGAACTAGCCCCAGTACCAGACACAACCTACACACTGGAGATTGTCTACTACCAGCAGATCCCAGCTCTATCGAGCAGTAATGCCACCAATTGGCTACTAACGACCTACCCAGATATTTACCTTTATGGGGCCCTAACGAAAGCGGCTCCGTTTATTGGCGAGGATGAACGTGTAGAGGTCTGGAGAAATGAATACCAAGCGGGGATCGCGCAGCTCAATGCGATAAGTGAAAGAACGGAGCTCAAAGGAGCTCGCAAAAGTTTAAGCTATAAGCACTTATGAAATACGGGGAAAGTTTTTATGGGCAAGGGAAGTACCAGCCAGATGTTATTATACCAGTAGATTGGACTACGGTGATCGATAACGTCAACTCGTTCCAAGACACCAACAACCAACAAACCAATACCTGGAATGACGTACAATGACTAGGCCTACTCTTAGCAGTTATCCAACGATAGAACTGCCTACGATAAATGGGGATTCTGGAGTTTGGGGAACCGTATTAAATGCCAGCCTAAACCAGCTCGATGATCTCATTAAAGCAAATGAAACGGCAACTGCAACCAATACTAGCTCGATCACTACGATCAATGCAGATGCAAATACCTCTGGCAGTATAGACAACAAAGTAGCGGCTGCAGTTTCTTCTCTACGTGGTACATCCACGGCTACCCTGCAATCATTAGAATCGCTCATTGGAGATGCTGGTAATGTTGATCTCAGCAGTATCAATAGCCAGATCACAAACCTACAAACTAACCTAGGAGCACCAACCAATGCAACCCTATCTTCAAGCGTATATACAAGGACTCAAGCTCTGGAAACAAGCGTCAATAACCTTGTGGGATCAACATCTGGAGATGATACAAAAAGTGTCAGAACAATCGCCACCGAAGTAATTGGCTCCTCCAATACGGGCATTACTTCGACGGCTGCACAAACGCTCATTGACACAAGCGTTGCAGCCATCCAGGGGAACACAACTCAAACGATTGCCGATCTCCTAACATTGATCACAACGCTGCAAGGGCAAGTAGCAACGCTCCAGCAGGACGTTGCTAACCTGCAATCTGGCAAGGCGAGTGCTTCAAGCGTCACGGCTCTTGAGAATACGGTCAATGGGACAACGGGAGTCGCAGGATTAGTCACCACCGTTGGAACGGCTAATACAAATGCTACTTTGGCAAAAGCCACGGCAGATCAAGCAGCTCTGGATGTTACTTCGCTTACCAGTTCAATCAATTCCGTATCTGGGAGAACAACTACTCTGGAGAGTGCTGGCTACATCACTTCATCTGCGCTTAGTCCCTACATCACCACGGCAACGGCTAATAGCTCCTATCTCACGAGCTCCTCCCTCAACTCGACGCTAAATAACTACGCGACAAAAACCTATGTCACGAGCCAGGGGTATTTAACCGCTAGTAATCTAGCAGGGTATAACTACGCAACTCAAAGCTATGTGAATAGTGCAGTAGCCAATAGCACGAGCAGCTCCAGCTTTGTGAGTACTAGTGACGTAAATTGGAAGAGAGTGCGCGGGTTGTTTGAAGGGCAATCGGACGTTAATAGAACGCTTCCAAGTCATCTTTACATGAGCTCATCGACGAGCGGGTATAAGAATGTGATCACGTATTATACGGCATCAAATTCCCCAGTTTGGATGAATCAGACACTAGCTGGGGGGAACGCGACATACAAAGCGATGTACACCGAATCATCGAGTAGCGTGACCTTGGATGACACAACGACAAAACGCTTGGATGTTTTGATCAATGGGACTTCTAGTAGTTATTGGGGATCTGCATTCTTACCAGGGTTTTTATACTTTGGGGAATCTTCCAACCAATATGTAAATCTGCACACGCGATCATTTAGCACCGTGCCCAGTAGCCCTTCGCGAGCATTTGGAGATCCAATATTGTTTTATTCAAATTACCGAAATGGTACGTTCCAGGATAACTATAGCCTAATCTCGTAATGGCAACACAAACAACGAACTACTCCCTTTATAAGCCTACCGTTAACGGTGACGAAAATGTTTGGGGCACATACTGGAACTATAATGCGGATCGCTTAGATGTAGAGCTCGACACGCTCCAGGGTAGCATCAACGGAGTAGCTGGTACGGCTGCAGCTACCAACGTCACGCTTACGAATTTAAGCGGGACGGTGACTACGGTATCCAATCAAGTTTCGCAACTTCAACAAGATGACACGGCTCAAGATACATCGATCACGGCTCTTACGGATCGAGTGAGTTCTGCAGAGCTCAAGATCACCACTCTCCAGGCAGGAGGAGGGGGAGGAGGATCTGGAGCAGCTCTTACGAATGGCAGTGTAGTGACCGCTTACATCGCAGACAATGCGATCACTGCCGTAAAGCTTGCCGTCGATAGCGTGACCAATACTGCAATTGAAACCGCTGCCGTCAATTCGGATTCAATTGCAACGGATGCTATTGTCAATCGGCATCTTAGCGATGACTGCATCACAAGGAGCGAGATAAAAGACGATGAAGTCCTTAGTGTCCATATCGCAGACCAGCAAGTTAGTACGGAGCATATTACCAGCACTCACGTTCTGGCTCCCAAACCTGGAGCGAGTGATATTGATAAAGTACTCTATAATGATGAGCACGATGGCCTCAAGTGGAAACGCTCGAACAAGGTAACTACACTCCAGAAATATACGGATTTATTTGCAAATACTGGTGATGTTGATCCAGGTGATCTTTTTGTAATTGCTAATGCTGGAGCGGCTGGCGGATCTGGAGCGAACGACTATCCGACCTCGATTGGTGGAGAGGCTACGCCCGTCTCCCTCGATGCCTCCAGTGTTTTTCTGGCAAACCGATCTGCGCCCAGCAACGTGAGCCACTACACTACGCTCTACACGGGGAGCAATGGTGTGACAAACGTCAACACAACGAACCCCGTTGTAGCGGTTTTTGAGCTCGCAGACGGCACGAGTTACAACGTGCCGCTGCCGCAGTTCTCCATCAATTCCGAAAATACAATTGCAGGCGCAAACTGCGCAGCCAATGACTACCTAGCGGTTTATGATCGTAGTGCGAACCAGCAAAAAAAGGTGGAGCTCCAGGAGCTGGGGCAGGCGATGGGATGGGGCAGTGTGGTGATTGAAGGAGGAGGTGGCGCGGGTGGTCTTATCAATACTTTTGGGATTATTACCGGATTTGAAGTGGATACGGCTTCTGGATCACTTCTTATGAATAGTACGGGAGGCTTTACTTCCCAGACTGCAAATATCGATTCTAACGGTGATTTTTTACTAACTGGATAAACTATGCCGCAGACGCTAAATCTTGGCCGGATAATGCCAAAGAAGAAGACTTGGACAACTGGGATCGACTTCGAGATTTTGGATTTTGTAGAGTACGGAGGAAGCTATTACACGGCTATTAGTAATCACACGAGCTCCGTAGCGAACAAACCTGGGACGGGAACAAATGAGTGGGAGCTGGTTGCGGCAGGCCTTAACTTTATTGGTGGTTGGCAAAACCAGGAATATGCTCCAAATAGTGTAGTGACCTACGGTGGGAGCGCTTATGTCAATACTCAGGTAGTAAGCACGGGAACGGGAGCTCCAGATAACAATAATCTATGGAGTGTGATTGCGAGCGGGATTGGAACCTACATTGGCAACTACAACTCTGCAAGCTCCTACGGAGTTGGAGATGTAGTGATCTATCGGGGATCTACTTATCGAGCGAATCAAAGTGTAGTTGGTGGAGAGACTCCAACAAGCACGGGAGCGAAATGGGATCTTATTAGTTTTGGCTTCAATGGGCCTGCCGTTTCGACACTAACGGCAGGCGCATCACAAGCGTTTGAGAAAGGTGATATTGTCAAGTTTCGCAATAGCATTTACATCGTTCAAGCCAACCTCAATAGTTCTTCCAGTAATCCGCAGATCGACTCATCGAATTACACAACACTAATTGAAGGTGAGAATCATGTAGGGGCTTGGACGGCATCTACAACGTACTATCCTAGAGATGTAACCACGTTTGGAAATGCCACCTGGAAGGCAACCGCTTATGCCGTCTCTCAATCAAATCCTCGTGTTGCTACTAGCTTTTGGACAAAGTTAACTTCTGGGATTGGCGGAAGGGGAGCCTGGAGTGCGAGCACTGGAGACTATTTTGTAGGAGATGTAGTCAACCATTTTGGAAGTGGCTACATATGTATACTCGACCATTCCAGCTCCGATGCTCAACGCCCTACGGCAACAGGTCAAAGTGCCTGGGAGCTTATTGTTGGAGGATTTAAGTTTGAAGGAAACTGGGCCCAGGGAGCCTATGATACGGGCAGTGTGGTAGTCTATAATCAATCGAGCTGGGTTGCGACTAGAACCATTTTAGCGACAGAAACAGAAACTCCAAACCTATCAACTGGGTTCTCCGAAATGGTGCGGGGATATCCAGATACAAGCGCTATAACTTTTGCGATTGCACTAGGATAAATTATGAGCTCATTTGAAAGACAAAGTTTTGAAGTAGGCAATGGAACCTATACTTCTAAAACTACGGACACGGTGCTTGTGGGGCTATTGCTTACGAATATCTCTGCAGCACAAATTACCGCAACCGTCAAGATTGGTGCGAGCGGATCAACTCAAGAAATTATCAAGGACGTACCGATCCCTGCTGGGAGTGCGCTTTCTGCCTTAGACGGTAAATTAGTGCTTAATGCTAACGATACCGTCGAAGCTACGGCTAGTGCTAGTTCTTCCTGCATTATACATATCTCACAACTCCAGGTGACTTAATGGCAGGCTACATCGGCAGTCGAGTATTAAATAGCCTTGTGACACTCGACGGTGTTGCGATTTCCAGTACAACCAAAATTCAACCATTTATCGGGAGCGTTGCGCCTTTTGCAATGAGCAGCGCACCAGCAGGCTGGTTAGTGTGTAATGGCGCGGCTTATTCGCAAACAACTTATGTAGATCTTTACAATGCGATTGAATCGACTTGGGTTAAAGCTTGGACTAATGGCGAAAGCATAACTACTGGTGATTATCGCAAAAACGCTGCTGGAGTAATCTATATCGCAACCTCAACCGCTACTACTAGTGGTAGTGACGTTGGCGATGATACTGGTGTGACTTGGTCTTCGAGTGCAAATTTCTTAGTGCCAGATTTTCGCGGTGAGTTTCTACGCGGTTTTGACAATGGATTAGGCAGCGATCCAGATGCCGCTAGCAGAACTGGAGGTGATGTAGTTGGTTCATTTCAAGACCATGCCGTTGGGAATCATCAACACCTAGTGAATATGAGTCCAGGCAGTGGGCTTAATACTTATAATAGTTACATGATTGGTAATCATTCCTATGGTACATTGCAACCTTTCCAAAGTAGTGACCCCAATGCCGGAAATCGCAGCACAGAGAATAGACCGCGAAACAAGAACGTCCAATACTGCATAAAGTTCTAATTATGAAAATAGTTTACAACAAAGCTAATGGCGCAGAAGTAGTTGCTTACGAAGATCCAATGGAGCCAGGGCGTTACGCACTACCAGCTAATAGCGTAGATACCGCACCTCCGTTATTTAATCCAGTGAATGAGCAATGCGCTTGGAATGGCGAAAGTTGGGAAGTTACGCAAAAGCCAGAGCCAGAAGCAAATCCAGAGCCAGCACCGATGGATGCTTGGGTAGCAATGCGTATAGAACGGGATTTGAAGCTAGAAAATAGTGATTGGCGCATGAATAACGACTACCCATATGATGATCAAGCCGCCTGGATTAGCTACAGAAGTGAGCTACGAGATTTACCAAGTACAATTACGGATATTAATAATATCAACTGGCCTACGGAGCCAACATGACACAAGCGCGAGAGTTAGCGACATTTGCTAGCGGTGATTTCCCAGCAGGGCATGTAATTCAAACAAAAACAAGTATTTTTAAAGATCTACATTCATTCACAATTGGTGGTGCAAATAATAATGGAAATAATGGAGAGTCTGATGCTCAAGGAACTTCCACAACTAGAGGGAACGATACTTGGGGAGGGATAATACCTGGATTAGAAGTGGCTATTACTAAAAGAGCATCAAGTAGTCATTTTTTAGTTACTTTTAATTTAATGGGTTGTACTAGCAATCAAATGGCTGCTGCTTATAACTGGTTTTATAATATATATACTTCAGTAGACAGTTATGCCAACCCAATACAAATTGGTAATACCAGATCTGGTTCAGACAGAAGAGTAATGGCTGGATTTAGATCATATTATAATCAAAGTAGTTATAATGCTTATAATAGTAAAACATTATCTGGACAAGCAAAGTACAGTCCATCAATAAGTTCTGGCACATCTGTTACATTCAAATCACTTATTTTTTCCAGCTACAATATAGTAGTAGAATTAAATGGAGATTCTACACCATCAAACAACGCTGCTAATGGTGGTGCTTATACTAGTTCAGTGATAATTCAAGAAATAGCAGGAACATGATTACAGAAGCAATAAGATTTTTAAGGCCAAACTCTACATTTTGCATTACAAATAATGATTATTCTACTTTGAAATGGAATGATCCAGATACAAACCCACCTTCATTAGAAGAAGTTGAAAATAAAAATGCAGAACTACAAGCCGATTACGATGCTAACAAATACCAACGTGACCGTGCTGCCGCATACCCATCCTGGCAAGACCAGTTAGATACGATTTATCACCAGGGAATAGATACCTGGAAAGCACAAATTAAAGCCATTAAAGACCAACACCCAAAGAAAAAGTGAGGAAGTTAGAATACCAGCAGGGGCTCTTAGAAGAGACACCAGATGAACTAGACCCATTGAGTCTGCTAGGTGCAGCCGCTACGGGGATTTCTCGCAAGGCTGGAGGTCTTCTAGGGGAGCTCCTCACACCCAGCACGCTAGAAGCTCCCACGTTCGTAAGGGGGCCAGAGCGAGAGCAGAACTTTGCTAATTGGTTCCAGGAATCCCAGGCAGTCGATAACCAGGGCCAGCCGCTCAAGCTCTATCATGGCACAAAAGCCGACTTTGATAGATTTGACAATGAGTATTTGGAATCGGCTACACCTAGTGTGCCATCCAACCTTGGATTTTTTTTCACGCAAAATCCAAGGGTATCAAACCAATTTGCTGGGGCCGATCTGCGCAAGGTGATTATGAACCAAGCGACTCCAGGAGGCAGGAGCCTCCCAGTAAATCTACGGCTCAACAATCCTTATGTGCTAGAGAGCCAGATCCCAGAGGGAGCTACCCAGAATTGGATGGACAAGAGATACACCGATGCCTACGAGCTCCTCTATGGATTACACCTGGGCGGATGGCCTAAGCCCTTAGCCAAAACCAGAGAGTATTCCGATGCCGAAGATGCCGCTATTAATTTTCGCAGACAACTTGAAGGCCAGGGCTATGATGGGGTTATTCTACGTAATACTCTAATGGATTCCGAAAGCCCAAACGACCCAAGCGACCACTACATCATTTTTGATCCGAACCAAGCCAAGGGCATCTATAATCGAGGCACATATAGCCTGGAAGATGATGACCTTCTAGGAATGCTTAAACGTGGAAAGAACACTCAAACAAGCTAAGAGGTAGACTTGTATATTGGAACCATTCCCACTCCCGCCAGCACCGAATCTAGGCAAGAATTTACTTGTACTGCTGGGCAACTTACGTTCAACACTACGGGCGGAACTACGGGCTATATTGACTGCTTTTTGAATGGCGTTAAGCTCGATTCCAGGAGCGATTTTAGTTTTGATGGGAGCGTAGTTACGCTCACTACTGGAGCCGCTGCAGGCGATATCCTAGCCGTCATTATGAGGCAAGCGGATAATGCGTTAGTTGCGCTGCCGATTAAAGATAGCGCGGGGAATAATGTTATTCACGAGGCAAATGGGGTTGTTAATTTTTCAAATCCAATGTTTAAAACAGGCACATTTACTCCATTCTTTGCAAAAATTAATACAACAACTGAAGCATATACTTACACGGGTACGAGCCATATACGGCATGGTCAATATACAAAAATAGGGAAATTAGTATTTTTTGAAATTTCAATCAATCATAATGGGTCAGCGTTAAACTATAACACAGGTGTTAGTGCTAGTGACTCTGTGGCAATTGGAGGACTTCCCTATGCCCCAGAAGAATCTTCTTTAAGTGGAACGTCGACAACGGTTCATGGAAGTGTTTTAGAAATATCTTTTAACACTAGTAATAGTTGGACGGGATATACTAAATTTGGGTTGTTCAAAAAAGATTATTCTCAAATAGCGTTGTATTACCCTGGTGGGAGTACAATTAATAATGTTGGGTGTAATACATATAACACAACTACTGTAGTTAGTACTATGTCTGGACACTATTTTACGGAGCAAAATGACTAATCACGAAAAAGCGTTAGAACGAATTAGATCAATAAGAAACAAGATTATGTTGGATACTGATTGGTGGGTACTTCCAGACAGAACGCCAACTCAAGCACAATTAAACTACAGACAAGCTCTAAGGGATCTTCCAAGCAATAGCCCGAATGCTGCAGTTGATGAATATGAATCTCTAATTAACGTGACATGGCCTGAGATGCCCCAATGAACTACATCGTAATAGCCATCTTTGTACTCATTGTCTGGGCATGTACGGACTACCCAGCGAGCGAAGGCAATGATAGCGAAACGAGCCCAATAGAAATTAATATTAACATAGAATCCGATTCCAAATCCGAATCGGATGCTTACATTGAAGAGGGGAGCGACAACGTTACGAGCTCTAGCAGCTCTAGTAGTTCCGATAATAGTACCGATAATAATACCATCATCATTGATAACGTGAGCGCTTAATGGATATTGAATTCATTAAAGAACTATCAAATTTGGGCGGGATGTTCCTGGCATTATGTGCATCCGCCTATTTTGTGAAATACACTAGCGATAGCCACAAACAAGAGCGGCAGTTGCTTTATCAAAAAGACACCGATAACGATACGAGACTAGCCGATTTATTTGCGAACACGCATCAAGAGTACATGGCCTCAATGCAGCAGCTCAACGCGACTCTTAGCTCGATGAGCACTGCAATTACGGAGCTACGTAGTGAAATAAAAATCCAAAACGAGCGTAGATAATGGCAGACTCTTCAAAGCATTTTAGCAGAGCAGAGCTCCAGTGCTCTAAAACTGGGGAGTGCAACATGAGTTACGTGTTCTTAGACCGCTTAGAAATATTGCGAGCTGCGTATGGTAGACCAATGCGGATTAGTTCTGCTTATCGACAATGGCCCGATCATCCAGCAGAGGCTCACAAAGATCAACCAGGACGCCATGCGCTTGGGGTAGCCGTGGATGTACTAGTACACGGTAAAGATGCACTGGATCTACTAGCTTTGGCACTCGATCACGGATTCAATGGCATAGGCGTAAGTCAACGAGATAAAAATCGTAAAAATAGATTTCTCCATCTCGATATGAGGGAAGACGGGGCAATATGGAGCTACTAGGTTTTTTTGATAGTTTGGCAGCATCTGGAACTTTAGAAATCGTTTTAACCTGCGCAGGCGTTCCTGCTCTAGCGGCAGGAGTCGCAGGCTATAGGAAGTATCGAAATGCCAAAAAGTCTCGTACCAATTGAGATAGCCCCAGGGTTTGTAGATGGAACCGATTATGAGGCAGGAGCTAGTTGGATACGTGGTAATTTAATTCGATGGCATGAGGGACGCTTAAAGCCTTGGAAGCCCTGGCGCAAGATGTTCACTACGAATCTCTCTGGGCAGGCTCTGGGAATGCATTTCTGGACGGCTTCCAACGGTATGCGATACTTGGCGATAGCCACGGCAGACAACGTCTATCTCATAGACATTGTTGCTAACACACTCAAAACGATCACACCCGTTGGCCTCAACACTTCTGCAACGTACAATATAGGCCCTGGCTATGGAGGAGATGCTTATGGAGGTACATACAACTACAATGAAGCGGCTGGATTAGGTGGCCTTACCTTCATCTTTACGGACTATGCAAGATGGAGCATGGATAACTGGGGAGATGGGTTACTATGCATGAAGGAAGGGGATGGCAAGGTCTACTACTACAATCCGGTTACCGCTGGAGTCAATGACGTTCTCACCATAATTACTACGGATTCCGATCCTCTTAGAGCTCGTGGTCTAATCGTTACTGCAGAGCGTTATCTCCTGCTATTTGGTGCAGATGGCATCACTAGAAAGATACGCTGGAGCGCAGCCGAAGACTACACAACCTTCTCCTCAACTACTGCCAACCCAAGCGAAGCAGGGAGCCTGGAAGTAAGTACTAAGGGCTTTTTGATGGCTGCAAAAAAGGTGCGTGCAGGCACACTTCTCTTCTCCTCCGTTGACGTTACTTTAGTGCAATATCTAGGGCCTCCTTTCATTTATGGGATCGAGACGCTTGCAGAAGCTTGCGGCCCAGTTAGTAGCGCCTGCATTCAACAAATCGCAGAGCGCACGGTCTGGCTCGCTACGGATGGTTTTTGGCAATTCGACGGCAATGTTACGCCTTTACGCTGCCCCATCCTAGAGACGTTCCTGGAATCCATCAACATGCAAAAAGGGACACTCGTAGCGGCTGGCAGTATTCGAGAGTATGGTGAAGTAATCTGGTTTTATTGCAGTAAAACTAATGATGGTACAAGGCCCGATAAATACATACTTTGGGGCACAAGAAACGACACTTGGAGCATGGGCTCACTAAGCAGAGACGCATACCAAGAAGAAGAGGCCTATGTGTTCCCAATTGCCGTTGGGCCAGATGAGTCCAACAATACGTGCATCTGGGCGCATGAAGTAGATCGATCTCTAGCTTACGAGCCTAATGTTGAGGCATATGCAGAAACGGGAGCTTATGAGATCCAGCAGGGACAACGATTAGCACGGGTAAGCAGGATCTGGCATGACCTGGAGAAGCAGGGGGCCGCAGGCTCTTATCCCCAGTTTAGTTTTTTCACGAGCTCAAGTGCAGATGGGACGGAGGTAACGAAGGGGCCCTACTCTCCCCAGGCCGATGGGAACATAGATCTTCGCTGGCAAGGTAGGCAGCTCCGTATGAAAGTCGCTGCCCCGATAAGCCAAGAGTGGACGTTAGGTAAACAACGGCTGGAGATCCAGCCAGGAGGGACACGGTGAACATTGGCACACCTCCAAACCAGTATGATCGTAACTGGTTTTCTCGTGCTTTCGATAGACTAGGCATCGAGCTCCGCAACCGATACACGCACAACCAGGATGTAATTGTAGACGGGAATCGACTCGTGCTCGTAGCCCCGAATAAAACAAGATATAAGCTCACCGTCAATGACGCTGGTGTGCTAAGTACTACCGCACTATAGCTATAGAGCAAACTTATGGGTTTCCCCAATCCTTTTGAAGCAGCACAAGACGCAATAAGCAACGTAGGCAAGCAGGCAAGCAATGCATTATCTAACGTAACTCGTGGAGCTCAACAAGCAGGAGGAGGCTTAAGTAAAATTGCTAGTGGTGACCTACGAGGTGTGCAGGATATCGGAGCCGCATTAGTCAATACTCCTAGTAGTCTCTATGGGAATTATACGAGCGCACAAAACGCACTCATCGAAGGTGCGTTTTCTCCACTCGCTGGGACACCACTATATGGCATGACTGCTGGCAATCTCACGGGCCTCAATAACACCGTCCAGGGGATTTTGAGGGGTAATGTCGCAGGTATCCAGGATCTTCCAGGAGATATCGGTGCAGGCGTGCAAGCAGGGCTCGATGCAGGCAAAGATCTAGTCGAGTCATTAGGTGACGCTCTGGGTGGCCTAATGGGTGGAGGTGGAGGAGCTGGGGGAGGAGCTCAAATTTTGGAGAGCTTGAACAACCTAGCGAACCAAAGCGCTGGCTATGCTGCCAACCTACCGGATGAATTCCAACGATTTGAAGGGGATCGATTTGCGGCTCCAAGTGATCGCACCACCGCTGCAGAAAATGCCTTATATAACCAGCAAGGCTCCAACATCCAAGGAGCCTACGACCTTACACGGGATCTAACTGGGCAAGCAGGCGTTTCGGATTTCACAAGCAACATCTCTGGAGCTCAAAATTATGCGCCAGTAGGGCTGCAAGGAGAAAGAAATTTCGGCAATGCATCCGATGCAGGCTATCGCAATTATAGCAACATGGATGTGCAAGCTGGGCCTACGGCTGGAGCCCAGCAATTCAACGCTACCACTTTCCAGCCTACTGGGCCCCAGGTTGCTCCAGATCGCTACACGGGCAGGACGTTCGAGGGGCAGAATTACAACCCAACTGCGATCTCTTCGAGTGGCAGAGATCGCTCTGGAGATGCATTAAATTTTGAGGGGCAAAACTACGGCAATGTAGTTGATGCTCAAAGCCGTGATTTCGGTACGAATCGAACATTCCAACAAGACTTAAATCAATACACAAATCCGTATAATCAAAACGTCATCGATGCCTCTTTGGAGGATCTCAATCGAGCTCGAATTCTAGCGAACCAAAGTACGGATGCAGATGCCATTAGAAGTGGAGCGGCATTCGGTTCAAGGCATAATCAAATCGAGTCCGAAAACTTCGCAAACTATTTAAGGGAAGCAGGCAATCTTTCTTCCCAAATGCGGCAACAAGGCTTTGATCGAGCCAGCCAACTCGCAGCTCAAGATCGAGCTCAACGCCTAGGACTCACGGCAGAGTCGCAACAACAAGCTCAACAACTAGGGACGCAAGGAGCTCTCCAAGGGCAAAGTCTAACTGCTGGAGATTTACAAGCAGCTCGTGATGCAACACTCCGCTCGCAGCTCCAGAGTCAACAATTAGGGCAGCAAGGGGATCTGCAGACTCAACAACTCCAAGCCCAAGCTGGAATGCAAGGACAAAGCTTGACGGCAGATAGTGCCAATCAAGCGCAGCAACTCATGGCCCAAACTGGGATGCAGGGCCAATCATTAAGCGCAGATGCAAGACAACAAGCCAACCAGCTCCTCCAGCAAGCAGCACTACAAGGCCAAAGCCTCACCGCTGGGGATCTACAAAACGTAAGAGGCCTTAATCAAGCGAGCTATGATTCTGCAGCACAACGAGCTTTGAACGCCCAGCTCCAGGCGCAGCAACTGGGTATCCAATCTGGAATGCAGGGGCAGCAACTAGGAGCGGATAGTTATAATCTCATGCAGCAACTTCAAAACCAGGGAGCTCTCCAGGGGCAAAACCTAACGGCTAACAATCTCCAGACGATCCTCAATAATAATCTCCAGAGCCAGCTCCAGGCGCAGAACTTAGGAGCCGATAGTTTCAACCAGCAGCAAGACCGTTTACTTGATCAACAACGGCTGCGAGAGCAGTTTCGCCAAAGCGCTCTAAGTGATGCGTTAACGGGAGCAAACAATTTGGGAGGCATGGGCTTGAATTTGGATAACACACAACGCCAGCAGCTCCTAGATCGATTGAGTGTAGGCCAGTACCAGGATGCTCGTAATTTCATTCT
>VMHT01187033.1_pt1 | contig 16028 bp, 22 predicted proteins | sample 4693611 | NCBI WGS metagenome assembly VMHT01 (sample SAMN12280063, study PRJNA550983) | marine metagenome | isolation source: seawater sampled from same location over 5 years 0.02-0.2 micron viral filtrate | place: USA: collected off the coast of southern California halfway between the port... ... | reverse complement strand
CCACTACCGTCTGTCAAAGAAGGTGTGGTGTGGTTGCCAGTAATAACATCGTTGTTATCTAGCGTAACTTTAATTGTGTATTGAGTATCGTAACTAACAAGTTTGACGTTGACCTGAGCTTTAGTAGGTCTATAAACGTTACTAATTTTAGAAATGTTATATCGAGTTAGTGTCTCTGTGCTGTCATACTCAACTTCTTTTTGGATGTTAGTAACAAACACATAGTCTTGAAACGACGTAGCCCTAAAGCGATCACGAGCCCGCCCAGAGCCACGTAGATACCCAAGATTTGTTGACGTGATGTTTGCAAAAGATTGCTCTTCAGGAACAACAGTAGGCAAAGTGCCACTGATGGGCTCTACCTTAGACACACCAGTAACAAACGTAAAGCTTGATTCAATAGTCAGCGATACACCAGTAGCTGTTGCAGTAGCGTCCTTATCAAGAGTAATGCGACTGTTAGACGTATCAATATTAACAATCTTGGCTCCTGTAGGAATACCACTGCCACTAACACCTGCACCTATAAACAAATCTGTCATGGAGTTGACAGAAGCTATAACAGCAGAGTTGTTAGTGGTGTTACCAGTGCGGCTGATTGTTCTACTATCATCAACCACCATCAAAATAAACCGCTCATCAGTGCTGCGGTTGTAGGTAAACACCCAAGCTTCGTTCCACTTCAACGGAGCCGTCAGGGTGTTACCACCTTTATTTTGTGTGAGCGTGTCAATACGCTTGAGAGGCACAGAACCCAAACGTTTCTTTAGTCCTTCAACCAGATCGCAATTAGCGTTCTCAAGAACTTTTGCAAAACCTGGCAGCACAAAACTGTCAGCCTGTTGGTTTACGCCTTTGTTAAGTGGACCAATGATTTGGCTATAAAGTTCTTTCGACATTAGCGGCTCAAGATGTCAGGACCAAAATTAGTAATAACGCGGCCACCGTACATGTCATCCGGACCGCTAATAAAGTTATAATTTTGCGCCATGTCTTCAGTACGCTTAAGAATTTGAAGAGCGTTAGCTTCGTCTTCTTGAGTGTAAGACTCAATACTAGATGAGGTTACAGCACGGTTAGAGAAAATCCGACCAGCACGAATCATGATGTAACGACGACCAGTTTCAGGAATACTGTCCCATACCAGTTCTTCTACAAGTTCAGCAACAAGATCGCTGCTGTTGCCAGTCATTACAACACCAAGACTAGTGCGAAGGTCGTAGGTATTTTTGATGCGATCGTACAACCTCAATCCACGGAGTACAAACCTTTGCGTCGGATAAGAAAGCGGGTTAAACCGTACAGCAAGAGTGTTTCCAGGTAGTTGGGACTGACCAGTAGTAGCGTCCAAAGGAATGGAGTCATAGAGCATTGTGTTCCAAGACCAGCCTGCACCTTGAACTTCTCGGCTAATTTCATCCAAGGTTCGCTCTGCCAGACTAGCGTCACCAGTCAAGGGTGGGTTTAGGGAGTTAATAGGAGCCTCACCAATAATGGCGAGAAGCGTATTAACTGCATTTAATTTAGATGTCGCCATTAAAAAAGGGGGAACATTTCTGCTTCCCCCATTGTATTGGTAATTAGTAAGAAGTAATTATCAATAGGGATTGCCGTCGTGCAGCAAGCTGACGCAGCACTCAGGACGTAGGATGCCGTGACCCACAGCGTAGGAGGCAACCATCATGGTGGACTGAGTCATTGCCTTGTACTCGTTGCCGGTCATCTGCATGGACACGTCCTTCAGAGAGACGGTACCCACGGCTTCCTTGGTGAAGCACAGACCAAAACAGTTGGCAATAGAGCTGGTGTTACCCTGCTCGTCCTGGTAGTAGTCGTTACGACCAGCAGCGGCCTGACCATCGGAACCGTCGCGGCCGTTGGTGTAGTTAGGACGCTCACCACGGGTGGTGGCGGACTGGTTGTTCAGACCAACGTAGGACTGACCAGAGGTGTAGGCGTTGAGGCCGAGGTGGTTGGAGGTGGTCAGGCGGAAGCCTGCAACCTGTGCCACGCGGTTCTCACCAAAGCTACCGTTGGAACCAGTGCCACCGTTGAAGTCAACGTTGATGGCGCGGTCCGAAGCCAGCACATCGTAGTAAGCACCAGGAGACAAAACGCAAACACGTCCTTCTTTAGGAGTGTCTTTCTCGTCCAGGGACTGGCAAGCCTTGAACAGGTTTTCAACGATCAGATCGCCGCGAGCATTGCGGTTAGCAGCACCGTTAAGGTCAATGCCGGTGTAGGAAGTACCACCAGGCAAAGCGTTGAGAACGAACAGACGCTCACCAACAGTAAAGGCTGCGTTAGAGCCAGTACCGATGGCAGAGATTGGGCTGATACCGAAGGTGGCAGCACCGTTGCTAGGAGCAGTAGTGATAACGGCGTATGCACCGGAATCTTCGCCGTAGATAACCTCACCAACAGCAAAGAAGCTAAGTTCCGCAGTTGCGAAGTTAGCGCTCATGGTAATGGTGGTACCAGACACAGAAGCAAAAGTACCGCCTGCAAGCTGGAACCGCTTGGAATCCCAGTCCTTAACGCGGCCATCAGATTCAGAAGCAGTCAGCAGGGTGCGAGCAAGACGCTGGTCATAGGCCCTGGCAAGAGCACGCCCTAATTCTGTGGAATAGATGCTTCTAACATCCCAATGAAGCTTGGCCTCATCAAGGTCGTAGATGCTAGCGTCGGCAATTAACAGATCATCGATGGTGATGATCTTTTCGCCAATCATTCCTTTGTTGCCCTGACCAGTGATCCAGTCACCAGGACGATGGTAGCGACTTGAAAAACGTCCTGTCACGGGGAAGCTTGCACTCTTGCCAGAAGAGATGGCACGCTTCATGGTCAGATCTTTGAAGATCGTCTCACGGTTAAAAGTGGTCAGAACTTCGCCTGAAAAGATTTTCAGGAAGTTAGCGTTTTCACGCTCGTAATTACCGGAGGCAGAACCAGCGTTGTACTGAACGCTGTTAATACTACCCAACCGGCCGAGAGATGCAAAATCAGGCATTTCTAAGTTTGGTTGAAAAGTTACTGCGCGTTCGCTTGACTGTTGTTATCGCCTCAGCGGCAACAATGTTACGTTCGCTATTTAAATATTAACCCCTAGGACCAAGAACGTCGCTACGAACTAGCTTGTCTTGTACATCTTGGGTGTAAGCACTGTCCTTTAGATAACGAGGATCGTTCATTGCGTCCATAACTTCTGAAGTTGAACGGAACACATCGTTGCTGTTGGCAGACAATTTACCACCAAGCAACTGAGGTTCAGAACCTGAGTTCTCTGCATAGGCGTAGTACAGAGATTGCAAAGCGTTACGAGCTCGGTAGTAGTCACCGCTATTTACTTCACGGTTATACGCTTCAAGCTCAGCTTCATCTAGGTTTTCCCGAGCCCACTGCTGAGCACCTTCAAAGTTCTCAGAACCTCCGATGCTTTCAACAATAGTTTGCTCTTGTTCATCTGAAAGAGCCTGGGCTTCTTGATCCTGTTCGTCAGTTTCTTCGGCAGACTCTTCTTCAACCTGTTCACCAGAACCAAGCTTCTTTTCCAGCTCCTGGTAGGCCTTGAGAAGTTCATCAGGACTGCGGAACTTGCCACCGATAAGGTCTTCATCTGGTTGTTGTTCCTGCTGCTGCTGGTTTTCTGCTTCCAGCGTTTGAAGATCTTGCTCGTTGTACGGCCCAGTTTCCTGCGAAAGAACGCCATCAGCTACAACTTCCATAATCAACCAATACGAACGCTGAGGTCAGGATACACAGAGACGGGTCGTTTTTGACGAATCGCCTTCACGTATTGTTCGTAAACGTCAGGTTTCTCTTTCTTTAGTTGTTCAATGCGAAGTTGCAGCTCAGTCTTAGGCTCTTCTTTAGGAGCCGGGGCTGGCTTCTTGCTCGGTCCGGATTGAGTCATTTTCAGCTTTGACAAGTGCGGCTTGCTTAGCAGGATCATTGTTAGGATCCTGTGCAGCCATTTGTTGCTGCATCATCATAGCTTGTTGTTGCTCTTCCATTGCAAGTTGCTCTTCAGACTTAATCAGTTTGTAAGTATCAAGTCCATCAGCAGCAGCAAGACGAGTAATAAGTTCTCGGTTGTTTACGAAACGAGACATAGTTTCAGGACCCACAGTTTGTGCCAGGGTTTGCAAGAACTCAATCAGTTTTGCTTTGTCGTTACCACGACCTAGAGCATCAAGACCTGTAGTGATCTGTGGTTTAACAACGTCCTTAGGTAATTTTGGAAGGCGTTTCTGACGCTCCATGAGAGCCATCTTGCGTTTAACCAGGGGAAGCTGCAGCTCAACAGAGAGCACGGAGTACACACCACCCAAACCAGACTCAAGTTCCTGTGCAACCATCCGAATCTCTTCAGCAGTCACGCGGTCCCGACCAGAAGTACCAGCTTGGATCGCACTGTTAAGAAGAAACGCAAAGCTCAGGCGTTGTTCAATACGAGCCATGGTATTAAGAGCAACGGTCAGATCGGCTTGTTTCTGCATCTGCAGAGGAGCCACATCATTTGGATTGCCTGCCACAATTGACCCATTGGCAGCCCGAGCAAGTGCATCAGGTCGAGTAGTACCGTTTGGGTTACAAAGGAAAATGATCTTGGCTGCTGCTGCGCTACCCTCAACAATTGCTTTTGACAAATACTCAAGACTCTTTAGGTCTCCTAAAAGCTCTTCACAATATCCTCGACCGTACGATTCATGAGCCACGCGGAACATGCGTAGCGGAATCCAAGGACTCTTCTCAATTTCTGATGAGCCTTGTTTGCCTACAGGTTTCTTGTACGCCTCTTGTTGCCACGTACAACGATCCTTTTCATAATCCCATTTGATGTGGGTAAAGAGAAACGTTGACTTGTCTTGGAAACCACCTTCAACAGTCTTGGGTGCTGTGCCTTCAGGAAGGATGTCAGGGCTGACCTCTTCACGCACCACAACTTCCAGAATGTTTCCTTCTGGGTCACGGTTCAACACAAACGACTTGAGGGGGTACACCCTGGTGCCAGTTTCTGACACATACATCAAAGCGTTGCCACCAATAATCAAATGCTTTAGTGCCTCAAACAACGCAGTGCGGTCACCAGACTCCTCGATGTCGCGCATGACGGTGCGCTCCATCAGCGACAGTTGTTGATCAAACTGTGACTGCAGTTCCTTGTAGTTCTCAAGCTCTTGCTGCAGCTTGATGTCATCTACAGAGAGACGAAAAAACGCTTGGTTAGGAGGAAGCAGAGCAATAAGAAGTTTGCTTGCAAGGTTGTTCACACCGCGAGCTCCTAGCCCCTGGTATGTGGTCTGAATTTTTGTGTAAAAGTTTTTGCCTGTGCTGCGATCGTTATCGGTGATAAGAGTCGGCAGAGTGTACTTACTGCACTCAATTGCACGGTCAAGATAGATTGTCTTCTCAGGCTCTAGGGCCGAGTAACGAGCCGCAGCATTAAACATTCAATCCACCCACTCCAGTAGTGCTAGTTGTATCCTTGCCGCCAAAAGCCAGAGCAGATTCTGCTTCAACAGCAGTACGAAGAGCTCCTGGGGTACCAACCCGACGGCGTGAAGGTGTACCAACCTTAGCTCCTTTTGCTTGCTGCCTCTGAATTGCAGAGCTCAGTTGTTGTTGTTGGATAGCCAAAGCAGACGAGGCTTTCTGCTGTGCGATCTGAGCACGAGCCTGTGTTGCAGCTTGCTCAGCTTCCTTTGCTCGCTGTGCAGTTGCAGCTCGGCTTTGATCAATTTGCGTTTGAAATTGTGAAGCACGCTGCTTTGCATCTGCCTGCATTTGCGACACTTCTTGCATTGAAGCTTCACGAGTAGCAGCGGCTTGCTTCCGCATAGCTGCAGCTTGTTCTCGTGCTGCGGATGCAGCCTTGTAACCTGAGTAGGCGCTAGCACCCGCAAGAAGCGTGGTAGCTATAGCTAGATACGGAACAGCCATAACACGTTAGTCGTACTTGGTTTCTTCTTGAACTTTAAGTTGTTCTTTTAAATGGCGTACAACTGATACTTGACCAGCAGAATACCAAATAGTTTTCTCCTCCATACTAAGATCAGGAGCCTTATCAGGGTACATATCTTCTAAATATTTGATAATGTCTGGATCAATGTAGGGAATCATATATTTAGTCCGGTCGGATTAACTTTAGTTTGTTCGGTACCACCGTAACCACCAGGCACAGGAGCTGTAACCTTTGTGCGGGAAATACCTGGCTTACCTACTGTCTGTCCTGCAGCCTTTTGATCAACAGCTTGCGCTGCCTGTTGCTCAGCTAATTGTTGATCAGCTACAGCAATCTCACGTTGCGTTTCTGCACCAACTTGTGCAACTGAACGTTTAGAAACAATGTCAGCAACTCGTGCTTGCTCTGCAACTTCAGCAGCAATGCGTTCTTGTTCTTTAACTACTTTTTGTTGCTCAGCCTCTTCGGTTTCCATTGCTGCACGTTGAGAAGCAACAGCTTCTTCAGCCGCTCTTTGTTCTGTTTCAAATTGACGCTGTGCTTCAGCAGCTTCAGCTTGTGCTTGACGAGCTGCTCTTTCTGCTTTTTTTTGTTCTCTGCGACGTTGTGAGTCTGCGGCTGCAGCGGCAACTGTACTAATTACTGCCGCTGCAACCCACCAAAAGTCGCATTCGACCCCAGACCAACGCATGTCATTGGGGTTTGTGTAAAACTCTGGATCAATGAATTTTGCGTTGGGGTCTGGGATACGGAACGTCATGCGTAGCTAGGTAGGTCGGAGTTACTCATTTCAAAAAACGCAGGCATACGAGAACGTTTGGTCTCGATAAGACCTTCAGCCTTACCTGCATACATTAGGCTGTCGCTTTGATCAAGCCAGAACTGCTTGTCCAGGTACTTGTCCTCAGACTTACCTAGGGGCTGCATAACCCAGTTAATCGTAGCTTTCCGTAGATTGTCGAGAGACGGACTGACAGACAACCCAAGCTCACGACAGACCAAGGAGTTAGCACTGACGTGGATTGTTTCGTCACGAGAGATGTCGCTTGAAACGGTTCTCAGTCCGCTGTCTCCACAGAAGCGAAAGAACGGAAGGAGCACGAAGAAGAGAGCTCTCTCAGCCACCATTGCTTTGAGTACGGTGTGGTCTGGATGGCTTTCCCAAGCCTCTCTAAAGCGTCGTGCTTCCGCTTCAGCTTTTGGGTCAGTACCCAACGCTGCTGCAGCATATCCGAGGGCGATGTCATGTTTCTCCTCATCTTTGATGTTGTCGATGAGAAGTTCACGAGCAGCTTCAGGCACTTCAAACTTGAGAGCATCGTTGATGAATTCACCAACGGGTAACTCAAGCTGTCGGAGTGCGAGAGCACGGAAAATTGTTTCTTCCGCACCTTCTTTGAGTTTACCTTTGGTTTGTTGGACAGGAGTCCAAGTACGCTTTCGTTGGAGCAGTTTTTGGTACGGATTCATCATTCAGCGCAATCACATTCTGGTGCAGTGTCCGCCCCTTTAAGGATGGAATTGATGTAGTCGTCAACATCAATATCTTTCAGTGCTGTATAAGCATCTGATTTGTCTTGAATATCCTCCATTACTTGGAGGGAGTAATACAAACTCTTCAAGGGCGAGTTAATCCATCGTGACATAAATTTGCGGTCCATGGTTGTCATATCGGACCACCAATTCATGGAAATTGCGTGAGCTTTTCCAGTGGAATTCATTAAACGCTGCCACTCACTATTAAGTTCAAAGAAAACATCCCAACCAACTTTTTCAGCGGTCTCACATTTGGGATTAAATTTGTAACTACGGACACCAAGAGTTGCACTATCACGATCTATTTCCAACGAGATCGGCGGAGCAATTTCAGGCGCTGTGGTGTAACCCTCACGATCCTCGTAACGGTACGCACAAGACGCAGTGGGAGCCACCGTGAACGCTCGGGACATTTCGTACTCATCTGCCACCTTAGACGCCTCTTGAAAGCCCTTACGAAGCGCGGTAGCGATTTGTTCAGCTTTTGTATCTGAGCCAGAAAGGAAAAGGTTGGACCGGCGCAAAGCATAGACAAAGTCAGAATAAGTGACACCTTCAATTGCAAGTAGGTTTGCAAGACCAAGCACGCCCAGGCCAACCTGATTGTCTTTACGAGAGTAAATACCAGATTCGTCGACACCAGTTTTCTTATACAACTCGCAAAGAAACTTCATGCCATCAACAAACGCTTGCTCGATGTCCTCAATTTTGGTGACGCCCAAGTTGATGTGATTTAACAAGCAAGTGTCACGACTCTTAAGTAGTATCTCCTGGCAAACGTTGGAGTAAATCCGTTCGTTGTTTGCGTCGTATTGCTTTTTAACAATCCATACGTCACCACGACGGGCGGCAGCCATGATTGCCTCAAGCTTTTCAGCATTGTCAGGCGTCATGATTGTCGGGTCCACGTTGACACAACGCTTGAGCCAGGGAATGCGAGCACGGTCGTAGCTCAGGAACTCAAGAATGTCAGGGTGATCCGCGTCGAGGTGACCCACTATAGCGCCATTACGGTACTGCCCCCCTCTACGCAAAATCTCATTGAACTTGGAAAAGATCTCCATGAATCCACACGGACCAGAGCTGATCATGCCGTGCTTGTTTTCTGTGCCTTTTGCACGCAGCTTCGACAAGTGAACAGCGACACCAGCACCGTAACGAAGAGCCTTGGAACAGAAAGTAAACGCACCCTCCAAACCATCAGGGTGTTCATCCATCGTGTCTTCCACAACGAACACTGTGCAAGAAATCGGATAGCGGCGCGTGGGGTTGTCGAGCCAGCTTTCAACGCGGCCCGTCATTGCAATTGAAGGATTCATCAGAATTAGAGATCAGTCAGGTTGGCGGGTTCATAGTCAGGTCCTTTTTGGACCTTGCCATCAACTTTTGTAAATGGGAACTTGGAATAATTCGACGACGCGATCCGGTCAAAAGCTTGGTCTGGATCAACATTTATGGTATGTAAAAGACCATAAACAACCCAAAGAAGATCACAAGCTTCTTTAATAACGTCAGGGCGTGTCTCGTAATTCCAAGCGTTGATGAGTTCGTAAAACTCTTCTTCGACATATCTTAGTTGGGCTTCACTGTCTGGATCAGTCAGTTGTTCCGCACGAGACATCCAATGCTTCACTATCGATGCATTTGAATTCAGAGTCATCGCTATTCTCGAGAATTGTTTGGTAAATCCGGCTGAAACGTTTTGATTCAAAATTTTCAGTGCGTTTGATGAGTCGTTCAAGATACCACTGAGCTTTCTTGAGATCTTCAAGACCGTTCTTTTCTTGGTATCGGGTAACGTATTTGATCACGTTGCCTTCAAGAAAATCAAGGGCGTGGCTTTCGATGTAATCGATGCATTCAATTACGTCGTCGCCGCACCCGTAGTGACTTGGTCGTATTGGATTGTTGGAGGTGTCCATAACTGAAGTTCATCAAGTTGATACTCAGAATTGCGGAGAATGCGGGCCAGCCTAGCTTGTCTTAAAGCGTAGTCAGCACCTAGGTGTTTCTTTTCAAATTGTTTGATTACAGCTCCCCATGCGGTGGCTTCTGTAAATCCTTCTTCTGGTACCAGCTTTGCTGCTGAAACCTTTCCACACCCAGGGCAACCAGGATAGCCGTCAACGGTATCACCGGTAAGAACCTGACGATAGAAAAAGACATTAGCTTGAAGTTGAGAAACAATTTCAATCTCACCAGCGTCGTTAAGGTGAGCCCCAGGAATTTGCATTAGGTCCTTGTCACCAGACCAAATAACAGTCTCATTTGGATTGCGAGTGGCGAGGATGCCAAGGACATCATCACCTTCAAGGTTGTACCAGCATTCAGAAGAAAACTCTTCCTCTGCCCACTTACGCATGTCCTTGTATCCCACAGGTTTACGACGGTGCAAGGTGCCACGACGATTGCCCTTGTAAGTGCTGTCAACTTTGAGCCTAAAATTTGACTTTGCAGTCCAGCACAGGGTTATTTTGGATGCTTTGGCTTGTCGTTGAAGTTTGGCGACAAGATCTCGAAACATTTGCTGAGCTTCGCTAACCAAGATGTGAGTTGTGATGACGTTTGGCATCCACTCAATCTCACGTTCGCAGCTTGCAACTGTTTTGTGCAGAAGCATGTCTGCATCAAACAGTCCCCACGTCATCTTTGAGTCCTCCGTAAAACTCTGTATTGAGCATATTCTTGCGCTCCAGATAATCCAGAGCTTTGAGGACGCCTTTTGTATTGTCCCCAAGCTTGCCAATTGACATGTTGCAATCACCACAGAGCCAGCCTCGAAAGGCTTGAGTGTTGTGATCATGGTCAAGCACAAGCTTTTTTACCTCACCACAGCACTCACAACGGCTGTCTTCAGGCTCTTTGTGGAGTTGTCTAAGTTGCCTGCGGTTGCGAGCGTTGAGGTTGTTGCAGACCTTACAGTGCGGGTAAAAACCATCTGGTTTCTGCTTGTCCTTGGTGAACGCAGTCAAAGGTTTTTCTTTTTTGCAAATGGTGCAAACTTTAGTGGCACTCGGCCCAGGTGTTTCCAACTTTGTATTCGGCAGCGATTTCAATTCGGAGTTTGAGAGCTTCTCCGGCAAAAGCGGCAGCCCTAACTGCGAGCTGTCCAAGTTGTTCTGCATGTTGCTCATCAACCGAAAACTGTATTTCGTCATGAACATGAGCGAGAAAAGACCAATGTTTGTCATAAATAAGTCCCTTTTCTTGAAGCAACTCGTAGCACTTGATGTACCAGACCTTTGATATTAGGGCTCCTGCAGATTGCAACAAAAAGTTAAGTGAACTATGTGCTGACCTAATTTGTATCATTCGACCGTCAAGAGCTTTGACGTAACCTTCCTTCTCAGCCTTGTCAGTGACTCGTTTTGTAAGCTCAGCTAACGCTGGCATATTTTTATAGTACTTACGTTTTAGTTTTGCGCCGTCTTGGTTTGTGATAGTAGATATTTTTTCTGCACCTGCCCCATACATCAGCGCGTAGAAAAATGTTTTGGCTTGATCTCGTGACGTGAGACCAGCAGCCTTTTGATTTGCAGTGTGGATGTCACCGTGTAAAACCTCGTTGGCAAACTTGCCCCCATCAAAGGGCCAACAGTAATGCGCCAAGCATCGTGCCTCGATGCCACTGAGATCCACGCCAACCTGTTTGCGGGTCTTTCTAAACCGTCCCCTCGGGTTTACATCAGGTACAAACAGCGACCTACATTCGGTACCCAACTCGGACCTGACGGCCGGACATTGAGCCATGTTGGGGTTGACGTGACTACAGCGAGCCGTGGCGCAGCCGACCGTAATAACACTGCCGTGAATACGACCGTCAGACTCAACTAGTTTCAACCAAGCATTGTTGCCAGTGCTCAGTTGACCTAGTCGTTTTTGGAGGGTGAGGTGTGAAACAAAATCCTCAGCTCCAGGGATCTTTAACAGAATCTTTTCATCCACCTTGGGTTTCCCCGTATCGGTAAAGTTATTAGGTTGCCAACCCAAATGATTTTGTAACACCCAAGCGATGTGATCCCTTGAATTGGGATTCAACTCAGTTAACCGAGTCATTGGTGCATCAGCGACATAACCACGTTTGGTGCTGTCAAGTTTGGGTTTAAAGATACCTCCGTCAACAAACGGGAACCGTTGTCGCAAGCGTTTGTTGAGATTATTTAGTTTGTCGTTGATCGAGGCTTCAAGAACTAATGCTTCCCGAATGTCAAAGGGAAAACCTGACTTTTCTTGCTTGGCGATAAGACTTGCAAAGTCCATCTCCAAGTTGACAGCACAAGGATAAAGCTCGATCTGCGGTTTCAGGCGCTCCAAAAGCTTAACGTTTAACTCAACATCGCAGACGCATCGCTCTGCAAGTTCTTCCGTCAGCTCGCTGAAGTCAGTCATGTCAGCGTGGCGTTTGCTGTGACCCAGCCGAAAACCGTATGCCTCAAGGCTGTGCCTGCCGTACATCTGCATCGGCATCCCAGGCCACTTCCTCTTGAAGTCAATGTCAAGCAGGTTGGGATACACCATGCGACACAAGATCAACGTGTCAAGCACCAGCCCCTTGGGCTTGAAATCTGGGTACAGATTTTGGATTGCGGGTATGTCGTACTGGATCACGTTGTGTCCAGCAATCACATCAGCTTCTTCAAGGAGCGGCAACCACTTCTGAGGATCCTTGTAGAGCTTGGTCTTTCCGTACTGTGAGATGGCACAGCAATGGATCTTTGTGACCTCTCTAGGTTTCAGCGCATTCGTCTCCACATCGAACGTCATCGTCGATGTAGAAACTAACTCCTTGTGCTTCACAGTGGTCAATGAATGGGTCGATGTCATTCTTGTTGAGGATGTAGCAGAAGTCATTTGATTTGAAGAAAGGCTTGCAAACAGCTTTGCCACGTAAGGACGCAGCAAACACAGAAGCTTTGTTGGCGTTCAAGCTTCTTATGTGGATATCAAAAGTCGGTTTCAAAAGGATCATTGGAAAAAGTTTTTTTACTGTTGGTGCTTTTTAGCTCCAACATTCTGCCTGTATTTTCTTCATAATTCACTTCACCTGCGACTCCACACCAACCTGTGAATCGATTTTTAAGGACTCGAATCGTAGTTCCTTCTGTGGCATCTTTTTGTTGGTCCCGCTCCAAGCCCAGACAGACATCAGAAAGAGAAGGTATAGAGTGGCTGCCACGAAGCTGGCTAAGGGTCGTCTGTGCCCCATTTTCATGGCCTTTGTCTCCTTGAGGTCGACGTAAGTGTGACACTAATAACATCCCGCAGCCAGTTTCTTCAACAAAGCTCCGAAGCTGGGTCATGGTTTGATCGATGGCGCGTCGTTCATCACCGTTCTCCAGACCCGATACCAAAATTGAAAGGTGATCGAAAATAATCCACTTGCAACCACAACCAGTAACCAAATGCCGTACACGATTAAGAAGAACGGTAGGGTCAAGACTGCCGAAATGGTCGTACAAATAAAGACGCCCAGTCCCAAGTGTTTTGTCAAAAGCTTCTTCAATTTGGTCGTCTGAAAAGATGCCACGGTCAATGTGAATAGGGTAGTTGAGTTCCATTCCAACGAAGCGTCTCGCAGTTCTTCGGATGTTTTCCTCAAGAGCCACGTAACCCACCGTTTCCCCTTGGCGAACCAAAAGGTCATAAGCCACCTCTGATACAAACGTACTTTTCCCTATCCCTGTACCAGCCGTCACGGTTACTAACTCACCCGCTCTCAAGCCATGCAACTTGTCGTTCAAGCAGGCGTAGGGATACTCAACACTGTCAACCTTAGGGTCCTCGAGGACAGCCTTGAGCAACGTGGAGCCACTGATAATGCCATCAGGTTCATATTGCGTGGCTGTCCACACCATCTGCATGATGGCTTTGCTGTTGTTGTCCACCAGGGCCTGGTTGGCATCCTTGTAACCCTCAACAGTGCCAAGCTTGCCTCGACGTGGTGGTAGCAATTGGATTGCTTTCTTGGCTGCTTTCTGTCCGTGCTCATCGTTGTCAAAGCACAGGATGATCTCCTCAAATTTCAGAAGCCAATCGAGATTTGCTCGTACGGACCGTTCCGCAGAGTCAGCACCATTCGGTAGCGATACACACGGCCAGGTCTTGCGTACTGCTGCATAGGAAAGGCAATCGTATTCCCCCTCAAATACAACGAGAAGCTTCCCTCCGGAACTCCATTTTTCTTGGCCGAGAAAGGTATGGTCAGGATTGGACCCGTGCTGAATAAACTGTTTTCCAGGTTTACGAATTTTGTAGCCGGAAAGCCTACGCTCTTTGTCGTAGATCGGCCAGAAGTAGGCGTCGGAACCTCCGTAGCGGCCCTTGAAGTACCCAAAGAACTGATTTGTGTCTTTAGGAATCTTGCGAGAATCAATAGCCGTGTACGTGCCCAGGATGGGCTCAATCTCTTGATGGTCTGCATTGTGAAGTTTGGACATTTGAAAAGAAGAAGACGAACCAGAAACGTGATAGTTGCAGCCAGGTGTAAAGCAGTGCTCACCACCATCTTCATAGCGAGCCACGTTATCTCGTGAGCCACACACCGGGCAGCTTGTTCTTCCGAGAACGTGGGACATAAAAAACCTCCAGAGAGTGCGTCCCTGGAGGTCGGAATCCTTCTTGTCCGAGCGAACTATAACAAAGTCCAGTCTCTTGGCAAGTAAGGTCCTTCACACCAAGGAACATTGTGCTTGTCACACCAGCTTGCGTAGTCCATGCGACCACCACGCTGGAGCTTTTGATGCGGCTTTTGCAGCACCATGCGGATGTCTACATCAGGATGCTGCTCACGGAACAGCTTGATGAGCCTGCGATCTTCGGCGTCAAAGAACCCCTTGACCTCAAGCACGACACCGTTGGCAAGGACAAAGTCAGGTGTGTAACTACGTGGAATCACAAGGTTGTACTTGTGTTTCTCATACTCGTAGTACACACCGTTGGCAGTTAGATCATCTGCCACCTTGCCTTCAAAGCCCGATCGAAATCCGTCAGCGCGACGTTTGCCGTACTTGTGAAATCGTCGGGCCATGTATCAAAAATCAGGATCTTCCTTACCGACAGTAGCAAGTTCCTGAACTTTGGGTTGACTCTGCTTGAAGCCATCAACCTTGGTGAACATCTGGCTGACATCCTTGCCTCCTGAGTCACGCCCAGAAGACGTTACAGCCTCGATGACCTGGATCCCGCAGGGTTTGAGCCTCATACCACCCTTCATGGCCTTACGAGGGTGATACGTGGGCTCTGCGTGGACGATGACCTTGGTACCAGGCTTGAGGTACAGGTCACGAGCTATTGGGTTGAGCTCAGTATCCACTGCAGGAAACGGGAACTCTTCATACGCCAGCTTGGCAGTCAGCTTGATTACAGCCGAGCCATCGCTGTTCATCTCAAACGGAGCATCGAAGAACCGACGCTTGCCAGTCTGTTCGGCGTACCACTCACACGCCTTGTCGTACTCCTTGCTGATCTCATCCACCAGATCCTGGGCATCAGCCACCTGGACCTTGAGACGAAAGTCAGTTGGTTCACCACCGTACTCAGGCTTGTCGTAAAAGCTGGGCACCCAACCAGTGAGCTCGCCAGTGATTTGCATCGTTGTGCGTTGAATCAGGACCAACAGAAGATACACACAGATTTTGAAGGGCTTACAACGGTTTTAGACCAGTTTTTAAAGTGGTTCAAAATGGCAACAGTAAAGAATCTTTCTAATTACCTTTTAAAAGAAGGTTTAAGAAGGCTTTTTCTTCTACCCTTTTAAAAACCAACACGAATCATGTTCCAAGCTTCAGCTACTGACGATGATTACCTGCTTCCTCATGAACTGGAACCCCAACAGGAGTATCTTCCGATGCATGTCGAAGATTTCATTGAGGAGTACGAGTATGCCCAGGATCGGTACAAGGACTCCAAGAGCGATGATGACCGAATGTTTTGGGATGGCTACTGCCAAGCCCTTGAGAAGATTGCAGGAGACCTGCTGATGGACGTTAAGTAGACCCGTGGCCTTAGTCACCTTCCTCGTACAAGGACTCCATGTCTCCCTCTTCATTCAAGAAAAAGCAGGCAGAGTCCTTGATGCGTTGGTAATCTGCCTCCAACAAATCAGCAAAAGCACCCACCAATGATTGGCACATTCCTGCTTCCAGCACTGACTTGTGTAGTGATGACTGCGCCTGAACCACAGCTACAACACGTTCAGATCCAACCTCCTCGTCTGCTTCAAGAAATTCGATCGCACTATTTGCACGTTTTTGCAAAACTGTCATGCGTGCCATCAGAAGAGGAACGTACTGTGCTGCTACTTGCTTCAGCGGGCCGTAGAACTTCTCTTTTGGATTGACTGCCATGGATTCAATCGGTGCCATATCGACCAATCTAAATCAGGTGTCGAACAGAACCGTACCGACCCGTGGCCGTGATAGTAGTTCTTATTGCTATTGATTCTCATTCTCAATAAGGAAGAGTACAAATGTACTACTGCTATTGATAATGATTCTCATTCTCAATTAGATGAGACTTGATAATGATT
>VMHT01056448.1_pt1 | contig 16028 bp, 16 predicted proteins | sample 4693611 | NCBI WGS metagenome assembly VMHT01 (sample SAMN12280063, study PRJNA550983) | marine metagenome | isolation source: seawater sampled from same location over 5 years 0.02-0.2 micron viral filtrate | place: USA: collected off the coast of southern California halfway between the port... ... | reverse complement strand
GGTCAGGGCGGAGCGGTGCTGAATGTTGTGTCTATGATAGTTTTAATTTGTTGTGAATACAGATGTCTTTATTGATACGACTGCCCTGACGCTCTGACGCCTTACTCGCTCAACTCCTCATCATCACTCACAACCTCCAAGTCCTCAGTGTCGGCATCGGATGCCGTCTGGGGGTCATCATCACACTCCTCATCACTGCCCGACGGCAGATTGATGATAATCTGCCCGTTCTCATCCAGGGCGACCATATCCTCCTCCAACTCCTGCTCCTGCTCCTCCTCACTCTCAACATCCTCCATTACCCCCACATCATCTCCCGCCTCGGAGATGCTGTTGGACCCGTCGTCCTCGCCCTCGTCCTCCTCGTCGCTGGAGAACTCCACCATCTGCGCCTCGGCAGTCTGGTCCGGGAAGAGATACTTGGGAACGCTGTCCGGAACACCCGCCAGGACATCATCAATCTGAGCATCGTAATCAACTGCCTTCAACTTCCAGCAGATGTTGGCGTCCTTCTTAAACTCGTTCTGGACCTTCAGACCGAACTCGCCCCACTTGGTCGGGCGCTTCTGGGAGTAGAGACCGAAGGCGCCCTCGTATGTCCCAGAGGGGGTAATCAACTTGGCGTGGGTCTTACACATCTTGCTCTTCTCGCCGTTGGGGCAGGTCATCGCACCGCACTCCTTGTCGGTGTAGGTGCCGTCGTTCTTGTCCCAGTGGCGGGAGCATTGTCCCCCCTGTCCATCGGACCAGGAGATGGCACAGCAGTGGTTCGCCTGAAAGCACTTCAAGACCCCGTCCTGGACATCCTCGCCCCGATGGCGTCCAGTAAATCCCGCCTTCTTGGACTTGGAGACCTTAAACCCGTTCTTCCGGACCTCGTCCATCTGCTCGGAGAGCAGGTTGAACTTGACCTGGAGTTCGCCGAGCATCCGGATGGCGTCTTGCTGGACCTGGTTGTTGCTCTCCTTCTCCGCCTGTTCATCTACCCACGCCAGGACATCCTCGTGGTCGTCCTTGCCGGTCTTCTCGTAGAGGTCGTTGATGAACTTGTCGGTCTCCTGCTCCTGCTCCGCCAGTGCGTCGCACTCCTCGGTCTTGGTCTTCAACTGCTTCTTGTAGTCGTCCTTCTTGTCGGTCATCGTCTTCAGGTCCAGGTCGTGCTTGGTCTTCAATGCCCCCATCTGGTCTTGGAGGGTCTTCTTCTCGGCGGAGATGCGTTGGGCGATTGCCTTGTAGTTCTTCTTGGAGGACTTGTTGTCGCTCATACTTACGGGTAGTTGATGTGGGTTAGTGGGAGTTCCCGACTGAACTGGCAGAACTTGGTGGATAGTGGGTAGTGGGTAGTGGGTTGTTTGAATGTGGGAAACTGGTCGTGCTTTCACTCGCTCAGTTGGTGGTTATACAGGGTAAGGGGGCACTTTCGGGGGGGGTTTGATGGTTCGGCGCAAACCAGCGATTTCTGGATTGGTCGGTATTAAGGCAAAAATAAAATTATCATCAGAGAAAACTATCGGGTCTTCTTGACCCATATTTTATTACGGCATATGGCACACTTTGGAGCAGGGGTCTTTTTTAATTCCCCCAGGCACGATTTACAGAACTTGTGCCCACACGCAGTCATATCTACTTGGTCTGGTGGGATTACCTCCAAGCAGATGGGGCAATCAATCTCCTTCTTCAACTCCCGTAATAGTTTTCTATACTCCTCAACGGCATAGTCTGACATTGCCTCTACTGGCACTTGAACCAATCTCTCGTAGGTAATGATTTGCCTGTTTTGATTATTCTCTAATTCGTGGTAGTATTTCGCCCACGCTACCTTTCGCTCTTTTTCCATCCACTTCATTTTATTTTGGAGTTTTTGGAGATTGGTGTATTGGACTGCGTCCTTGCCAGGCAATGATTTGCTGATTGTTCTCGTTCTGTTCATTTTGGCAAAAATTATATTAATATCTAACTCTCTTATAATCTATTAATACACTATGTCTTTAATATGTTTTTATTATGGAATGTCTATGTGTGGAGTGGTCTAATACAGGGGGTAATCATTTACAGGGAATTGTAGCGGGCAAGCGTGGCAGGGGGTTTTTCCAGCATCTTCTCAACCTCCGCTACAATGTTGGGGGACTGACGCCACTCGGCATATGCTCGGGGCATATCGGCGAAGATGTGGTCGCATTCACTCAAATCCCCAAGAAGTTGCTTGAGCATCCCCTGAGCGAATTGCCCCTCAAGGTGCTTCTCAATTACCATCAGGGCGTTCTGGTTGAACGCCCTCTCATTCTCCGCCTCCGCCTTCTTGGTAATGGCACGCTCTGCCTGAAGGGACTTGATTACCCCATCCTGGACATCCAACTTCTTCTTCTGGGTCTCAATCTCCTCATCCAACCAATGGGTCTCAACAAACTCCGACTTCTGGGAGTTGATTACCGCCTGTTGAACCTCAATCTTCTTCTGTTGCTCCTCGTGGAGTGTCTCACTCTTCTTCCAGTTGTCCCTGGCGGTCTTCAGGTGGTCAATCAATTCCCCCCGCTCCTTGTCCAGTGCGGAAATCACGCTGTCCTTAAGGATGCGGGACTGGGTCTTCTTGCCCATAAACTCAGCATCCACCGGGAGATACTTCTCCGCCTCCTTCCCTGCCTCAAACCCCTTCTCATATCCCACCTCCTCAGCATCCTTATCCCTGATTGCCTCGTAGGCATAGTCTTCATTCTGCTTCAGGGTCTTCTTCGCCCAATCCACAAGACCCTCAATCGTGCCTCCATCCTCCTCCTTGAGTTCAGGGACAATCTCATCCAACTGGTCCATCACATCACGATATGCCTGGACGATGCTCTGCTCACGCTCCAACTCCTCCTCCGCCTCCTCCTTCTCCTCCACAACCTCTTCCCAACTCTCAATAGAGACGATTTCGTTGTCATTATATCCCTCATTAAGGCATTGCTGATACCATTCGTGCCCCATATCATCAGCACAGCACCCATACTTGCCCAGGACTTCCTCTGCCTCCGCAAGGTCGCAGTCAGCAATGACATCATCCATCTCGGAGATGAACTTGTCCTTCTCATCCTTGGCATCTGCCACCGCCTTCTTCAGGGCAAGTTCTGCCGTGTCAAGACGCTCCATCATATCCACGAGAACAAGTGGGGTCTCATCTCCCTCACAAGTGTCTTCTCCCTTGATGACATCCTGAAGACGCATATTCTCCTTGGACAGGTCGTTCAACTGCCTCTCACGGAAGTCAATGTCTGCCTCGTGCTGGGTAATCAACTGCTTCTGCTTCTCCTCCATCTCCTTCAACTCCGTCGCCGACGCAACGGCAGACTTGGCATCGGAGGCGCCGATGGTAGCACATTGCCAGAGGCGATTGATATCGGCATTAATCTTCTTCACCTGGCAGTTGGAGAGGATGGTGTCAAAGATGAACTCGCCGTTGTCCCAGTTCATCGTGCCCCAATCATCCTCTTCACCACCCTCCTCCAACTCGTGGAGGTGCTGTTGAATACCGCCGAGGTCGTGGGTGTGGTGCTTGTATTGACCTGCCCCAAGGCAGAAGTCAATTGCGTCTTTCAGGGTCTTGAAGGTCTCATCAGTCTCCATCTCCTGGTAGCGGTAATAACTGCCCTCAGGGGCAATTGGTTCTGGCACATCTCGGCACTGGAGGGTATTGATGTCGTAGTCCTTGAACTCTTGGATGTAGCGGTCGTAGTGGGTGAGGTCGGTAGCGGGTCTGACGGATTTGCGGTGTCGGCGTCCGCCGGGTTGGGTGAAAGCAAGTCCCGCTTTCATCTGCTGTTGGATGAGGTCGCTCATCGTGGGTAGTGGGTGATTAACTGGGGGAAGTGGTAGATTGGTTAGTTAGGTGGATAGGGTGTGCTTTACTCTGCTTAACAGAACTCAGCGGGTTATACAGGGTAAGGAGTAGATTTCTCGGGGGGTTTGATGGTTCAGAGCAAACCAGCGATTTTCAGAGAAAACTATTAGAAAAAAATCAAATTAATAGATATTCGGATTAAAAACAAATTAATAGATATTTTGGATTTTTGGGTCTGAGGGTCAGGGCATTTTACCCTAAAAAGTTCTTAGTATTTTTTCAAATTGTTTTGAATACTACACTACTCTTTTCGGCGGGTTTTGCCCTGACACGCTGACCCAAAATCAAGTTAGTTTAGACCAGCAGGAGCAGACGCCTGTTTGCCTTTGCCTCTATGGGCATTAATATAACTCTCCAATTCTGCCTTCTTCATCTTAGAAGTTGGTTTAGGGGTTAATGATTTGCGGATAGCAGATGCTTCCTTCCGTAATTGAGCAACACTCTTCCCTTTTGGTGCCTTTGGTTTGGCAGGTGCTTTTACCTTCTTCTTCTTTGTATCTATTCTCGGTCCCTTTGGTGCTCCACCTGTCCTCGTTGCGAACCCCTTTTTCGGTTTATGAACTCCCGGCGCTCCACCTGTTCGTTTAGCATATCCCTTTTTCATCTTTCTTTCCCCTTCAACTTCAACCATATTTTATACTTAATACTACATTATAATCTATGGTGAATTATTACCCTTTTTTTATTTGTCTTTTAATGCCCTCCTCTTTTTTCTTGCCCTTTGCTGTGCCAATGTCTCTTGGGGTTTTCTATTATCTATGACTGCGTAATTTTTCTTTGCTTTTCCAGAATATGCCCCTGTGGTAGTTGAACCTACCGGGACTTTATCGTAATGCCATCTTTCCCTTTGTGAAATATCTGCCGTCGGTATTAATTCAGGTTCATCAAACTCAGGAAAACCCAAACGAATACGCCTCGCTCTTCGGGTAGCAAGTGCTTGGGCAGACATACCGCTTTGTTTCAATTCCGGTTCAATCCCCAGTTCATCTACCAAGGCGGGAACAACATCTCCTCCATCCATAGCATCTTTCATTGACCCCTCCTTTAATTGACCACCAGCATATGCTGTCCATCCCCTTGCCACATCTGCCTCCCGACCTAATTGACCCCATTGCTTTGCCAACTTAAGAGCAACAATATCTTCCGCACTTAATTTCTTGGGTAATCCAATTAAATCTGCCTGTTGCCAATCAAAATCTTCATCTAATCCCGCTGTTGTTGCTATGTCTCCCGTCTGAGAACGACCTCCCTGCTCAGTAATTCCCCATTGCTCAACTTCAGATAAATCCCTCTGTTTGAGTTTTGTAATTTCAGGGGCAACATAATTACTCATTTGAGCAGAATATTCCTCTGTTCCACCAGTCATTCCTCCACCTCTATTTGCCTTATAATCTAACAATGCTCTTTGCCGTTGTTCTTGAGTTAATTCCTTTCTACTAACCTCCGTAGAAACAACCTTTTCTTCACCCCCACCTTTCACATATCTTTCACTACTACCAGGAAGAGGAACAAATAGACCCATTTGAGACTGAATATTTGCGGGTCCGGGGTATTGCTTTACCGCTGACGCCTCAATTGTGGTCGCTCCAAATGAAATCGGTGCTTCTTCTTGACCCTTTTCTTCTTCCTTCCTTCGTCTGCCTTTCATTTTTTCACTATCAATACCATATTTTAATTCATCTAATTGTTGTTTTAAAAAATACTTTTCCTTTTCATCCTTAGATTTCTTAAGTTGAATTGTCAATTCCTTTCCCTTTCTCTTTAATGCTTTCATTTGCTCGGAAGTAATTTTCTGTCTCTCAACTCTTTCCTCTTGTTTCTCTTCTGGCACTTCTGGCACCGGAAGAGGGGGAGTTGCTTGACCCTCAAATTGTCTAACAACTGCTAATGCTCCCAATCCGTGAGCACCTGGACCCCTATATCCTCTATCTCTATCTACCTCAAAGTCCCTTCCTGGCACTCCGTGTAGCATACTATCATAACCCCCATAGAATGTTCTTGTAGAAATACCCATTGGTTTGCCCCTTGGTCCAGTTTCATCTAAATATTTATCAACTTTCTCCTTACTTTCCCGTGGTCCTTGGATGACGCCTTCAGGGGTAAATCCACCTGCGTGATAAATACCCGCTCCACCATACATCTCTCTCGCCTCGGCACCTTCTTTATACATTTCAGTGTCTTCAATATCAACTCCTGATAAATCTTCTGCTGGAAACTCCCCTTTTGCCCACTCGGCAGGCATTAATTCGCCCCCTAAGGTCATTCCTAATTGGATTGCTTCTTTTGAGAATGCCGGTTCATTTGGTTTTTGAGGAGGGGCAAATGGATTATTCGGGTCAGTATCTGGTAGCATTCCACTCTGGACTTGATTACCCATAGGTCTATGCTTTGGTCCCCAAGATAGTTTTTTATATCCTGGTTTATCCTGAGTAAATGTCCCAAATGTTTGCCTGGTCGGACCTACACCCTCAATATCAATTTCCGCAGTAAGAGGATTATGGTAAGGATGAGATACATTCAGCGGGTCCCAGGGTTTTCGTCTCACTTCTTTATTATGTTCCCGTATCTTTTTGCTTGGGTTCTTTTTCTTTATTGCTACACCAGGAGGTAGAGCAGGTGCTGGTGGGGCAGGGGCAATTTCTGCTATTTCATTTGCCTTATCAGAAGCAAGTGTAGCATTTACTTTTGCCATTCCAGTATTGGCATATGCTTGGGTTAATTCACTCATCCCAGTCAAGAAGTCTTGAGGATTTTCCCGCAAAGCATAACTTCTCTGCCTTTGCTTTGCTATCGCATCTACCCTCGCATCTTCACTCGCTTGTCTTGCCTTAATAGCAGTTCTTTGTCCCTCTGACTTTGCTTTCCGTGCCCTCGGTTTTTTAGGTCCGGTGCTTTTGGAATATGGTATAAACTTCTTCGGAGGCATACTTTATATTACAAGGATTTATTATTTTTTCGCTCAAAAGAAATCATTTTATTTTCACTCCGCATTGGAGCATCTTGACCCTTTGGGTGTTTCTTATTCCAATTCATAAATCTATTTAATGGGTCTAAATCCTCCTTATCTGCCCATTCTTTTACATTTGCGGTTTGCCTTGGGTTGTCTTTTTGGACTGGGGGAGTTGCGGGTCGCTTTGGCAATTCGGGAAGCGATGTTGGTTCGGATGGTAAGTCAAATAAATGGACATAACTTCCGGGTTCATCATTTTCCTCTTCTTTATCCAACTCAATATCACCCACCAAAGGATTATCCACCTCGGGTTCAATAGTAGGTAAGTCAATATTCGTTTTGCCCAATACCCAATCATTATTCATTTATATATATTAATAATATTATTAAAATAAGTTAGATTATGTGGATTATTATGCTCCAGCATCCCACCTTAAAGTTTTTCCAGTTCCTGAGGTAATTCTTCTGCCATAAGTATCAGCATCATCCTCAAACTCATCCTCATCACTCTGACCACCAGGCACATCATCATCATCTGTATCAGAACCAAACTCAAAGTCATCACTATCCATTTCCTCAAGTTCCTCAATAGTTTTCTCTTCCGGAATAGGGTCATCATCTGGCATTTCTATCACTTGACCAGTCGGTCTTGCGTGTTCATCCAAAACAACTCCATTCATTTGAACCACCAATTCACCCATCTGTTTCGCACCAGGAACAGATAATCCCTGATGAGTTTTTGCCTTGTGTTCTGCTGACCATAATTTCCATAGTTCTTCTTTTGCTTGTTTCGCATTATCCCAGTCTTGACCCGTAGCACCATACTTTATTCCTAAATGTTTCTGCCAATGAAGTGCCTTATCTGGGAAAGGGGTAGTTTTTAATTTATCTACATCTCTGGCATATTCAGCATCTGCCCATCTATCAAACTCTTCCTTCCGTTCTTTATTAATTAATCTTCCTTCACTGGATTTCCACCAATATTTAGTCCAATCTCCCATCGTGTAATCGTGAGGGTCAATGCTTTCCAGATTTTGTTTCGTCCAATCCCGAGTTAATTTAGTTTTATCACTCCTCATCAAATCCTCTTCTCCTTCTGGGGTCTGTTTTGGAACAACCCAGTCTTCCTTAAAAGGAGCATATTTATCTGCGATTTGAGTGAGATAATCAGTATTCCTTACATTCGCATTCTCTAATTGTTCGGCAATTTTCTCTTCTCCACCATACATTCCTGACCTCCCATAAGGAGCAAGGTGAGTTGCTACTTTACCCGGACGGGTTAATCCTTTGCCCTCTGATAGTGGCGCTGGAACACGGCGACCATCTTTCCAAATATCATTTCCATTTTCATCCCTTTTCCAATAATATCCCTGAGGTTGAACTTCTGCCATTGAACCAGGTAAAGCACCTCCCTCAGCAGTTCGTGCCTGAACCCAACCAGCATCTCCAGCAAACTTACTTTCCCTATTCCAATCATTCATAGGGTCTTCATCATCACTAAACTCTTCCATATATTCCGCAAACTTCTTTTGGATGTCTTCTTTGACCAAATGCTCCAAGTGTTCTCTGGCGTGTTTCACACGCTTTTCAACTGCTGGAATATGGGTCTTTTCTTTTCTATTACCAGAATAATCCTTTTTTGTCATATAATCAGTAAAATGCTCTGGAACCTCGTGTTTCACAATCGGTTCATCATCTTTTGTTGTATTAATAGCAGAATATTTCCAATATCCACCAGCAGGGAAATTAAGTATCGGGACAGCAGGAATACCCTTTTTCTTATCCCTTACTAATTGCTTTTCCCACATATCATTACCCTTTTCGTCTTGGCGTTGAGTGGTATTGCTTACCCAGTCTCGCTTGTAATTATCATAACCCGGCAAATCATCTTGATACGGCATTTATAATCTAAGTTTGATTTTAAAATAAAATACATAATCTATCCTATAATGCCTTGCCACTCCTCTCATTCAAAAAAGGACTTATGTGATATCATTTTGATTTATAATCTACCAATTATAGACTATAAACCCTTGGTGAAGAAGGTTATCGGAGAACAAATCCTCATTACTCTGAAGTCAATGGAAAGCATTACCCCTAATTATGATTATTTTGAAATAAATACAATTGATGAACTTATTTCACATTTACAACAAAAAAAGAAAAAAAGTAATATTTCTCTTAAAGAACGAGAAATCTCAATTTTAAAAGCAAAATCAATTATCCATTTCGTGAAAGGATGTGGGGGAACTTTTGGCAGTTCAGATTATGACGATATATCCCAAGTGATATCAGATGCGGAATATACTAAAACTTATGCTGATGTCCCAACTTGTAGAATGGCAATACGACTACTTAATGAAAGTAATTGTATTGGATATAAAATTGAACCAGAGTTGTCATATCAAGTTAAAAAACAACTGGAAAAAAAACAAAAAATTAAGAAGGGGCAACAGGCAACTTATTCAGTAAAGCAAGGTCATTTCGTCGTTTCTTTCTCTTGAGGTAATTCTTGGCATTAAATATCTTCTCAAGTTCCTTAAACTCCTTCTGAGATTTCCAAGGTTTATTTTGATTAAGGACTTGCTTACCCTCAGCGATGAACTTGTCATAATAATATCTTTCTCTTTCCCTCATTCTTTCTCCTATTAAACCTTCAGTCATCTCAATACAGGTAATTGAATGGCAGTCAGTATCAAATAAATTACCATATGATTTACATCCTTTCTTGTGCTGTTCCTTGTGCCGATAATATCTCTTGCCTAAATACTTCTGCCTACTACTGCCTACATAGAGTTGATGTGGATAGTCTTCATTTTCTATTATGTAGATTTTGCCCCATTGTGTGTCGTTAATCTTCATTAAATCCAATACACACATAATCTTTAAATAAGTATAATAAAAGACAAATAGAAAAAAGAGAGGGAAATACAAATCTAAAATAATTTAAAGGAATGAGTAGTAGTATAACTAATAGCACAATGGAAATCATCAAGCAAAACATTATTACCTTCGGCGAGGACAGAGGGAAACCTTATGCCGAAAGTTCCATTACCACATATCTTCGCAACATCAAGAAGATGTATAATATGGCGGGAGGAAAAGACCCAATGGAGAATATGGAATGGGCAAAGAATGTCGGAGCAATTGAGACTGCTCTTAACAAGTTCAAACCAACTACCCAGAGAAACTACTACAATGCCATCATTATCGGATTAATGGCACATCCCGGAGAGTATGCCGATTGGCAGAAAATCTATGAAGGAAAGAGAGATATTCTAAATGCTGAATATGAAAAGAATAAGGGAAATCCTACTGAGGGTCAGGCAAAGGTATTAAAAGATGTAAATCAAGACACCATTCTGAAAATGTTAGACGACCAGTTGGCAAATATTCAGGGAAATAGAATGGACCATTTATGCCATATGCTCTTTAAAATCCACACTGAATATCCGTTCAGAAATGAATTGGCGAAAATCCAGATTGTTCAGGCAAATCAATACCCAGATGTAGATAAAAGTCAGAATTACATAATGATTACCAAGGTTGGAAAAGGCAAAAGAGTTCAGGACCATAAATTGGATTTTAAGTTAAATGACTACAAGACTTCGGCAAAATACGGAGAGAAAACTATTCCCGTTGAGGGGCAAATCAAAATGGATATTCTTAATTGGATACTCAAATATTGTATTAATGATTTGAATGAAAATGTATCAATTCCTACTTACCTCTTCACTTGGGCAACAGGCAAACCTCTTCTCAGAAATGACATCTCTCATCTAATGGGTAATTATTCGTCAAAACTGATTGGTCATTCGGTATCAACTACCCTTATGGCAAAGATATTTAATTTCATCCCAGACGGAAATAAAGCAACCCCTGAGGAACTTGCGAAAGTCCAGCAGAGGGCAAACATTAGGGGTCATTCGGTCAAGATGTCGGCATCAGTCTATAATCCCAACCTATAAACTATTTAAAAGAATGACACATAATTAAAGTATAAGAATGGAAGGAAACACAAAACAAAACGAGACTGCCCCCAAGCAATTAAAAGTCGGAGACAAGGTTAAGATTACTGGTGGAAAATATAAGAAACACGGAGAGGGTGTTCTTAAGGTTCTGAGAGCAACCTATTGTGATGTTGAGGTGAATGCTCTTGGAAATGAGGGACTTGATAATCATACAATCGTCAAGGTAAAAATTGATTATCTCTTCCCTATTAATGAAGTGGTAGTTGAAATGCCTGAGGCAGATGAACTTAAACCAGTTGATATTGCCCCTGATGATTACATCGTTAATAATGAAGATGAGTTCCCTCTGTATGACCTGGAGAAGCAGGAACTGATGAAGAAAGACCTTGATGAGGCATTATGGGGTGGTGCTCCGAAGAAGATGGGGAAGAAGTTAGACCCTCGTGATTATGACGAGAACGGCGAGAAATATACATTTGTAGATGTTAGAGAACAAGAAATCCACGATTTACAAAAGAAGGTTCAGGATTTGAGCGATGCTCAGGGTAATCTTCCGACCCAGCAGGGACATAATCTTGAAGATGCCTTAATTAATCATTTGATGGACCCAACCTACTCTGGTAAAAAGGTAGATATACATATGGAGGATTTAGCACCAGAAGCACAAGATATCCTACAATCTGTAGAGGAGTTGAATGAATTATGGATGAAGAGAGTTCAGGGAATTAAAGAGGATTTAAGTGTTGCCCTTGCTGAGAGAGACCAGGCAGATGATGCTTATACGAAACTAAAGACCCGGACTGATTATCTGGAAGAATTGTGTAGGAAAATACTTTTATAATTAAATATTATAACAATAAATGGAAGAATGCCAATTTATGATATCTTATGACGATTTTGTCTGGATATGGATGGGGGCAGGAGTAGGGTATTTTGTGATAGGGTATTTAATTGCCCATTGCTTCTATACACACTGCCCTCGTCTGAGACCACCCGAAAGGGATGTATTAATAGCGAGAGAGGTAGAATAATTTTATTTTTTGCCTTTAGAATAAATTAACTTTTTTAAACTTACTTTTTTATATTATTCATAGTATAAATATGAATGACTTTACAATGGCAGAACTCGGGGTTTTCATTGGGGTGTTGGGGGGAGTAGCAACATCTTTAATATTAACCTTTCAGAAATCTAAGTGTGAGACGATTGAATGCTGTGGGTGTAAGATTAAGAGGAAAATCATTAAGGGAGAAGAAGAACCAGCAACACCTCGTGGCAGGGAAACGGAACAGGCAGATGAACAACAAAATAATGCTCCTTAATAAATGGGTCTGAGGGTCAGGGCAGTATTGACTGAAAAGTCCTAAGCATTTTTTTAATTGTATTTCACTCATACACTTCTCTTTTCGCTCGGTCTATCCCTGACCCTCTGACCTAATATTGTGCCTTGCTTAGGGGTAAATCATTTGCCTATTGGATTTTTTTGTCCTGTATAGCGAGACCACGCAAACCCCTCAAAAATCTCGTTCATTACTATGTATAACACTTCGTCGTCCTGTGAAAGCAGTAGCGACACCCATATTTTCCAGTTTATAGAAAAGAAAGAGAAAGCACACAAATCTTAAATAGTTTAAAGGTTTGGTGAGTAAGTATATCATAAGATGAATATAGGTCAATTTACCGAACTGATAGAAAAAGAGGTCGGACACCCTGTTGTCCGACGCATCATTGTCATTCCGGGAAAAGATAAGAAAGGAAGACCCAAGAAAGAACCCAAATGGGAGAGAAATCAAATGACCCCTGAGGAGATTGGAAAGGACCGAGGATATGCCAAGAAAGACCCTAACCCTCACAAGGTCTTCACGGACTATTCAATTGCCCTCAAGCATTGCCCTGGTATCTGGATGGTTGATGTTGATGAGAAGGACAAGTTGGAGACCCCTCTTGTTGCTCAACTGATTTCTGCTGGATGCTACTCCACCGAGACCACAAAGGGATTTCACTTCTACATCAAGTGCCACGATGTTCCAGATTTTAGTAATGAGTTGAAGGTTTTTAAGGATTTTGATGGGGATTTTCTGGGAAGAGAGAATGGTTCAGGGGGGAACAACTCTTGGGAGACTAAGACCCGTAAGGTAGAAGGCAATCACTTCACGGAGTTTAAGTGGGATGACCTGAAGAAACACTTGCTTGTGGATAGTATGAACTCCATAAGCAAGAAGGATAAGAAGAAGAAGGTTCTGAAGAAGAAGCAGAAGGAAATGAAGGATAAGAAGGCACAAGAGGATGTAGAGGAAGACCCGGAGGGGTTTGATACAAGTGTGCCTGATGAGCAGATTTCCGGGTATTTGAAGAGGATTTCCATCAAATGCCATTACGACGATTGGTTAAGGGTCGGAATTGCCCTCTTCAATATCTACAAGGGAAAGAACAAGGGTCTTAATGTTTGGATGGAATGGTCAAAGCAATCGCCAATCCACGACGAAGATACGACGGAGACCAAGTATGATACCTTCAAGTCTGACCATCCTGACCCTCTTGGGTGGAAGTCATTGAGAGCGTGGGCAAATCGTGATGACCCTCTCAATCCCTGGGAAGCACTTTACGCTGAGGGGGGACTTGAAGCAATGACCAAGGAGATGAATAAGGAGTTGATGTTCAATAAGAGCACTTGCGAATATATTAGGATTTTTAAGGATGTTGGAAAGCACGAAGACGGCAAGTGGGGAACTTTTAAGGCACATCAAGTCTCAGAAGCATACAAGAAATACAAGTTCTGGATTACCACGGAGGAGGGCAAGAAGGTCAAGGTCAATCCCTTCAATATGTGGAGTGAGGATGTTGGTCGCCGTGATGTGAAGAAGATTGCCTTTGACCCGAGACCGGAGGGAATTAGAGACCCGAACATCTTTAACATCTGGCAAGGGTATAATCTCTCAGCAGAAGAAGCACAAGTGTTTGATGAGGATGATGCCCAACCGATGTTGGACCATATCTTCAACATCTGGTGCGGAGGCAGGGCAGACTACTACGATTATGTCCTGAATTGGTTTGCCTTTATCCTTCAAAAACCCTGGATTAAGCAGGGAACACTTCTGGCACTTCAGTCCGAACAAGGTGGCGGAAAGGGTGTTGTCTTTGAGCAGATTGGTCAGATTATGGGGACGGCACACTTTACTGCTACCGCCTCTATGAACAACATTCTCGGGGACTTCAATGGGGGACTTGAGGGTAAGGTCCTGATTGACCTTGATGAGGCATTCTGGGGTGGTGAGAAGCAGATTATGGGCAAGATGAAGAACTTGATTACCGAGAAGGCACAAACGGTAAATAAGAAGTGTAAAGAGGCATATGATGTAGCGAACTCCACTTCCTTCAGCATTACCACCAATAATTCCCTGTTTGCCGGGATTGAGAAGGGCGACCGCCGGTATATGTGCCTGAAACTGGATGACAAGTATGCCGGTATTGAGACCGATGAGACCCGGGTGTATTTCGGAGAAATTAGGGGAACTCAATCGGGTGGAGATGTTCCAGAACACAAATATGGGGCACTTGCCAAGGTTCTTTATAACCGGGATTTGTCGGGTTATCGTCCCCGGAAGATACCTCGCACCGAACTACTCCAAGACCAGATTGAGCGTGGTTGGAACAGCGTGGTCAAGTGGTGGAAGGAGATGCTGACTGATGGCACATTCGGTCTTCCCGATTATGACAAGCAGTATAAGAATTGTAATGGATATGATGGAGAGGTCAAGAAGACGGAATACACTGCCAAGATGGAGTATTATGGTTATGTGAAGGACCGGGTCAATGGTAGAATTACCCAAGAGAAGTATAAGGTCCCTATTGGACCCCTGGAAATGGCGAAGCGGAAGAAGGTCCGACCAGCGGGAGATGATGAGACTGAGAAGCAGTATATCAAGAGATGCTACACGAAACATCCCTGGCGGATGGGAGATGAAAGTGGTATTCCGGTAGATGCTGGTGGTGGAGCAGGTCATCACGATATGGAGAGTTATGAATGTGAAGAGGTAGTCTTTCAGGGGAAACTGGTAATTGAAATGGAGGAGAAGGTCAAGGTTGCTTACAAGGGATATTATCCGAAGTGGTTATATGAGACCTATGTGAAGAAACACCAGGGACACGGCAAACCTGAGACATATGCCTCTTGGTCAAAGGAAGTCCATAAGTTGATTGATGTCAAGGAGAAGAGACACGGGAAGGATAAGGCAACTGGACATCGGGACATCACTTGGGAGATTAAGTCCCTGGAAGAAATCCAGCAACTATTCAACAAGTCCCAGCAGTTCAATTACCAGTGGTCAGAGGCAGAAGACATCTTGGCAGAAGAAGATGGTGGAGTAATTGTGGAGGCGGAGAATGTTGGAGGAGGTCTTGGAGATTGTAATGATGATGATGGATATATGTTTAATGATAGTGATAGTGATTAGAGCGATTAGATTGCCCCTTAATTAGGACTTAACAACTGGTATTACTCAATACCATCTAACTTATTTTTTGTCTTTGTTCTTGGACCCCTTTGGGCGTCCAGGACCTTTCTTTACCCCTTTTCCCCCACCTTGTTTTGCTGGTTCTGAGTAATTCTCAAACACCTGCTTCGGTTTTACCTTTTTATCATCTTCAACTACCTTCTCAACCTTAAACTGGGTCTTCGGGTCAGGGTCAGTTGAATTAGGGTCGTGGGTAAGAGGTGCTTGTGGTTTCGCTTTCGGTTTTCTGCTTTTCATCTGTCCGTAGGGTTTTTTTCCGCCTTTAGTCATACTTTATATTAAATGTAATATTTTTATTTATTAAATAAAATATTTCTTTTTATTATAAAATGAGTTTAGTAATTTGTTCAAACTACCAGGATAACTATCAAGTGGAAGATGAACTGGGTCAGTTGGTTAATTTGAGGGGGCAGGGCACTTCCGCACCCAATTCATTCACCAACCACTTCAGCAATGTATTTAAGATTGAGAAAAACTCAGAAGTTGCGGTTCAATCAGTCAAGATTGAAAGGACATCATTGTCCAACATTAAAGCAGGGAAGTTCTTTTCGGTATATCTTGGACCCCAATTATCTTCTACAACCGATTACACTCGGGGGTGTATTCTTCCAATTTGTGTCAAAGTCACTCAAGGGATAAGAGGAGCACTTGCTCTTGGGACAGAGATTAATAAAGCATTTACTGAAGGGGCAATGGATTTACATCCAGATTTTTCCCTCTC
>VMHT01169688.1_pt1 | contig 16039 bp, 14 predicted proteins | sample 4693611 | NCBI WGS metagenome assembly VMHT01 (sample SAMN12280063, study PRJNA550983) | marine metagenome | isolation source: seawater sampled from same location over 5 years 0.02-0.2 micron viral filtrate | place: USA: collected off the coast of southern California halfway between the port... ... | reverse complement strand
TTTTAGATATTTCTTTAACTGGCGCTGCTACACCAGGTGAATAAGCTAGAGATAAATCTCTCTTTGTTGTGAGCGGTTTTGACGAACCTATCTCAATTTTGCCTGACTTACCTTTTATATGAAAATCGAGCGCTTCTTTATCTGAATAGTGATCTATCTCTGTTTTTTTTGGCATTTCGTTAAATGAGTATGTAATATAAAAAATGATAATTCACTAAAAATTTATGGCTTAATTAAGAATTTATGAACCTACTATCTTCAGCATCAGTATTTAGTTTTTTTACATTGATTAGTCGAATTTTAGGTTATCTACGAGATATATTAATAGCAATATTTCTAGGAGCGTCGATTTTTGCTGATGCTTTTTTTGTTGCATTTAGATTACCAAACACTTTTAGACGATTATTTGCCGAAGGAACATTTAATGCAGCTTTCATACCAAGCTACACTTCTGCAAAAATTGAGCATAAAAAAAAGGGAGAAAAGTTTGCCAATGATGTTTTGAGTTTTTTATTATTAATTTTATTATTTATAGTTACAATAGTTGAAATTTTTACACCTTACTTAATTTACATCATTGCCCCAGGTTTTTTAGAGGATGAAATCAAATTCAATCTAGCTGTTGAACTTACAAGAATTACATTTCCATTTTTATTATTTGTAAGTTTATCATCTTTTTTTGCTGGAATACTTAATTCAAATAATAAATTTGCTGCTTCAGCTGCTGTGCCTATTATTTTAAATGTAGTTTTAATTTTGAGTTTGGCGTTCTCTTTTTTACAAGGATTAGATTATGCAAAGCAGCTTTCTTATGGCGTTACAATAGCTGGTATAATTCAATTAATTTTTTTAATTTATGTGACTAAAAGGTTTTATAAACCTGTTCTAAATTTTAGTTTTAAACTTAATAGTAAAGTTAAATTCTTTTTCAAAAAATTATTACCGAGTATTTTATCTTCAGGTGTTACGCAAATAAATATTTTAGTTGGAACTATTATTGCTTCTTTTCAATCTGGTGCAGTATCCTATCTGTACTATGCTGATAGAGTTTATCAAATTAATCTTGCCATAGCAGGTATAGCTGTTGGAACGGTTTCATTACCTGTTCTTTCCAAAGCTTTTAAAATGAAAAATGTAAAAAAAATTTCCAATATTCAAAATAAATCTTTTGAGCTTACACTTCTTTTTTCAATTCCTGCAAGTTTTGGATTAATTTTAGCATCAGATGAAATAGTAAACGCATTATTTGGGTATGGATCTTTTTCTGCAAGAAATGTGGAGATGACAGCTGCTGCATTAAAATTTTTTGGATATGGAGTACCAGCATTTGCGTTAATAAAAATTTTATCTAATTTCTTTTTTGCAAGAGATAACACCAAAACACCCTTTTACATTTCTACATTTATCGTTTTTTTAAATATTTTGATTAGTGTCAGTTTCTTCAATAAAACTGGATTTATAATTATTCCAATTGCCACGTCTATTTCAACCTGGGTTGGAGTCTCTATTTATATATATTTATTGAATAGTAAAAAAATTTTATTATTAAAAAAACAATTAATGATAAATTTTATCAAGATATTGATTTCGACAATAATAATGTCGTCCATATTGCTGTTTTCTTTAAACAGGTTCGCAAATTATTTAGATTATAGCTATAATTATAAAGCTATTTATTTAATATTAATTGTTAGTTTTGTGGGTATGTTTTATTTATTATCATGTTATTTATTTGGGATATTAAAACTTAAAAATTATAAAACAAATTAATGGGTAAAAAAAAATTAGTATTTTCAGGCGTTCAACCAACAGGAAATCTTCATTTAGGAAATTATTTAGGAGCACTTAAGAACTTTGTTTCATTACAAAAGGAGATGGAATGCATATATTGTGTTGTTGACTTACATGCTATTACCGTTTTTCAAGATCCCAACCACTTACATAATAATGTACTGGAAACTACGGCAAGTTTTTTAGCAACCGGTTTAGATCCTAATAAAAGTATAATTTTTAATCAGTCATCAGTTTCTGGTCACGCAGAGCTCGCTTGGATTTTAAACTGTATCTCAAGAATTGGGTGGTTGAACAGAATGACACAATTCAAAGATAAAGCAGGATCAGACAAAGAAAAAGCTAGTGTTGGACTTTATATATATCCCAATCTTATGGCTGCAGATATTTTACTTTACAAAGCTACTCATGTTCCAGTTGGAGCAGATCAAAAACAGCATTTAGAATTATCACGAGATATAGCTCATAAATTTAATAAGGATTTTAATTCTAAAGATTTTTTCCCTTTACCAGAACCATTAATACCTAAAAATATATCTAGAATTATGAGCTTAAGAGATGGAACAAAAAAAATGAGTAAATCTGAGGAGTCAGATTATTCTAGAATAAATTTAAAAGATACTGCTGATGAAATAAATAAAAAGGTAAAAAAAGCTAAGTCAGACTCCGACTCAATTCCTGGAGAAGTAAAGTTATTAGAAAACAAGCCAGAAGCTTTGAATCTTTTAACTATTTATTCTGAACTAACTAAAAATAGTTTAGAGAAAATTATCTCAGAAATGGCAGGAAAAGAGTATTCTTTTTTAAAAACAAAACTAGCTGAAGTCTTAATTAGTGAAATAACGCCAGTCGGAAAAGAAATCCAAAGATTGCTTAAAGATAAGTTACATTTAAAAAATATTCTCAAAAAAGGCAGTGAAAAAGCTAACATAATTGCTGAGGAAAACCTGAATAATATACGTGAAAAAGTAGGCTTGATATAATATAAAACCGTAATGATACAAACAGAAACTACACCAAATCCTGACTCTTTAAAGTTCTTGTCAGAAAAGACTTTATCCACTATTGGAACAGAGGAATTTAAAAAAGAGAAAGAGAATGAAATTAAAATTCCTTTCATAAAAGAATTATTAAACTTTAAAGGTGTAGAGTTGATTTTATTATCAGAGAAATTTCTCTCCGTAAAAAAAACTAAAGAAGTCTCATGGAATGAACTTAAACCTATGGTGATTTCTCATTTGAATGACTATTTTGAGAAAAATGATGAGCCGATATTAAGAGAAAGTAAAATAACTCAGGAAAATAGCGATTCCGACAACGAAACTGTGAATAAAATTATTGAAGTTTTAGATACTAAAATTCGTCCAGCTGTGGCAAGAGATGGAGGAGATATAAAGTTTAGATCCTTTGAGAATGGAGTTGTAAAAGTACAGCTGCAAGGAAGCTGTTCAGGTTGCCCGAGTTCACTTATGACGTTAAAACAAGGGGTACAGAATCTTTTAAAACATTATGTCAAAGAAGTTAATTCAGTAGAGGCAGTGCAATGAAAAAAAAACTTAGTTACAGAGATAAACTAGTAGAGCTTGCGTATATCTATGATGTTAAAGAAATTAAAGATTATGAAAAAAGTAGAAAAAACTTAACATCTGGTCAATTAGAATTAATTTTAAAGAAAAATAAGATTGTAATACCTAAAGATTTTAAATCAAATTTTCTAAGAGACAATTTTACAAAGCCGATCGGAAAGATAAAATCTAACTTCATAGAATATAAAGACAACAAAGTAAGAGACAAGAATAGAGCAATAAGAAAATTAGAAAACTTTAAACTTGATAGTGGTAGAAAAATTGGAAGAGCATTTAAAGATTTATGGAAACAGCTTGGATTAATAGGGTATAATTTTTTAAACATAATTCCAAAGTTAGGAAAAGTTATATACGAATTTTTTGGGGACCTCTTCACAGATTTATTTCACGGAATTTACAAACAACAAATTGATCCACAAAAAGGAAAAAAAGTAATAATTGCATTTGTATCTGTAGCAGTCGTCACAACTTTGCTATTTAGTAGCATTAATTATTTTTCTAATAATGATCTGGTGAAAAAACTTGAGGTAAAGAAAGAGGAAAAAAAGCTTGAGGTAAAAAAAGAGGTTAAAAAACCTGATGAAGAAAAAATAGAAAAAAAAAAGAAGGAAGTTAAGAAGCCAAAAAAAAAACAGAAACTTGAAGTTAAGAAAAAAAGTGTAGATGAAGTAGTCCTACCTAATTTAAATTTAAAAACTGAAACGGTTTTAAACCTTTTTAAAGATGTAGAGTATGATTTGGGTAAAGTTCGATCCCAGAAAGTTGTTAAACCAATTTATTTTACACAATTTCCTAGAGATCTGGAAAAACTGCAAAGCACTAAATTAAAAAAAGAAACTTTTATTAAAATAGTATTGCCGCTAATAGTTGCAGAAAATGAGAGGATACTTGCTGACAGAAAAAAATTGTTAATTTTATCTGATAAAAAATTTACAACTGATTTAGAAAAACAATGGTTAAGACAAAAACTACTAGAATACAAAGTAAAAAGAGGAGATTTAAAAAAGCTAGTCGTTAGAATGGATATCATACCTACTTCTATCGCATTAGCACAAGCAGCTAAAGAAAGTGGATGGGGTACTTCAAGATTTGCTTTAGAGGGAAATGCTATATTCGGTCAATGGACTTGGAGTGGTCAAGGCATAGCACCGCTTGATAGAGAAAGTAATAAAAATCATAAGATATTAAAGTTTCCAATTTTGAGAGCTTCTGTAAAAGCGTATCAAAATAATCTTAACACCCACAAAAGTTACTCCAAGTTTAGACAAAAAAGATTAACATTAAGGAGTAAAAATAAAGATATTAAAGGTCTTGAATTAACAGAAACCCTTAGTAACTATGCTCAGACTGGATCTGAATACACAAAAATATTAAATCAAATTATCAGGCAAAATAGGCTGATGGACTTTGAAACCGTAAGATTAGTAAACTCTGTTAAAAAAATAGAGCTAAGTTCTTAAATTATTTTTCACTAACAACAAACTGTATACCTAACCACCGCCAGTATCCGCTCGAATCTCTCAAAGAACAATTAATTCTTCCACGTTCACCAACAAATTTCGAATTAATATTGATTAACAAAGTGAAATTATCTTCAAATTTAATATCAGATTCTCTCCACTTATTACCTTCATTTGAGTAGCATGTTAATGATTTTAGATTTTTTATATTCTCAAAAAATTCAATTTTTATTTTTGGTGGATTTTTATTTTGCAATAAGTACTTTTCATCAGGAGTTATTGTTTTATATTTAAATGGCAAAGTTTTAGTTAAAGAAATAAATCTTTTTATTTCCCCATATTTTTCATTAATAGGAAATCTTGGTAATTCGTACAGGTCTTTTGTTTCATCTATAACACCAGAATGTTGACCGAAAGCATATTTAAAACCAAGAGAAAAAATTATTTTTTTAAATTCCAAACTATATTCACCAAATGGGTATGAAAAAAATTGTGAGTTTTTGCCTAATTCTTTTTTGAAAATCGACATTGATTTTTTAATATCGGCCAAAATTACTTCTCTATTTTCATCAACAAGATATTCATGGGTGTGGCTATGATTGCCTATTTCAACGAAATCTTTATTACTTATTTCTCTTATTTGATCCCAAGTCATATAGTTAGATTTGCCAACTTCTCGAGTACTAACAAACAAAATGAATGGTATTTTTTTCTCTTTAAGAATTGGCCAAGCATTATTATAAAATGATATGAACCCGTCATCTATTGTCAAAAGAATTTTTCTTTGGGCTTTATTATTTTTAAGTTCTTCTTCAAAATTTTTTGGATTTATAAACTGAATATTATCATCTTCAATTACTTTAATATGATTTATAAATTCCTTAATTTTTATGTTAGTTGATGGATATTTGTTTTCTTCGAATCTATGATACATCAATGAAATGAGGCCAAAATCGTCAATTTCTTTTAACTTATTACTTGTGTATAAATCGTTATTAAAAAATAAAATAACTATAAAAAAATTAATGACAAATAATTTTCTAATACTAAATTGCATAGGCAAAGATAATAAAATTGGTTTAAAAGTTGATAATAACTTCTTTATTCATGATTTTGATCAAAAAATAAATAACTATGATCAACTTGTTGCAAGCATATTAAATTTCATAAAAAAATACAAAGTAAACTTTGATACAAGTTTCTCCATACTCGTTAATAATGGACCAGGTAGCTTTTCATCTTTACGAGTATCTTTAGCTGTGGCTAAAGGCATTAGAATTTCGAGTAAAATTAACTTGTTTGGTTTTAAAAACACAGATCTAGGCCAATTTTCCCTTGCTAATATTGAACTTTTGATAAAAAAAGGTTTAATACAAAAAAATTTGATAAAACCCATATATATAAGTTAGATTAGTTTAATGAATTCAATAGAGGAAAAATGTAAGGACAAAGGCGTTCGACTTACTGACCAAAGAAGAGTGATTGCTAAGGCAATGTCTTCGTCAAAAGATCATCCTGATGTTGATGAACTACATAAAAGAGTTAGTGAGGTAGATAAAAAAATTAGCATTGCTACGGTGTATAGAACTGTAAAGCTTTTTGAAGAAGCAGGTATAGTAGAAAAGCATGATTTTAAAGGTGGCAAAGCAAGATACGAACAGTCTCCAGATGAACATCACGATCATTTGATAGATATCAATAGTGGAGAAATAATAGAATTTGTTGATAAAGACATTGAAAAACTTCAAAATGAAGTTGCAAAAAAACTTGGATACAAATTGGTAGACCATAAACTTGAACTTTACGGTTCAAAAATAAAAAAATAAGTTGCAAAAAAAAATCTTCATTAAAACTTTAGGGTGCCAAATGAACGAATACGATAGTAGTCGGATCGTGGACTTAACAAAAAAAATTAATTATTTTCCTACAAAAAATTTATTTGAAACTAATTGTTATATTTTAAACACTTGTCACATTAGAGAAAAAGCTACAGATAAAGTTTATCATGATATAGGAAGACTGAAAAAAGGATTTAGAAACAAAAAGAAACCTATCGTATTGATTGTGGGTTGCGTAGCCCAGGCAGAAGGCGAGATTTTATTAAAAAAAGAAAAGTATATAGATGCAGTTTTAGGTCCTCAATCTTACCATAGAATTAACGATACTATTTTAAATTTAGAAAAAAAATCGGATCGTATAAATTTTACCGAATTTGAGGTAGTGGAAAAATTTGATAGTTTGAATTCCTTAAAAAATTCTGATTGCAAAATTTCTTCATTTTTAACTATACAAGAGGGGTGTGATAAATTTTGCAAATTCTGTGTTGTTCCTTATACACGAGGTCCAGAGTTTTCCAGATCTATTAAAGAATTAGTGAAAGAGGCAAACAATTTAGTTAAAAATGGAACGAAAGAAATTACTTTATTGGGGCAAAATGTAAACGCATATAATTATGAGAAAAAAAGGTTATCGGATTTAATTTTAGAAATTTCTAAAATAAAAGAATTAAAAAGAATAAGATATACTACATCACACCCTATAGATTTCACTGATGATTTAATAGAAACCCATAAAAATTGTGACAAGTTAATGCCAATGATCCATTTACCTGTTCAAAGTGGATCTAATAAAATTTTAAAAGCGATGAATAGAAAACACACTGTTGAACAATTTTTAGAAATTTTAAAAAAGTTAACAAAGGTTAAGCCTAATATAAAATTTTCAAGTGATTTTATAATTGGATATCCAGGTGAAACAAATGACGATTTTAAGAAAACTGTTGAACTAATGCACAAAGTTAAATTTATTAATTCTTTTTCTTTTGTGTTCAGCGCTAGACCAGGAACTCCAGCATTTAATCTTAAAAAAAATGATGATCGAGAAGTGAAAAATAGGTTGATTGAATTTCAAAATATTGCGGAGAATATAAAAAGTAGCTATAGAAAAAGATTACTAAAAAGAACAGTCAAAGTATTATTTGAAAATAAAATGAAAGATGGAAATAAATATTTTGGACGAGACGAGTATTTCAATTCAGTAATTGTTCAAAGCAACATAGATTTAACAGGAATAATAAAAAAAGTAAAAGTTTTAAGCGGAAATCAAAATACATTATTTGGTGAAGTTGCATCAAATTTAAATGAAACTTATTATGCTGCATAAATGTCTAAGATAGGTCAATTAGATCAAAACTTAATCTTAAAAAAAATTGATGACCAAACAGTCAATTTGTCCATTAATGATAACGAGATGTTAATGGCGATTGTGGGCCAGTTCGATCAAAATTTAAAAAATTTGTCGAAATTAACAAATACCGATGTTTATTTTAGAGGAAATTCTATTACCTGCAAAGGAGATAAAGAAAAATTATCTATATTTTGTGACGCTATTAAATTTTTAACAAACAAATATTTTCTGACGAATATAATAGAAAAAGAGGATATAGTTTTGTCAGTGAAAAAAAACTTAAAAGTAGAGGAGTCTAATGTTAAGAGCTTCAAACAATTAATTAAAACTCCCAAAAAATCAGTTATCGCAAGATCCGAAAAACAATCAGAATATATAAAAGCTCTCAAAGAAAAAGATATTGTAATGTCTCTCGGACCAGCTGGAACAGGAAAAAGTTTTTTGGCCGTTTCTGTGGCTGTTACACTTTTAATGGAAAAAAAAATAGATAGAGTAATTTTATCTAGACCTGCTGTTGAAGCAGGTGAAAAACTAGGTTTTTTACCAGGGGATATGAAAGAAAAAGTTGATCCCTATCTAAGGCCGTTATACGACGCGTTATACGAATTGTTTGGAGCAGATAAAATTGACAAAAAAATTGAAACAGGTGAAATTGAGATTGCACCCTTAGCTTTTATGAGAGGAAGGACACTTAAGAATTGTTTTGCAATTTTAGATGAAGCACAAAACGCTACCGAAACTCAAATTAAAATGTTTTTGACACGTATTGGTGAAAATTCGAAATTAGTAGTAAATGGTGATCCAAGTCAAGTTGATTTATTAAATAAAGCACATTCAGGTTTAATAAAATCAAAAAATATTCTCAAGAATATTGAAGAAATAAAGGTAATTGAATTTGACCATAACGATGTTGTTAGACATCCCCTTGTTTCAAAAATTATTAGAGCTTATCAAAGTAAAAGCACTGATGATAAAGGTTAATGTTATTATAAATAATACGAAATGGTTTCAGCATATCAAAAATCCAAATAGTTATCTTGGCCGCAAAATTAATAAAATAAATTTGAAAGATAAAAGATTTTCTAAAGTAGATATTTTATTTACATTATTACTTTCAGGGAGTAAGGAAATAAAGTTTTTAAATAATAAATTTAGAAAAAAAAATAAGGCGACAAATGTTCTATCATTTCCATTTCAAACAAAGAATAAATTAAATAAAAAAATTAAGAAAAAAGAACCTTTGTATCTCGGTGATATAATTATAAATTTTGAAAAAATTAAAAATAAAAAAAAAATTAAATATTTTAAAGACGAGTTTGATTCTTTATGGATACATGGTTTAATTCACTTATTTGGCCATGATCATAAAAAAAATATAGACTATATGAAAATGAATAAAATTGAAAAAAAATATTTAGATTATATAAATGATAGATAAGTTTATAAATAATCGTTTTTTTATTATTTTTTTATTTCCTTTTATTTTAGGCTCACTATCAGTATTATCTTTTCAACCTTTTAACATTATATTTATTAATTTTTTAATTTTTCCAATTTTATTTTATTCAGTTATTTTCATCAATAAAAAATCCAAAGTTACCTATAGGAAAAAACCGTATAAAAAAAATTTATTTTTATTTGGCCTTTTATTTGGATTTGGTTTTTATTTCAGTGGATTATCATGGATTACCAATTCGCTTACTTTTGATCAAAACTTTAAAATATTGATACCGTTTGCTCTAATATTGATACCTTTATTCTTAAGTTTGTTTATGGCATTTACAATTTTATTTTTTGGACCATTTTTACAATTAAATTTTCCCTCAATTTTTTTTTTTTCAGCAAGTTTGTCCTTATCTGATTATTTGAGAGCAAAATTGTTAACAGGATTTCCTTGGAATATGTGGGCTTACAGTTCTGTTTGGATAACAGAATTTTTACAAATTCTAAATTTTATAGGTTTGCATTCTTTTAATTTACTATTAGTAACTATTTTTACATACCCAATAATTTTTTTTTTTAAGATCAATACAATTAAAAAAACTGTATATTTTTTTTCATTAGTTTTTTTAATTTTAATTTTAAACATATTTGGGAACTACGAAATTAACAAAAATAAGAAAAGATTAGAATCAATTGACCAAAGCGCATACGTAAAAGTTATTTCTCCAAATTTTGATTTGAAATACGGATTAAATGAGGCTCAAATCGAAAAAAAAATTAAGAAATTAATAAAAATAAGCGATCCCGACAAAAAAAAGAAAACTTTATTTATTTGGCCAGAGGGTGTTTTTAGCGGGTACAGTTATGATGAAATTATAAAATTTAGAAATCTTATTAAACAGAATTTTTCTAGAGAACATTCAATAGTTTTTGGAATAAACACGTTTGATCCAGACTCAGGTCGTTATTTTAATAGTATGTTAATAGTAGATAATAATTTTAATATAATAAAAAGTTACAATAAACGTAAACTCGTCCCATTTGGTGAGTTTTTACCATTAGAAAATTTTTTAAATAAATTAGGATTAAAGAAAATTACAGAGGGGCACGGATCTTTTTTAAAGGGTAAAAATAATAATAATTTGATTATTGATAAATTAAATATTTTACCTATGATTTGCTATGAAGTTATATTCACAGATTTTATTCAACAATCGAGTGCCTCAACTAATCTTATAATTAATATTTCTGAAGATGCCTGGTTTGGTAAGTCAATTGGACCAGATCAACACTTTGCGAAATCCATCTTTAGAGCTGTAGAGCATAACACCTTTTTAATAAGATCCGCTAATAAAGGAGTAAGCGCTATAATTGATAACAAAGGCAATATTATTAAACAACTAAATCGAAATGAGGTGGGAAATATAGAATATGAAGTTCCGCTAATAAAATCAAATAAAGTTAAAAATGATTTGATCTTTTTTATGCTTTTAATTACATATCTTTTTATCTTTCAAATTTATAAAGAAAAAAATGCAAAAAAATAAATATTTATTTACAAGTGAGTCAGTTTCAGAAGGACATCCCGATAAAGTCTGTGACAGAATTTCAGACATGGTTGTAGATTCATATTTATCCAAAGATCCCGTTTCGAGAGTTGCCTGTGAGACTTTAACTACTACTAATAAAGTTGTGTTAGCAGGAGAAACCAGAGGACCAAAAATTGATAAAGATGAACTTATCACTAAAGTGAGAAACTGCATTAAAGATATAGGTTATGACCAAGACGGTTTTAGTTGGAAGACAGCGAATATTGAAACTTTCCTTCACGAACAGTCAGCCGACATAGCAATGGGTGTTGACTCTAAAGATAATAAAGACGAGGGAGCTGGGGATCAAGGTATCATGTTTGGATATGCTTGTAACGAAACTGAAGAACTAATGCCAGCACCTATATATTACTCACACAAAATTTTAAGATTAATGGCTGAAGATAGAAAGACTGGAAGTTTGAAAGGAATTGAACCTGACTCTAAAAGTCAGGTTACGATGTTATATGAAAATGAAAAACCTATTAAAGTTACATCTGTTGTGGTATCAACTCAGCATTCCAAAGATCTTAATCAAGAAAAAGTAAGAAACGCTATTATACCTTATATTAAAAAATCAATTCCAGAAAATTTATTATCGGATCTTAATCCCAAAGAAATTTATATTAATCCTACTGGACAATTTATAATTGGTGGGCCAGATGGTGATACTGGATTAACAGGGCGAAAAATTATTGTAGATACATATGGCGGAGCTGCGCCACATGGAGGTGGAGCGTTCTCCGGAAAAGATCCTACGAAGGTTGATAGATCTGCAGCTTACGCTTCAAGATATTTAGCTAAAAATGTAGTAGCTGCGGGAGTATCAGATAAATGTCTTATCCAATTAGCCTACGCAATTGGGGTGTCAAAGCCTTTATCAATCTTTGTTAAGTTAGCAAATGGAGATGAAGATAAAGTAGAAAAAGTAAAAAAAATAATTGAGGATAATTTTAATCTAACCCCAAGAGGAATTAGAGAAATGCTAAAGTTGAATAATCCGATATATGAGATTACTTCTGCCTATGGTCACTTTGGCAGAAAGCCATCTAATAAAGGTGAATTTTCATGGGAAAAAACAGACAAATCAGATTTATTTAAATTGTAATCTTGAAAAAACCGTAATTTTCTTCTAATAAAAGTATAAATTATTAAATTTTCGAAATGGGCGTTAGCCCATTTTTTTTTAGAGGTAATAAAATGTTAAATAGAGGATTAGATAAATTAGAACTTTTAAGAATAGTGGAAGCTGTTGCTAACGAAAAATCTATCGATAAAGAACTGGTTATTGGTTCAATGGAAAGCGCCATTCAAAAAGCAGCACTTACAAAATTTGGGAGCGATAATAATATTGAGGTAATTATTGACAGAGAAAATGGAGATATAAAGATCCAAAAAGTTCTTGAAATAGTAGAAAAAGTTGAAGACACCGCAAGGGAGATAACATTGGAAGAGGCTAAAAAGATCTCCCCCAAAAATAAAGATTTAAAAATTGGAGAAAAATTATTTGAAGAACTACCTCAAATAGATTTTGGGCGTATTGCAGCACAAAGTGCAAAACAGGTTATTAGTAGCAGAGTAAGAGAAGCAGAAAAAAACAGGCAGTATGAAGATTTTATAGACAAACAAGGTCAAATTTTAAGTGGCATAATAAAGCGATTGGAATATGGAAATATAATAATAGATTTAGGCAGAGCCGAGGGTGTAATAAAAAAAGATGAGTTAATACCTAGAGAGATTTTAAAAACAGGCGATCGTGTAAAAGCGTATTGTTATGAAGTTAAAAAAGAGTTGAAAGGTCATCAAATATTTTTATCTAGAGCACATCCACAATTTCTTGCAAAATTATTTTTTCAAGAAGTTCCTGAGATTTATGAAGGAACAATAGAAATAAAATCTGTAGCACGAGACCCAGGAAGTAGAGCTAAAATTTGTGTACACTCGCAAGACTCTTCAATTGATCCTGTTGGAGCATGTGTAGGGATGAGAGGAAGCAGAGTTCAAACTATAGTAAATGAGTTACACGGTGAAAAGATTGACATTATTAAATGGACAGAAGACCTACCTACATTAATTTCTGAGTCATTGTCACCAGCAGAAATTCAGAGAGTATTAATAGACCAAGATAATAAAAGAATAGATATAATTCTTACAGAAGAAAATTTAAGTAAAGCAATTGGAAGAAGAGGACAAAACGTTAGGTTGGCTTCAAAATTGACAAATTTTGAAATTGATATTCTTACAGATAAAGAAGACTCAGAAAGGAGACAGGCAGAATTTAAAGAGAGAACCGAAACATTAATTAAAAACCTAGAAGTAGATGAAACTTTAGGTCAACTTTTAGTTTCTGAAGGGTTTATATCAATCGAAGAGATAGCACATGCTAGCCCTGAGGATATTTCTAAAATAGACGCTATAGACGAGGAAACTGCTGAAGAATTAATTACGAGATCGAAGGAAACTTTAATTAAAGAAAAAGAGGCGGTAGCTGTTAAATTAAAAGAGCTTGGTGTTGATGAAAAATTGATCAGTCTCAAAGGAATGACGCAAGGGATGCTTGTAATATTGGGTCAAAAAAATATTAAAAAATTAAGTGATTTTGCAGATCTGTCATCAGATGAATTAATTGGTGGCTTTGATGAAATTAAAGGAAAAAAAATTAGAATTGATGGTTACCTTGAAGAATTTTCTCTTTCAAGAAAAGAAGCTGATGATTTGATAATGTCAGCTAGAGAGATAGCGTACAAGTAATGTTATGGATAAAGATAAAAAAAAAACACTCACAATTTCATCTGATTTAAAAAAGAAAATTGACACAAGCTCTATTTCCACATCCAGTAAAAAATCTTTTTCAGTAAAAAAAAAAGAGCCCTTTAGAGGAAATAAAAATAATAACAGACCAAATCAAAATTTTAATCCTACGAAAATTAAAGATCCTAAAAAGAAAAATTATGCGAGAAAGTTTGTTGAGCAACAGGCAACTAAGGCATTTATAAAAAAAGACGATAAACCAACAGGAAAAAGTAAGCTAAAACTTAAAGGGCCTATAGATAAAAGAGATTTTAAGTTAACTGTTTCCAGGGCATTAAATGTTGAGGAGATTGAAATTAAACAAAGAAGTCTCGCTTCAGTAAAAAGAGCTAGATTAAAAGAAAAGAAAATAAGCCCAGATGGTGAAAAGAAAGAATTTAAAAAAGTTTTAAGAGATGTGAAAATTCCAGAACAAATAACTATCCAAGAGCTCTCTAATAGAATGGCTGAAAAATCCAATGACATAATCAAGTTTTTATTTAACATGAAAGTGGTAGCTACAATTAACCACGTAATTGATAAAGATACTGCTGAGTACATAGTTAAGGAATTTGGTCATACACCAATATTTGAAGATAAACCAAATTTAGAAATAGGCATTAAACAAGAAAAATTAAAAGGAGATGTAAAAACAAGACCACCTGTAGTAACAATAATGGGTCACGTCGACCATGGTAAAACTTCTTTATTAGATGCTTTGAGAGATACAGATGTTGTCTCAGGAGAACACGGAGGTATTACCCAACATATTGGTGCCTATCAAGTGAAGACTAATAATAATAAATTAATCACTTTTATAGATACTCCTGGACATGCGGCATTTACAGAAATGCGAGCTAGAGGTTCAAAGATTACGGATATAGTTATCTTAGTTGTCGCTGCAGATGATGGAATAAAACCTCAAACAATTGAAGCTATTAAACACGCGAAGGCAGCTAATGTTCCAATTATTGTAGCAATTAACAAATGTGATTTACCTGAAAAAAATATAAGTAAAATCAAAAATGAAATGATGCAGTACGAACTAGTAGCCGAGGATCTTAGTGGAGATACATTGTTTGTAGAGGTTTCTGCAATTAAAAAATTAAATTTAGACAAACTCAAAGAGAGTATTTTATTACAATCTGAAATACTCGATTTAAAAGCATCGTTTTCTGATCAAGCTAGAGGAGTAGTTATAGAGTCGAAAATTGATAAAGGAAAAGGACCTGTGTCCACAATTTTAGTAAGTAATGGCAAACTTAAAAAGGGGGACTTTTTTATCTGTGGCGATACATGGGGAAAAATTAGAGCAATGATAAGTTATGACGGAAAGATGATTAATGAAGCACTCCCATCAATGCCAGTTGAAATTTTGGGAATGAATAACTCTGTATATGCAGGGGCAGAATTCTTAGTTACTAACGATGAAAATGAAGCAAAAAAAATGACAGAATTTAAACAAATGAATTCTGATAAGACTAAAGCGTTAGTCAAAGATAAAACAGGACTATTTGAAGATACTAAAAATAAAGACGAGCTTAATATAATCATTAAGTCTGACGTTCAAGGTTCAAACGAGGCATTAAAAATGGCAATTAATAAAATTAGTCACGATGAAGTTGAGGCAAAAATAATTCTCTCAGATATAGGAATGATTAATGAAACTGATGTTTCATTGGCAAAAGCGTCTAATGCAATTTTAATAGGATTTAATGTTAAACCAAACAGAGAAGCAAAAAAACTAGCCGAAGACCAAAAAGTAGACATTAAATACTTTAACATAATTTATGAAGCACTTGACTATGTCTCGAAAGCCTTATCTGGTCTTTTAGAGCCAGATATTAAAGAAACAGTTTTAGGAAGCGCAGAGATACAAAAAGTGTTTTCAGTTTCTAATGCTGGAAAAATTGCAGGCTCTAAAGTTATGAATGGAGAAATAAAAAGTAAATCTAAAGCAAGAATTATTAGAGATGGTGTTGTAGTTTATACGGGAGAAATTATGTCAATTTTTAGAGAAAAAAATCAAGTCAAGGAAGTCGGAACAGGTTTGGAATGTGGAATAAGCATAAAAGATTTTATAGATTTTAAGGAAAAGGATGTGATCGAGTCATTTTTAGCTGAAGAAGTACAAAGGACAATATAATGGGAAATCAACAATCACAAAGACCATTTAGTCAGAGACAATTAAGAG
>VMHT01222452.1_pt1 | contig 16041 bp, 24 predicted proteins | sample 4693611 | NCBI WGS metagenome assembly VMHT01 (sample SAMN12280063, study PRJNA550983) | marine metagenome | isolation source: seawater sampled from same location over 5 years 0.02-0.2 micron viral filtrate | place: USA: collected off the coast of southern California halfway between the port... ... | reverse complement strand
CATTTAACGTACCTAGTTAAATATGAAAGGAGAAAGACGAACCATCGCATCCAACTTAAATTGTTGGGATGTGCAACAACAATCACCTAAGGAGGTGCAATAATGCAAAAAGAAGAAAATAAAGCTGTCATAGGCGATCAAGAGATTTTAGAAACAGAAATGACTGAGCAACAAAAATATCTTGCTAAACAAATAACTGATTTGAGAAATAAAAAAGCTAAATTAGGGTTCGATATGGACCAAATAGAAGCTGCTTTAAATGTTTTTCAAAACACTTTTATAGCTTCAACTAAAGAAGAAGCTGATAAAAATTTAAATGAAAATAAAGGAGAAAACGATGAGTAAATATACGTATATACTGTTGTCTATTTTTGTAACATCTTGTGCAAGTGTAGGAGCTGTTATAGAAGGTGGTAAAGACCTTTCTATGAGTGTTGTAGATTCAACTGTAAAAACAGCAGGCAATATAACAAACGCAGCTTTAGAGGATGTAAGTTCTGTTGTTGATACTGTTGGAAATTCAGTAAGTAATGTTATTGATACCGTAGTCGACGAAGTAGACCAACAAACTAATGAACTTCAGAAACCTGAAGAAGAAAAACAGGAGAAATAAATGGTTGATTTAATTATGTGGATTACTACAATAGTAACAGTTTCTTCTATTATTGCAGCAAGCACCCCAACTCCTAAAGATGATGTTTGGATAGGTAAACTATATAAATTTATAGATTTACTAGCTTTAAATATAGGTAAAGCAAAGGAAAAGTAGTGCCAACCGTAAAGGAAACATTAGCAGAACTTAACGCACATGAAAGAGAATGTGCTATTCGTTATGAATATATTGAAAAAAGATTAGATGAGGGTTCTGCTAAGTTTAAAAAATTAGAAATGTTGTTATGGGGGGTTTATCCATTTATACTAGGCTCTATAGTTTTTGCTGCTTTTATATAGGAGGTACTAGTGCCTTTACAAAAACTTTTATTTAAACCAGGAATAAATAAAGAAGGAACTGCTTACTCTAATGAAGGAGGGTGGTTTAATTCTAACTTAGTACGTTTTCGTAAAGGTTTACCAGAAAAAATAGGAGGGTGGATAAAAGCTTCTCCCAACAGTTTTTTAGCATCGGGTAGAGCACTTCATGCTTGGGTAGATTTAGACGGTACTAAATATTTAGGGTTAGGAACTACTTGGAAGTATTACGTTAAAGAAGGTGAAGTTTATAATGATGTAACCCCTATAAGGGAAACAGCAACTAATGTTATTACCTTTGCCGCGACTGACGGTTCTGCTACTATAACAGCAACTGATACATCTCATGGAGCTGTACAAGGCGATTTTGTTACAATTAGTGGCTCAGTTAGTCTTGGCGGTAATATAACCGCTACCGTTTTAAATCAAGAACATCAAATTGTTACTGTTCCAGACAACAATACATTTACCTTCACTGCATCAGCTACAGCAAATTCTAGTGACAGCGGTAACGGTGGATCAGGAGTTGATGGTGCTTATCAAATAAACGTAGGGTTAGACGTTTATGTTCCTTCTACAGGTTGGGGGTCTGATTATTGGGGAGCAGGCACATGGGGTAGTGTTTCTGCTTTAGGTGCTACAAACCAGTTACGTCTTTGGTCTCACGACAACTTTGGAGAAGATTTACTTATGTGTCCTCGTGGTGGCGGTGTTTTTTATTGGGATGAAAGCGAAGGTACTAATAGTAGAGCAGTAGCTTTATCAGCACTTACGGGAGCAAATTTAACACCTACAATAGCATTACAGGTTATGGTTTCAGATGTAGATAGACACGTTATTTGTTTCGGTGCAGACCCTTTAAATGATTCAGGAACTGCTAGAACTGGAGCAATAGACCCCATGTTTATAGCTTGGAGCGATCAAGAAAGGGTAGAAGAATGGGAACCGCTTCCAACAAATACAGCAGGTTCTTTTAGGCTATCAGCAGGTTCAGCAATAGTAGGAGCAATAAGAGCTAGACAAGAAACACTTATTTGGACAGATACTTCTTTATATTCAATGACTTTTGTAGGTCAACCTTTTACTTTTTCGGTTAATTTGGTTAATGAAGGTGTGGGTCTTGTTGGACCTAACGCTATGGTAAATACTCCTAAAGGTGTGTTTTGGATGGATAAAAAAGGTTTTTACACATACTCAGGACAAGTTCAAGAACTTCCATGTAGTGTAGATGCTTACGTTTTTGATGATTTAAACCAAACACAAAGTTATCAAATATTTGGTTTTGTTAATAAAGCATTTAATGAAGTAGGTTGGTTTTACTGTTCTTCAGAAACTACAGTTATAGATAGGTACGTTACTTATAACTATGAAGAAAATATTTGGATGATTGGAGAACTTTCTAGAACCGCTTGGTTAGACGAAGGAATTTTTGCCGAACCTAAAGCAACGTCTACAGATGTTAATTATGTAGGTTATTGTTATAACCATGAATCAGGTGTAGATGACGATGGTTCTGCCATGACTAATGTTTTTATAGAGTCTAGTGATTTCGATTTAGGAGAAGGAGACGAGTATCAATTTATTAGTAAAGTTATCCCTGATATTAAATTTATAGGAAATGGTGATACAGGCTCTGGTGGTCAAACTTTAGATATTGTTTTAAAAAGGAGAAACTTTCCAGGAGAAGATTTAACAACTGCCGTAACAGGTTCTTGTACATCAGTGACTACTAAAATAGATACTAGAGTTAGAGGAAGACAAGCAGTATTAAGACTTCAGTCTAATGATACAGATACATCAGTTATTGGAATGAGTTTTAGAGCAGGAGCTACACGTATAGAAACCCAAGCAGACGGTAAACGGTAATGGCTAAATTATTAGAAACGAAACTTCCTACAGCGATAGGACCTATTGACCCTGCAATATTTAATCGTTTAGTTAGGGTATTAGAATTAAGTTTAAATAGAGTTGACGTAGGATCAACAGTAAATGTCAATGAAACAGAAAGAAATATTAATCAGTTTAATACAGGCGATATTATTTGGAATTTAGCAACACAACAGTTACAACTGTGGACAGGAACAACATGGGTAGATATATATTCGGGAACCGAAAAAGGAGTTCAGGGAACGATGTCTCTTGGACAAATAAGTGTGTCGACTGGTGGCGATACAACAATAGAAATACTATAAAAGGGGATATTATGGATATGAAAAAACTACAAGAAGAATTAACTTTCGATGAGGGCTGTATCGATAAAATATATCTCGATCATTTAGGTTATCCGACATTTGGCATTGGTCATTTAATATTAGAAACAGATCCAGAACACGGACAAGATGTAGATACACCAGTATCTGAAGAACGGATAACTGATTGTTTTGAAAAAGACATACAAAATGTTATAAATGATTTAGATAGAAACATGGATTGGTGGAAAGATTTACCAGAAGATTTACAAAGAGTTATGGCTAATATGTGTTTTAACTTAGGTATAACTAGGTTATTAAAATTTAAAAAGTTTTTAGGTGCGATGGAAGACCATAACTGGGACAAAGCCGCAGTTGAAATGTTAGATAGTCGTTGGGCTATACAAGTCGGTCCACGAGCTATAAGATTGAAAGATAGAGTATTAAAAGGAGAAATATAATGCCAGGAATGAAAAAAGCTAAAGGCTATAAAAAAGGCGGAGCAATAAAAAGTTCTAAATATAAGAAAAAAGGTGGCTCTAAGAAAAAAGTCATGAAAAAGAAGAAAAGCAAGAAGAAGTAAGTGCCTTCCCTTATAAGTAATATCCCACATTTTAAATGCTGGGTACGTAGGGAATTTACTGCTAATCACCAAAAATATCATGGAGAGTTTCTTCATGCAATAGCTTTTGCCGTAAACACTATACCCGACAGGTCGTTAAGCTTTCAAGTTGTTTTTACAGGTTGTGAAAGAGAGTACGACGATTGGGATGAGGGTAATATACACGGAGGAGCTATGTGGGCTAGAATGCCTATACAGGGATTGATAGCAGATATACCTGTAGAAGAATGGGCTACACCTATGGAAGATCATATTTGTCAGCCTTGGGACTGCGAATCTAGAGATCATTCAGTCATAGTTATGGATAGAGTTAGTTCTAGTCCATGGCTTTGCAAAATAGACGGAAAGTTTTATACTGGTAAATATATGTTTACGGTGGACTATACGAATAACGCTATTGCTGATTGTCCTGCACAACACAAACAATCTCATGTATTATATATTACAGAAGATTGCGAATGGAAAGGCAACATAGTTGCTTTACCAAACAACAGGGTAAGAGCTACTAGTCCTGCGTTATGGGTGACTGGAGAAGGAGCACCAGATTTTACTCCTTCACAACATACTCATTCTGCAGAAGGACATGAAAGTTATCTAGACCCATCAATAACTTTTAATAACTTATACGAGGATTAATTATGGCAGCGAAAAAGAAAACACATAAAACTAAAGACGGCAGAACAGCTAAAAAAGGTCTTTATTACAATATAAATAAAAAACGTAAAGAAGGCAGAAAAATGCGTAAGAAAGGAGCTAAAGGTGCACCAACGGCTGCTGCTTTTAAACGTTCTGCTAAAACAGCTAAAAAACCTAAAAAGAAAAGTAAGAAATAAAATATGGCTGCAAAACGTAAGGAAAAGTCTATAAAGCGTACTACTAAAGGTAAAGGTGCGAATTACCGACCTACTAAAAGTGGGGCGGGTATGACTAAGAAAGGCGTTAAAGCATATAGAAAAAAGAATCCTGGTAGTAAATTAAAAACAGCTGTTACAGGAAAAGTTAAAAAGGGAAGTAAAGCAGCAAAAAGAAGAAAGTCTTACTGTGCTAGAAGTGCAGGACAGATGAAGAAATTTCCTAAAGCGGCTAAGAACCCTAATTCAAGATTGCGACAAGCAAGAAAAAGGTGGAAGTGCTAATGTATGAATATGGTTGTACAGTTGAAAGAGTGGTTGATGGTGACACTATTGACGTTGTTTTGGATCTCGGGTTTGATATTAGGTTTAAGTCTCGTGTTCGTCTATATGGTATTGATACTCCCGAGTCACGTACTCGTAACAAAGATGAGAAAGTTAGAGGAAAAATGGCAGGGGCTTTCTTAAAAGAAGCTGTAGATAACGGTACTAAAGTTGTTATAGAAACTAAATTAAAAGACTCTAGAGGTAAATATGGTAGGGTTTTAGGAAACGTTGTTGTTGATGGAGTAAATATAAACGAATCTATGATAGAAAACTTTTTAGCTGTAGCTTACTTTGGTCAATCTAAAGATGACGTAGAAGCAGAACATTTAATAAATAGAACTAAATTAATAGAACTTGGTAAGTTCACACCAGTAGAGGTTTAGTATGGAAGAAGGTATTGTAGCAAAAGAAGAACCAATAAAAAAGAAATTAGAACTTGATATAGACGTAACTCCTAAAAACAATGGGGACAACCCATTTGTTAAATGGGTACACCTTGCTAAAACTATAGACGCTTGGCGTATCTTTCCTAGAATATTCGTAAGTGTTTATATAGTTTTACTTTATAAAGTAGTTATTTGGTTTATGGAGCTTCCTGAACCTAACTTAGAACAAGCAGGTCTTGTATCTATAGTTGTAGGAGCTATGGCAGCAGTGTTTGGAATATACGCAGGAACATCAGGACAAAGTAAAAAATTTAAAGGCGAAGATTAATGAAGGTATTTGCTACTGAGTTTAAGGTCGGAGATAAAATATACGATGGACCTTATATCTATGCTAATTCTTTTGAAGAAGCCGAAATGGAAGCAGTAGTTTATGGTGTTGTAGTTGTTGGTGTAGTAACAGCTATTATTAGTAATGAAGAAGAAGGTACGGAATGGAACAGGGTTTTGCATTAATAGCTGAAGTCGGTGTTCCTATTGCAGGTGCTTTAGTTATGGCGTATTTTATCTTTTTAGTTATGAAACAACTTATGGATGGTTTAGTTGATGAAATTAAAACAGTACAAGGTATTACTAAAATGTTAATTACTAGAGCGTCTATTATGAACAATGACATGATTAGGATAGATACAAGCGTATCTAGTGCATTGAATATATCTCCTGACCTAGATAGAATAGCTAGAGCAGAAAATTTTGTAGAAGATGGGAAGATAGATGCTAGGAGAGATTGATGGATATAGCTCAACTAATAGCAGAGTTTGGCTTTCCTGTAGTGATGGTAGTAGGACTGGGTTATTTTGTGTATTACGTATGGCAAACAATAACGAATACAATAGATCCAGCGGTACAGGAAATGAAAGGTACAATTATAAGATTAACAGACCAACTTCGTTTATTAGACCAAGACATGATAAGATTACAACAAAAAGTCAATACAGTATTACAGCTAAAAGAGCAGGAGGTATTGAATAATAATGAAAAAGAAACTAACGAAAAAACAAAAACAAAAAGACGAAATTGAAAAAGTTTTAATAGCTAGGATTATGGTAGTTATTGGAATAATGTTGTTTGTAGGAATATTTTGCCAAAATCTTTGGTCAGACCAAATAGTACATAAATTTAAATCTCCTAGTTTTAATGGTGTTGGCACATCAAGTCATTATCTTACAATAGAGAATCAAGAGTACACACGTAAGTTAACTATAAAAGAAGAAATCAAAGCCTTACAGGATGAAATAGAAAGAGAAAAAGAAAATAGTACATTAGCTAGATTTATGAGGAATCTTGAATCACGTGTCTATGCTGAATTATCTAGACAGTTGGTAAATAACCTCTTTGGAGAAACACCTCAAAGTTCGGGTACAATAACCTTGGAAGGCAACACCATTGAATATACAAGTGATGGTGTGACATTAACACTAAAGATAACGGAAGCAGATGGAACGATCACTCAGATTACAATTCCTATTGGTACCTTTACTTTCTAGTTGTTCTATTTTTGATCAGTATCAAGATACGTACGAGCAGAGATTTAAGGCACACGACGTAGTTTCTATCCAGGAACTACAATCCCCTTATTTACGTGATGTAGACGTTCCTGAAGTTAGTCCTGTAGTTGCTGTATACCCTACTGCTTTTACCGACCAAACAGGTCAAAGAAAAAGCAACAGCGAGTTTGCTTTATTCAGTACAGCCATAACACAACAACCAAACGCACTACTAATACGAGCTTTAAAACACGCAGGCAATGGTAATTTCTTTAGAGTAGTAGAAAGAGTTGGTTTAGATAACTTAACTAAAGAAAGACAATTAATACGTTCTGCTAGAGAACAGTTTGCTAGTGATGAGGAAAAGAAAAAACAATTAGCTCCTTTGTTATTTGCTGGTATCTTAATAGAAGGTGCTGTTATTTCTTACGAAGCTAACTTGGAGTCTGGGGGTATTGGAGCTAGGTATCTTGGAATTAGCAACAGCGTACAATACAGAGAAGACAATATAACTATAAGTTTACGTATGATTTCTGTGGCTACAGGAGAAGTATTATTAGAAGTAATGAGTCAAAAAACTATTTTTAGTTATGGTAAATCGAATGATGTTTTTAGGTTTATAGAAATGAATACTGAACTTGTAGAAATAGAATTAGGTAATGCAAGAAACGAGTCTTCTACTATTGCTTTGATGAAAGCTATAGAAGGAGGCGTATTAGAAATAATAAAACTTGGTTATGAGCGAGAATACTGGGTTTTACAAAAAGAAGAAAAGAAGGTAGAATGAAGTTATGATGATGAAGAAGTGCATACAACTTTTGCTATGTCTTGCTTTATTTCCGTTATTCGCGGCTGATAACGAGATATACGTAGACCAGTCAGGTACTGGGGCTAATATAGATTTAGAACAACTTGGTATATCAAATATCATTGGTGGTTTAAATTCTACTGCTGGAAATTTAACAGCTTTTGATTTAGACGGCGATACTATGACGTTAGACATTAATATGATTGGTGCAACTAACAAATTCCTCGGTGATATAAACGCTAGCACTTTTACAGGGTTATATAATTTTACTGGCGGTAGTAATACTTTCACTATACAGGTAGACCCAACTAATACTTACAGTTCTGCTGGTTCTGATCAAAACGTAGCAGTTACAGGTAGTAGCAATACATTCACATTAAATCAAGGAACTACCGCAATAGCAGCAAACTTAAATTTAGATTGGATTATTCAAGGTTCCAATAACACAGTTACATCAAATATTAATATTGATGGTGCTACAAACTACATGGATATAGATGGTTCTGATAACGCAGTAACTTACACAGGTACTGGTGTTAATGCTTCAGCAGGTGGGTATTTTTACCTAGACCATACAGGCGGACAAAGAACATTTAATATTCAACAACTGAGTACCCAAGACAATGACTGGCTCAAGATTATATCAATCGGTGGTAATTCTGCTTCTACTGTGTGTGTCGTTCAAAACGATCAAGGCACAAGCACTTCCTGCTGATATTGGGGATATATCTGAGCTAAATGGTTCAGCACAAATAGTTAGAGACAAACCATACGACGCTAATTTAAAGTTTGCTATTCAAAGTAATGACGAAGCTATTACTAAAGACGGCAGAATGGCTATTACGTTTCTTGATGATTCTACGGTAAAACTTACGGAACACTCTCAACTATTAATAGATGAATACATCTACGACCCTGATCCCAGTAAAGCAAAAATGGCTCTTACTTTTGGTTTAGGTACAGCTAGGTTTATAACAGGTAATTTAAACCGCATAGATAAACAAAATATCACACTTAGAACTCCTACAGCTAATATTGCAATTCGTGGAACAGATTTCACAGCGACTGTTGATGAATTAGGACGTTCACTTATTATTTTACTTCCAGACCCTTTTGGTCTGTCTAGTGGAGAAATAGAAGTAGTTACTGCTATGGGTACTGTTTTATTAAACAAACCTTATCAAGCTACTACTGTAAGCGTTTTTGAATCAGCCCCTACTAAACCTGTTATCCTGGATTTAACACTAGACGTTATAGATAATATGTTAATTGTTACACCTCCTAAAGAAGAACAAAGTATTGAGGAAGAAACTACAACAGCACAAACAGATAGCGTATTAGATTTCAACGACTTAGATATAGACTACCTTGCAGAAGATTATTTAAAAGAAGACAGTTTAGAATTCACAGAATTAGATATAAATTATCTTGACGTAAATTATCTTGAAGACTTGTTAAACGTTCTTGATGCCTTGGCTATAGCTGAAGAAGAAGACCAGTTAGCACAAGCAACTAGTACACAGATTAGTGGTACTTTATTAGGTAAAGACCCCGATACACAGATAACAACTTTAATAACAGGGAATGTTGTTAGTTTACGAAGACAAGTAAATGAATCAGTTCAAGTTGATTTAGACGGTGGTAACTCGTATACGGTTATTTTGATACAGGACGGAGTATCTAATATAATTAAAGTTAATGGAGGAAGTGATAGCGTAATTACTATTACTCAAAATGATTAATGAAAAAGTTAATAATACCCATATTAGCAATACTTGTATTACCTTTATTATTTCAAACAACGCCTACAGAAATACTCAAATTAAAAACGTTTGATGCTTTAATACAAGAACAAGAACCTTCTGGTAATTTTGTTATATTAAATATAACAGAAGATGATGTAGAAAAAGAAGGAGGTTATCCATTACCTAGAAAAAGATTAGCCGATATACAATTAGAAATATTAGGCAAAGGTGCGTTAGGTGTTGGTTGGGTTATATCTTTTCCACAACCAGACAGACTTATGGGGGATAAAGAATTTGCCATGTCTTTAGGTTATGCTCCTAGTGTAATAGCTACGTTTGAAGATGGTAATGAAAACTATCCTAAAACAACAGGTACAGTCATTAAGGGACCTGATGTAGGTGGTCTTTCTTCTACAGGAGTAAAACAAAATTTTTATTTATACGATGACATACCACAAGGAGTTGCTATAGCTCCTACGGAAGTAGACCAATTAGTTAGACGTATTCCGCTTTTATTAAGAACTCCTGATGGTTGGGCTGCTTCTTTTGGAACTCATGTATTAAAAAGTTTGACAGGAGCTCGTACGTATATTATTACGACTAATGAAAACGGTGTACAAGAGATAGCTGTTAGAGGTATACCACCAGTTAAAACAGATAGTCTTGGTCGTAAATGGATTAGTTGGGTAAAAACAGAAGAAACTAATTTACAAGAGATGGATGTAAACGGTAAGTTTGTATTTGTAGGTGTTACTGCTAATGGTGTGATGCCACAAGTCGCTACGCCTGTTGGTTTACTTGAACCACACAAAATACAAGCAGCACTAGCAGAATCAATACTTATACAAAACAGTCCTTATATACCAGATTACGCATTAGCTTTAGAACTTTTAATATTTATAGCGTCTGTGGGGCTTATATGGGCGTTTATAAGCTATTTAGGGATAACGTGGGGCGTAAGTCTAGCTTTACTTACGATGGCTTTAACGGGCTTATACGGTTATTACACAATAACTACAGGTGTTTTGATAGATGTTACGTGGTCTTTAGTATCGCAGTTTATTGCAGGAGCTATAGCTTTCTATTTAAGGTTTAGAGAACAATACAAACTTAGACAACAAATAAAGAAACAGTTTGAACATTATCTTGATCCGAGACAAGTTAAACGTCTACAAAAAGACCCTAGTTTGTTAAAACTAGGAGGGGAAAAAAGAAGATGTACTTTCTTGTTTACAGACGTTAGAGGATTCACAGCGTTATCTGAAACACTTCCACCAGAAGAAGTAACTTCTATAATGAACAAAGCATTAACAATACAATCAGATGCAGTACAAAAATACGGGGGTATGGTTGATAAGTATATTGGTGATGCAATGATGGCTATATTTAATGCACCTATGGATTTAAAACACCACGAACAGGTAGCGGTCGAATGTGCTAGAGAAATACAAGAAAATATAATAAACGCTGATATTGGTGTAGAGATTGGTGTTGGTGTAAATACTGGAGAAGCCGTAATTGGCAACATGGGTAGTGATACTAGATTCGATTATTCTGCTATCGGAGACGCTGTTAATACTGCTGCTAGATTAGAATCAGCAACTAAAGAAGTAGGTGTAAATATACTGATAGGGAAAGAAACAGAGCTTTACTGTGGTATAACACTAAAACCGTTAAAACCAATAAAAGTAAAAGGTAAAGAAAAACCTTTAAAAATATACACTTTTTGATATATAATCAATGTATCAGCTATTGTGCTGCAGCTTACGGGGTGAGCTTTAACTCGCAAATACGTGTAAACACGCTGGAGAACCAATGACTGGAGTAGATAAAAAGACATATCTAAAGAAAAAAGGAAGTCGTTCTGACTTCTATATCTACACGTCTAAAGGAAAGAAACAAAAAACTAGGAGCCGATTCTAGTGAACACAACATTAGTTAAGAATCCTGAACTATCGTATCAGGAAGCTTGTGAGTTTTTCGATTATAAAGAAAATAAAATAAAATTCCAAAACAAAATTAAACAATTTGAAGCAGCAATTATTAAACACTGCGAAGAAAACAACAATCAAGAATTAAACGAAAAAGTAAAAGGAGATGTGGAAGGAGTTATTTCACATGATTTTGCAGATGGACAATACATAAGAACAGCAGTAGCTCCTAAAAATACTTTAGTATCAACTAAGATACATGCTAAAAATCATCCGTTCTTTTTAATGAAAGGGGACATATCAATATTTGGTGAAGACGGCGTAAAACGTATACAAGCACCTTTTCATGGAATAACAGAAGCAGGAACAAAAAGAGTTTTATATGTTCATGAAGAATGTACTTTTATAACAGTACATAGAACAGACTGTTTAACAATAGACGAAGTAGTTGCTGAAATAACAGTAGCTGATTTTTCTGATTTAAAATTAACAGGAATAGATACAAAACAAATAGATAATCTTATGGGTCAAATATCATGAGTTTAGCAGTAGTAGCAACAGCAGTAGCGGTAAACGTAGCAAGTAATGCTATAAGTCGTAAAATTGCTGGCGACCCTGATATGCCCGCACAAATCGGTAGCGGTACTTCACCTTCATTAAGTCCTGGACCTGAAATGGAAATAAACCCTGTTGCAGGTAGCCAAGTACAAGAGTTTGGAGATTTTCAGTTTGAAGATTTAGCTTCTCCTGAAGACGGTCAACAAGAAATGATATTAAATCAATTAGAACAAGCAGGTATAGATGTTGGTGATTTAGATCAATATGGTATTGCAGGTATGGCTGTAGGTGGTTATTTAAATAGAGCTAACGGCGGTAATTTAGGTATTATGGAATTATTAAAAGAAGAAGGTTTAATTCCTGAAGACCCACCTGAAATGACAACAGGTGTTTTAGACGTAGATTTTTCTGAAATAGAATCACCTAAACCTGAAGATTTATTAGAAGACCAAATGTTTGCAGATTTAAGTCCTGAGATAACTCCTCCAGAACTTCCTGATTTAGAATTAACTAAAATGCAAGAAATGCAACAGTTTATAGAAGGTCAAGACCCTATGGTTGCTGACGCTATGACTAAAGGATTAGGAAACATAGGTACAACATTGTTTGAACGGTTATTAGGTGGCGACGATAAACCTAAAGGCAGTATGGTTAGAACTGAAACACTTCCTGGAAATGCTGCTAGAAGAAGATCAAAATTAAAAATGAATCCTATAGGTGGTTCAACTGTTACTTTTGCTAACGAAGGCAAAGTATTACAAAGACCTATGTTCATGCCTCATGGCGGTGCTATGCATGGTGCTGGAGGTCCTAAAGATGATTTAATTCCTGTTATGGCTAGTAACGGAGAATACATGTTATCAAAAGCGGCAGTAGACGCAGCAGGTGACGGCAGTCACGCTATGGGTATTGCTAGATTAAACGCATTTAACGAAGCAGGTAATAAGAGATATGGCGTCTAGAGAAGAACAAGAATATTCCAGTCAAGCCCCCGCCCCGTATATAGGGCAGTTTTTACAACAGGATATATTCCCGTTTGCACAACAGTTTTTAAGACAACAGTTTCAAAATTTAGGTGAGGCGGATTCTAGTCCGTTTACATACACAGGACAAAGGGTAGCTGATTTTGATCCTAGAGAACTTTATGGTATGGAGCTTGCTGACCAAGCGATTGGTAGTTATAGACCATATCTAGGAGCACAAGCAGGTTTACTAGACGAAGCAGCAGGAATATCTAGAGGAGCATTAGCTAGAGGACAAGATGAAATAACAGCAGGTCTTGGTGCAGGTAGAGGATTATCTGCGTTAGGAGCAGGAATTACACAAGACGCAAGATTTGACCAATCAGGTAGAGGACTTATAGAAGGTGCTCAGTTTGGTCAATCAGGTAGAGATTATCTTAGAGGAGGAGTTCCTTCTTTTGGAGAAGCTCAGCAGTTAACAAGAGCAGGAGCACCTAATTTAGATTTAGCTAGAATGGAAACTGCATCAGCAAGACCAGATTTTAGAGGTGCAAGAGCAGGTTTAGCAGGTTCAGCAGCAGAACTTGCAGGAGCAAGACCAGATTACGGCGGAGCGAGAGGAGCTTTAGGTAGAGCAGAACTTAGTGGTTATGGTTCTACTGGTCGTTTTGACCCTAGAGGAATAGGAAGTTTTTATAATCCGTTTGAAGAAGATGTAGTACAACAAACATTAAAAGATGTTAGAGAAGGTTTAGCTAAAAGCGATATGGGTCTTAGAGACCAAGCTGTTAGTGCAGGAGCTTTCGGTGGTGCTAGGTCAAGAATGAGACGTGATGAACTAGCAGAAAATGTAGCAAGAGGAGCAGCAGAACAAGTAGGTGCTATTCGTAGTAGTGGTTATCAAGACGCGGCTAATAGAGCACAACAAGCATTTGAATCACAACAAGCTAGACAGGCAGGTCTTGCAGGATTACAATCAGGATTAGCAGGTATAGAAGGAGGCTTCGCAGGACAACAAGCACAAACAGCTTTAGGTAGAGCACAACAATTAGGTTCGTTAGCAGGTCAAGAAGCAGGTTTTGCAGGACAAGAAGGTTCTGCAGCATTAGCTAGAGGAAGACAGTTCGGAGACCTTTCTACAACAGAAGCTCAAAACGCATTAAGTAGAGCAGCACAACTAGGTAGTTTAGAAGCACAACAAGCACAAGCTAAATTAGCCACAGGTCAAGCATTAAATGCTTCAGAACAAGCAGCAGTTGATAACGCTATGGCTAGAGGTCAACAATTAAACACATTAGACCAACAACAGTTTGCTAATCAAATGCAACGTGGAGCACAACTAGGTTCATTAGGACAACAACAGTTCGGTATGGGTTTACAAGGTGGTCAAGGATTAGCAGGACTAGGTCAACAAACCGCAGGTGCGTTGAGTGGTTTTGGTGGTCAGTACGGTGGTATGGCTAGTTTATTACCACAACTACAACAACAAGATATTTCATCAATGATGGGTATGGGCGGACTAGGTAGAGGTAGACAACAATCTCTAATGGATTTAAATTATCAAAACTTTACAGGTCAATACAACTTACCTATGCAAACATTACAAAACGTTGGAGCACTTACAGCTTCTCTTGGACCTATGGCAGGGGGCTATGGTTATGCAGGCGGTGCACCATCATATAATACTAATTACACCCCACAAGGAACAATGGGTAAAGGTTTAATGAATCAAGGTATAGCAGGTCTTCAAAATCCTGTAACACAACCAGGGTTTAATTATGGAAATTATGGGTTTGGTGGAATAGGTGGAGGATTAACTTTTTAATGGCTAACGGTAATAGAGGTATAGGAGGGTTTTTACCCTTTCCAACTTTCGGAGGTCCTAAAGACGGTGGAGGCATCACACCTGTTAAATTAGCTCCGACACAAATGAGGTTTCCTACAGCAGGTAGGTTCGCTAGACGTGCACCTGAACCTGAATTAAAAGAAACAATAGCTCCTTTCTTGCCGATAGCGGTAGAAGGGATTATGAATTTAATTAAAGGTAGACCTGAAACAATGACCGATGCACAATATTTAGATAGTATCGGTGGACTAAGTGGTGGTACTGATTTAGACGATGTATTAGGTGATAAACAAAAAATGGCACAACTACAAACGTATAAACAATTTGGTGAACCTGAGAAAAGAGATACTTTTGGTGCGGATGAGATTATTAATATGATTATAGGTAGCCAAATGGGTAGAGGTGCAAAAGAATATGCTGCTACCTCTAGAGCTATCGATACTCAAAAAGAAAAATCTAGATTAACAACCGCAACAAACAGAGCAGCTTTTACAAAAGAAGCATTAAAAGATATAAACAATTTACAATACAAAACATTTGAAGACGTAGATAAAGCTAGGTTAGGGATTAATGATTACCGTTCTGGTTTTGTTGACCCTAGAGGTGACGTTTATGTTATGAAAGATGATAAATCAGGGTACGCAAACATAAAAGAACTAGAAGGTAATTGGATAGAACAAAAATATAAACCAACAACATCATTATCTAGTCAGTTAAAAGACCCACGTTTAGTTGATTTAAGTAAAAAGGATGGAGAACTGAACGCTAAAGATACTGCTTTATTAGGAACTATGACACTTACTAATGAAATGGTTAGAATGCTTGATAAAGGTATAGCAGACCCTAAACAAAACCCATTAACCACAGTAACCGCTATTGGTAATTTTTTAAATAGTGCAACATCTAATGCAAACCAAGTATTGTCTTATGTAGGTGGTGGAGACGTAATGAGAGCTTTTGCTACTGCAGATGATATACAAAATAACGTAGCAGGGTCAAACGGTAGAGAAGGCTCTGGTCAATTAGCTAAACAATTATACCAAGCTATACAGTCTGGTGACGATGAACAGATGTTAGCGGCTATGGAGGCTTTTGAAAAAGGTAATCCAGAAGTTAGTTTTAGAGCTTCGTTAGGTGACATGGCGTATAACAATGTAAGAACTAGAGCTACGATGTTACAGTTAGCTTATGCAGCAGCAGCGGCTAATGGTCAAACAGGTAGAACATTATCTGATAAAGATTTAGCTTTCCATTTACAAATGGTAGGTTTCGGTGCTACACAAGATGCACAAACAGCTAAAGA
>VMHT01105361.1_pt1 | contig 16041 bp, 14 predicted proteins | sample 4693611 | NCBI WGS metagenome assembly VMHT01 (sample SAMN12280063, study PRJNA550983) | marine metagenome | isolation source: seawater sampled from same location over 5 years 0.02-0.2 micron viral filtrate | place: USA: collected off the coast of southern California halfway between the port... ... | reverse complement strand
AATACACTTTCATCTTCGTCTTCATCATAGATTACCTGCGGTTCATACATTTTATCTTTTTAAGATTTATTTTTTTAAATTAATATATCATATATGATATATCAAAATGCCATACACAAAAGGAGACAAAAAAGGTCAATTAAATATTAATGAGTTGCGTAGATTAGTTAATGCTCATAATGTGCTGATGGATATTAAACTACCAAAGGGTATGACACAAGAAGAAATAATAAAAGTTATTGAAAAAAATGGTTATTCAGTGAATCATTCAAAAATGGAATTAGTCCCAAGAGTTCAAATGAAGAGGCGTCCAAAAGTGGCAATGAAAAAAGCAAATGAAGTTTTACCAAAAAAATCTGCTGGTGATAAAGAAAAAGCAAAAAAGAAAAAGATGGAAAAGGAAAGAAAGATTAAAGCAGAAGGTATTAAACAAGGAGCATCTATACAAAGAGTATTCAGGAAGAAAAGATATTAACGTCAATAAGTAATAAATTATTATTAAAGTATCTTTTATCACCACCCCAACTACACATATATTTATATAAATTATGTTGATAAATTTTTATTTTTTCTTTATTATCTTGGTCATACTTTTTCTTTTTTTCTTTATTATTATCACGATACTTTTTACTATTTAATTTTAATTTTTCTTTATTTCTACCCATAGCATTGCGTTGATTAATATTATCAGTATTATCTAACCAATATTGCTCTCTTTCATCTCTCATATTTTCATCACACGGCTCTATCTCATATATGATATAGTCATTATTATCAATTATTTTATATGACCTACAATCTTTTTTACTTCTATGAACATATAATCTTTTATTAAGAGTCATTTTTGTTGAACCTATATATAACATATTTGTCTTATTACATTTAAGACCATATATGATTACCATTTTATAATATAACAAAGAAAAAGATTAAATATTTTTCAAATTTATTTTTTAATTTTAGTATAAACACTCATAGCAGTATTTAAACTATGTAGATTATTACCAGCATCTTTCTCCATTTCTTCAATTAAGTGTCCATATTTGTCGCTGTAAAAACATTTACGCAGTAGTGTTGTTGATACTTTCTTTTTTATGTATTGGTCTGAGAACTTTAAAAACAAATGGGATAATCCATTTTTACTTAATGGTGTCCCATCATTATTTTTTAATAAATATTCATTATATCCTCCGTTAATCTTAACATATTTTTTTATTAGTGTGATTGTTGGTTTATCAGTTATACTTATTGTAGCAGTTTTATCATCCTTATTTGTTTTATAATCATTTAATACTATACTTATATTATCTTTATTAACCACCATGTAGTTGTCAGGTAGATTTTCAGGCATCTTTCTGTAATAAAATACTTTTAAAAATGCTAAATCATTTCTCAGTGGGGCATTCACATGTATGTTAATTGCTACATAATACATAAGGAGGGCATAATTGTAGTTGCCCATATCTGCTTTTGTTTTTTTGAATAAATCCTTACCATTAATCTCCTTTTTAATAACTTTAATCATATTAAGTATCTCATCTTTTTGGACACAATTATCTGCTTGTTTCCCAGTATATTTATGTTCCTTATTACTACTATTATATTGTTCATTTAAATCATCTCTTTTTTTAATATAAGATTTTATGGCATCATCAATATCCACTCCGATGGTGCTAAACTTATCTTTATTACTCTCTAAAATAATAATTATACAATTATAATAGTTGCGTCTTGTTGTTAAACTATAACTACTAAGTTTATCATCTACCTTTTCTCCGTCTAAAACAAAATTTAAATTTAACTCCTTCGTAGGTTCAAGTTCATTTTGTAATTTACTGAAGTTTTGAATGTATTGTAATAAACTACTCTCTTTTAAATCTCTCTGATTAGTTTTCTTCCTGTAATCTATAATGCTGTCTGTAATCTCCTTCCTTGTCATAATAAGCATGGTATTATCCATATATTAGTTAATATAGATTATTTTTTAAATAACTTAAAATAAATTAAAAAAATATAGATTAATATAAATTTTCTATTTTTCTATAAAATTTATTATATCATTTATGATATATCTAATAATGTCTAATGAATCTAATAATGATAAGAATATGCCTGATGTTGTACCAGCGGTGGATGAAGTTGTATCTTTAAATGAAACTGATGATGATGATGCTATTGACCTTATGGATGGTGTAGGGTTAAAGAAACCTGAACATATTGAACCTGATGTAGTGTTTAAAGGTGAAGAGAAACCTAAGGTAAATGAAACGAAGGTAAATAAAAAAGTAAAAGTTGTTGTTGAGGAGACAGAGTCCCCCAATGGTGAAGAAGCAGAAGAAACACCTAACTTAGCAGTAATGCCTGATGAAGTAAAAGAGGATTTAATGGAACAGGGAATAAAACCAATGGAACAATCTGATATAAAAAAAGTTAAATATAATAAAAATGGAAAACCTAGAAAACCCATGACAAAAGATAGATTGGAGAAACTTGCCATAGCGAGACAAAAGGCATTAGAAACAAGACAGAGAAATAAAAAATTAAAAGAGGAAGCACAGAAAAAATTAAAGATAAAACAAATAGTAGATGATGATAATGTTGAGGTTCAGATTACAAAAAAGATTATTGGGAGCGAAGCACCCCAAAGGGATGATGAAGAGTCAGTCCCACCTACACCGACACCACAACGTAAGCAAAGCACACCTTCAGTTAAAAAATTAAGTAGAGAAGAAAAAGATAAAAAGATACAGGATGCTGTGGCAGAAGGTGTCAAAAAAGCATTAGAAGTTGAAAGATTAGAGAGAAAAAAGAGAAAAGAGGAGAAAAAGAGAAAAGCAGAAGAAGAAAAAGAAAAGTCAGAAAAGTTGAATAAGGACAAAATGATTAGTAATCAAATAAACAAATTAAATGATATTGATAATTTTTATGATAAATGTTTTAATTTTACATAATGTAAAAACATATTTTTTAATTTATAATATTGTTATATCATAAATGATATATTACATAATATTAAATAAAATGTCAGAAGTTAAACCTATTATCAAGATTCAGAATGATATGGCAGAAGTTTTAAAAGATATTAAGTTATTAAGACAAGAATTATCATATATCAAAACTAAACTAAATGATGTTATTGAAGATAAACCTGTGATAGTGAAAGATAAATCACAGACACAAGTTGCCACAGAAAAAGGATGGTTTTTCTAGCAATAAATTAACTTGCGTTTTATTTTTTTTTATATTTTATATTTTTTATTTTATATATCTTATATAATATATAATAAGATGGATGAACTTATGAAGCAGACACCAAAAGAAAAAGAACAATCTTTAAAAGTAAAGAAAACTTTAAAACTTCCTGTTGTAAGAAAAGTTAAAGACCCACCTATTGTAAAAACTAAACCATTACATCCACATTTACCGCAAACTGGTGGTGCTGGTGGTGGTGCTTTGGTTTTATTAGTTGCTCCAGTAAAATCAGGTAAATCAACCCTTATATCTAACCTTTTACTAAACCCTGACTTTTATGGTCAAGATTATTTTGATTATGTGAAAATAATGAGTAATACCATTATGAATGATGTCACCAGTAGATTTATAAGAAAGGCATTTGATGTGACTGACCATTATGATGAAGCAGAATTACAGGGATTAATAGATTTACAAGCATCATATGATAAAGAAGACCAACCTGAAATAGCATATATATGCGATGACCTTTTGGGGTCTGTACCAAGAAACTCTGTCCTTAATCATTTATGTGCTAGATTCAGGCATTATAATTTTAAAATTTTTGTCATATCCACTCAGAATTTTAAAGCAGTATCTACTATTACAAGACAGAACGCCACTAATGTTATTATTGGTAGTCCTTATCCTAATCAAAATGAATTACAGAAGATAGCAGATTCCTATGGAGATTTGGTAGGGGGTCAGCAAGCATTTTTAGATTTATATAAAACTGCTACACCTAATAAATATGACTTTTTACATCTTGATTTACAAGAAAACCCCATTCACGCTTATAGAAATTTTGAAGAGTTATTAATGGTTGGTGATAAATGGATTGTGGGGACGCATGATGATTATGATATAGTAGATATGAATAAAGATAGTGATGATGATGATGATATGGATGTAGATTTAAAAAAAAGTAAAATGAAAAAAGAAATTTAATATATCATATATGATATATAATAATGTCAGATGATAAACCTTTATATAAACCTTTTAAAAGTAAAGCAAAAAATAAAAAGTATAGTGTTTATGTAAAAAGTAAAAGTGGTGGTAAAAGATTGATACATTTTGGAGATAGTAGATATGGTCAGTATAAAGATAAACTTGGTAGTTATAAACATTTAGACCATAATGATAAAAAGAGACGTAAAGCATATTATTCAAGACACGGACCTGCTACGTCAAAAGATACAGCACGATACTGGTCCCATAAAATATTGTGGTGAATATGCTTAAAGTTCATTTTTTAATGTTTCTATATATATATCTCATTATACTTTTTTTAATGTTTAAGAATATATGCTTATATTTAAAGTTATAATATAATATAATAATATTAATGAGTAGTAATATGATGTATGAAGAACAAAAACAAAAATTTAGTGAAGATGAATTATTTGATAGAGATTATCAATTGTTTAGTAAATATATTACATTTAAGAATGAACAAGAACGGAGAGATACAAAACGCAACTTTAAAAATTATGATGATGATAAACTTATTAAAAAAATGTATAATACAATTTTAGATTTAATTGATACTTGTAATGAAAATGATAGATTGATAAGTATTAGAGATATGAGAATTAGAACATTAGAAAGTGCTTTATTAAAAGATAAAAGTAAATAATCTTGATATTTATATTTAATTGAAATCTTTATAATATATTATCCCCAATATAATAATATATTAACATTAAGCATATTTACATACATATTAATTTTTTTTAATTTATATTTTTATTATCATATATAACATATATGTTATATTATAATATGGACTTACAAGGCATTAATCAGGCAGTATTAGACCAAAATTCATTTGGAACAGAACTACAAAAACACAATGATGTTATTAGAGAACATAATCAAAAAGTTTTAGATACTTATAATCAAGCAGAGTCAAGTAGAAAAGAAAGTGCCGATGTAGATGATATATGGCATGGTGTTGCTGACCCTTTAAAAACTGGTTTTGGATTAATGACACTTGCCACTAATCTTGGTGAAGCAATAAATTATGAAAGAGGTGTATCAGGTTATGTAGCAGATACAACAAAGTCACGTGTCGGTAATATTAAACAAGGTTTATCACTTTTTACTGGTGAGGAAGAACCTGACCCTACTGGTGCTACACCATCAGCACCAGGAACATTAGAAAAACAAGCAAGATTAAATATATTTGGTGGAGGTCAAGATGGTCAAACTATATTTGAAAATTTGACTCCATCACAAAAGGGTAGTTTAGTCAGTAATTATGGACAACCTACACCCACTAAACTGGCACATTTAGAATCATTAAAAAATGCTAATACACAAGCAAATGGGGACTCAGCATCTTTATTAGGTAAAGTATTAACAGAACAACCACCTGGAGAACCACCACCAGCACCTAAACCTAATGTTCCTGTCACAGAAGGCGAAGCAAAATCATCTATACCCACATCATTAGAAGATGTAGCAGGACGTCTAGCAGGTGGTTTTGGATTAGGTGAAGAAAAAGCAGAAGCAGTAGGACAAATTGCTGGTAAGGTTAGTGGTGTGGCAAGTGGTTTATATGCTGGTTATGAAATGGCAACAGGAGAAGATAAGACAGGTTTAGAAAAAGCAAGTGGAGTATTAGAAGAGGTAGGTGCTGGTTTAGATGTATTAGGAAGTTTTGTTCCTGTATTAGAACCATTAGGAGCAATAGCAACTACAACTGGAAGTATATTAAGTGGCGTTGATGATTATATCCAAAGTGGAAAACAAGCAACAGAGAATCTAAAACAAAAAACTGAGGGAACACTTACAACTGATGTGGCACAAAGACAAACCACTGGTGCTGTGGGTGGTGCTACTAAAATGGCACAAGAACAAGTGGGAGGTAGTTATAGTTTTTAATACCATAGGTTAAACTTTGTTAATAATTATCATTGATTACCTTTGGTTATATTTTTTTATTTAATAATTTTTGTATCATAAATGTTATATATGTTATATTATAAATATGTCAGCAGTAAAAACATTTTGGACTTCCGATGAAAAGATTCCAATCAGTCAAACTTATGTCGCAGTACCAAGTGATAATAACCTTTCTTATTCCGCAGGACAGAAAGTGGTAATCTCTGTTCCACCTACTATTGAATACTTTAATCCTATCAATAGTTATTTAGAATTTGATGCTCTCATTAATCTACCAGCAGGTCAGAGTCCGACACGTCTCCAATTAGATAAACAACTAGGAGGTGGAGTTTTAATCAAAGATATTAGGATTGTGGCACAAGCAGGAGGTGGTGGAGCAGTTTTAGAGGAATTACAGGACATAAATGTATTAGCATCTCTTAAAGCAGATTATAGTGTAAATGATAATGAACGTCAGAAACGTGCCTTAACTACTGGAAGCACTATTCATAGTTTATACACTGAATCAGACCAGGCAAGTGATATTACTGATGGTAATAATCATCGTCATAATCCTTATTATGAAGTCCCTGAGGGTGATGCTGGTGTCACTTTACTATCTACTGGTGGAGCATCTAATTATTTTGGATTAGTAGATAATAACAAACCTCATAAGGCACGTCTCCAAGTTAAACTTGAAAGTGGTATATTTCAGAATCGCAAAATATTTCCCTGTAAAATGTTAGGGGGTCTCCATATAGAATTAATTTTAGAACAAAATAATAAAATTTTTAGACAATTAGATAATGTCCGCAGAAACTCTTATCAGAATCAGAACCCTATTTTTGGAGGTGGTAAAAATGCTAATGATGTTGATTTTGGTGATACTATCCCTGTCCACGATGGGACTGGTAATGATGCCACTGGTGTCCAGTTTATCCTCCTTGCTCCTTATAATGGTCAATGGGGTAATAATGGAGCATTAACAGAAGGTGCTTTGAATTGTCCATTTTGTCTTGGAGAAGCAATTGGATTTAGGGGGCATGGTTCAGAGATTACAGCAAATGATATTAGAATTGTTGGTGCTGATGGTAATGAACTTACACCTGTTATTAAAAAGATTACTTCTAATGCCACTGGTGTAATACTTGAATTAGTAGATAAAATTTTAATTAAGAATGGTGATACAGCAGTCACCTCTATTGGTGCTGGTGGAACTACAACCGAAGCAAATGTGGTTCATTTATACTCTAAATCAGTTGGTAAGGATGCCAGTTATGAACCTACTATTACTATTAGTGATGTTAATCTTATTTTAGAGAGAGTAGTTATGCCTGATGGTTATACTGCCAAGATGCTACAGATGATGAAGGAAGGTGGACAACTTACCTATGATTTTGTATCATTTACTAACTATAAACATTCACAACTAGCAACTGATAGAGTCGCAAATATTAGATTTGGATTAATGAATCAAAAAGGTAAATCTATTTTATGTATCCCAACTGATAGTTCAGTTTATACTACACAACAAAATTTAGATGGTGGTTTATTAAGTGCTGATGGCGATGGTTTTGATGTTGTACCAGGCAGTTTTACTTATCATTATGCTGGAACACAAAACACTGGTACAGTTGCCACCCCTACTTATGATAAAACTAAATATGGTGCTACAGAGGGTTTCCCAGTAGGTTTCCCTAATGATGAAAATTTTAGTGAGCGTAGTGGACTTGTAGGTATAGCAGATAATATTACAGATTATCAATTTTTCTATGACGGAAAATTAAATCCAAATAGACCAGTTAAATGCTCTAAAACATCCTCACTAACCTCAATAGACCAGCAATTACATGTGGAACAAGAAAAATCACTTTCATCCGCAGGAATCCCTGCCCTATCCTTTTACAACTTTCAAAAGAATTTTTTTATAGGTAGGTCATTCGCACTCGGTGATAATTCAGCAGATTTAAGAAACAAAGATTTTAACCTCCAAGTAAATTATAGAGAAAGTTTAGCACCTGAAAAACCTAAAATGTGGGAGTGTTTTGTAGCACATATTAGACGCATCGTTGTAAGAGGAGAGGACGTTATGGTTGAGGTTTAACGTAGTTTGCTGTGCTTAAAAATAATTTGATTTTTTAATATAAGTATAATAATACAATATAAATGATTATCATATATGGTCTTAAATGTAATAAGACAAATATGTTATATATAGGTTCAACTAAAAAATCATTAAGTAGAAGATTAAGTGGTCATAAAAATTATAAATGTCAAAAAAGATGGTGTGTATCCCATAAAATAATTAATAATAATGATTATATCATATATGAGATAGAACAATGTGAAGAAAATATGAGAGATATAAGAGAGCAATACTGGTTAGATAATACTGATAATATTAATAAATGTAAAGTTATTGGCAATAAAAAAGAATATATGAGAACTTATATTAATCCAAATATGACAAAAAAATACTGGTCAAATTTAAGAGTTTATCATAAATCTTGGGGAGGTGATATAAGATTTAATAATAATAATTTATTACTTATTGATATTAACCTTTTTCAGTAAATATAGATTGTAATTTTTTAATATAATTTTTATAAATTTTTATATATCATAAATGATATATGGTTAAAGTATTAGAACTATTCAGTGGCACTGGTTCAGTAGGTAAAGTATGTAAAACATTAGGTTGGGAAGTTGTAAGTGTTGATATGATACTACCAGCAGACCATCAATGTAATATATTAGATTTTGATTATAAACAATATAATAAAGATGAGTTTGATATTATATGGGCAAGTCCACCTTGTATTAATTATAGTGCTTATAAAAAATGGTGGTTTGGTAGAAAATTAAAAGATGGAACAATATATAGTAAAGAGCAAAATGATAAAGACCAAGATGAAGCAGATAAGTTAGTATTAAAAAGTTTTGAAATAATTGATTATTTTAATCCATCATTATGGTTTATGGAGAATCCAGCAACAGGTAGTTTAAAAGATAGAATTATTATGAAAAATAAACCTTTTTATGATGTAGATTATTGTATGTATAGTGATTGGGGATATAAAAAGAAAACAAGGATATGGACAAATAAAAAAGATTTTGAACCTTTATTATGTAATAAACAATGTGGTAATATGATAGGTGATAAACATAAAAATATATTGCCTGGTTGTGGGTCACAACATAATCAACCAAAAGATTTAAAACATTTAGGAAAGGGAACAAATAGAATTGATAGATATAGAGTGCCACCTGATTTAATTTATAGTTTATTTTTATTATAGCGTTTGAACATAGTTCAGAGCATACCTTTGGTTATAGCATGGTCTAATTATATTTTTTAAAATTTTATTTTTATTTATCATATATAACATATATGTTATATTATAAACAATGAGTTCAAATACATCACCATCAATGTCAAGCGGAGGTAATGCTTATCTTCACGTCACCCCAAGTAATGTTTTATCAACAGGTAAAATTTCATTTAAAAATGGTAATCCTGTTATTCAGTTTCTTATAGCACCACAAAATAGATATTTAATTGGTTCATCTGTCCGATTCAGTGGTCTAATCAAATTTTATGATAATAATGGTGTAGCAAGTGCTGGTTCAACCATTTCTATTAATCCACGTGTCGGACTATATGGTATGATTGACCAACTTACCCTTAAAGCAGGTTCAGGTCCTGCCACAGGTCAAACATTAGAAAATATTAGACATTATCCACGTATGATTTCATCCTACCTATCCAGCACTTCATCGTTAGTTGATAATCAGGCATCTCTACAAGAAAAAGCACTTACAAATGTAAATTTTGAATTACAAAACATTGGTGTCACTTATCAAAACTCAGCACAAGGTAATAGTTTTTGTTTGCCTTTACCATGCGGTATGTTTAATGGACAGAACCCAATACCGCTTTGGATGACTGGGGGAATTTTGGTAGAAGTTTCATTAAGTCCTGATAATAACTTTTTATTTGCTGAAGGTGGTACAACCACAGATATTACAGAGGCATATTATGAACTTGAAGATGTTAATCTATTATGTGAAACTATGGACCCACCACCTGCCGTAATGAACACTATTAATAGTGGGAAACCAATGTCATTTAATTACAATAGTATTCATAGTTATTTTACAACTCTTAATAGCACTAATGCTGTGGTCAATTTCAATCTTAATCTTAAAAATGTATTAGGTGTATTTGGTAATTTTATTGAAGCATCAAAGATTAACAATTTAGCATTTGATGGTATGGCAACGTTAGAACCTACTAACAAAACCCCTGCTGGTGCTGTATCGAGTGCCAAAGTTCAAAAAATTATTTGGACTAGGGGTGGTATGAAGTATCCTTATACTTATGACCAAAATATGCTCCAAAAGAATAATAATAATAATAAATTTGTTGACCCACAGGTATTAAGAGGATATTTAAATGCTGTTAGTCAATTTGCTGGTAGTCCAGGACGTATCCAGTGTTCCCCTGAGAATACTTATTATGATGGAGATGATATTGTTAAAGCAACCCAGTCCTATAACTTTCAGGGAGGTAAAGTATTTGGTATTGGTGTAGCACTGGACCAAATATCTGATGGAGGTGTAGATTATAGTTCAACTCCATTTGGAATAAATATGGACCTTGATTTAGGAACAAATAATCCAGTAGCATTTTATATGTTTGCCCACGCCAAGATGACTATGCTATTATCTTCACAAGGATTACAAATTGTATCTTAACCGATAGGTAATCTATGATAAATTATCACTAACCACAGGTTTATTTCATTTAATTATATTTTTTAAAATTTTATTTTTATATGTCATATATGTTATATATGTTATATTATATAAAATGTCTAACGCCATACCTGAACTTATCAAAATAGGAAGCATTCAAACTAACTTAACGCAAGATATAGAAACATCAATTCAAGAACCAGTTGTTGCTGATGAAAATACTATCCGTTTCTCTCTTCATAAAAGAGGTTTCATTCATTCAAACTCTAAACTGGTATTATGTTTAAAAAATAATGGTGAAAGTGACCATTTCCTCCCTCTTAATGTAGGTATTGGTTCATTAATCAAGAATGTAGCGTTCCGAATCGGTGATACTACAATTCAAGAGATTCAGGACTGGGGGGAACTACATGCTTATCGCAGTTTATTTGTCAGCAGTGAAGTTCAAAAAGAAAAAGAACAATTTTTATCTCAACGTTGTATTAGTTTAGGTGTAAATTATGAAACTGCCCCTGAAATTAATAGTAAGATACATCAAGTAGGAGAAGGTGAAACCATTAAACTTGTCCGCAGTGTATTTGGTGGTCTTCGTCTAGGTGGTGGAACTGGTGGAACATTTACTACACCTTTTCCAGGACGAACCCTTGAAGATGATAGTTATTATATGAAGGCATATCAAGATTTAAGTAATGAACCTACTTATCAAATCTCCTTACAGGACCTTATACCATTTTTCAAACTCAATCAATTACCAGCGTGGACTATCACAAGTGATATATATATTGATATTACTTTACAAGATGCTATTTATCGCACTTGTACATTAGAAGATGGACAAGCAGACAGCACTTTTGAAGTTAAGAAAGATGAAACTAAACTTATCATTGACCACATTTTTTATCCAGGTGATGTTATGGAAGCATGGGCAAATGCTAATAAAAAGGTTCAGTTTAGTTATTTTGATTACAGATTATCTAAAATGTCGCTTACTACTAATGAACTCACTACTGGTGTTGTCCGCAATCTAGGTGGAGCAGGACGTATCGTCACAAAAGTTATTGCTGGTTTATTTGATGAGAATCAAAATGACACTAAAAGGTCTCTTACTTTACTTAATAAATATGGTAGTGTATGTGCTTTAAGGACAAAAGATGCTGTTGCTGGAACTAATCAAGGAAGGGTCACAAGTAATCTTAAATTTAATGACCACTTTTTATATCCAGTAGATAGGGTATTGAGTAGTGTTCACTTTTATGACCTTACTCAGAGTGAAGGAGTGCCTCCATTTGTCACAAGAGATTATTATAGTGGTGAAAGTAGGACTACATCTGCTACAGCATTTAATCTTAGGTCGCAAATTGATTTTCTCAGAGGTCAGTTTTTCTTTCAAGCATGGCGACTCAATAGGAATGAACGCATCTCTTCACGAGGCATAGAGTTGTATCAAACATATAATATTATTACAGCACTAGCAGATGGAACATCTACATACACATTAAAAGCGTGGTTGGAAGTGCTTAAATATGCTGAATTAGAGGACGGAAAAATGACTTGCTACTTCGCATAAACCAAAGGTAATCTATGATAAACCAAAGGTAATCTATGATAAAAATATAGAAAAATAGAAAAAATTAGAACATAATTTTCTATAATTTATTTATTTTTTTTTAATTTACTAATATTAAAATTTATATATCATATATGATATATATTATGTCAGGTGGATATACCAATACAAGATTAGTGGATTGTAATCGGTTGAATAGTGAAGAGTATAAAAAAAAAGACACAGACAATAGCAGATGGACTTCAAAAGTAGGAAGTGGCATTCATTTAAGACCTGGTGATAAGGTTAGTATCCATAGTAGTTTTATAAGTGAATTAGGGTGTGGTAATGCTGATGTTATTGAAACCAACGGAGAATTATTAGGGACAAAAACATTTAATTATACCAATTTTTCAATACCAGGTAATACAACTTATCCTAATTATGATGCTGTAAATAATGGTAATTTTTTACCTAATAATGTTAAAAGTAGGACTGCCAGTAATGATGATGTACCAGTAAAAATTTATGATAATGCCTTAAATATTATATTATCTTATTATAAAACTGCCAACGGAGAACAACATATTCATTTGCCACGTAGATTTGATAGAAAACAACCAACAAAGTCAGGTGGTAATGGTTATACTGAATGGTTCCGTGCCCAAGAGTTTAGGTCAGAGGATAGTTATGAAAATGGACAAGCATTCGCTAAACCTGAATATGAAAACAGAGTATGGGCGGATTGGCATTTTTACAGACAACCTAATTATGGCATCAAACCTACTATTGAAGGACAACCTGTAAATAATCCATCATCTGCTTTTATTGAAGGTAGTGGGACATCTGCTAATTTGGTTCATACAACACCAGGACCCAAAGATGGTAGTAGTTTGCCTGGAACAAGTAGAGGTAAAGAATTTATAAGAGCAACAGATAATAGTAGATACACCATATATGTTATGAAGGATTCATTTTGGGACCAAAATGCTATTAATATAAATGATTTTCCATCTGAAATAGATGAACCTAATCAAATTATAGGTAAAAGAGATATAGCATTAGTAGATTATATTAAATACAAAGAATTAAAAAGTTATAAAATAAATGATGGTTTCAATAGTCCAGCAAATATAGGAACACAATTAACAGCAGAGTTAAATAATGTTAAAAAGACAACAACAAGAGATTTTTATGGTGGTGAGATTCCTATCACTGACCCTAGATTTGAAGATACACCACCTACTTTCCCTGATACACCTATAAGTATTGGTGGACCTGGACCTTATTTGCCTGAGTATAGCATGTCAATAGAAAGTGATACTTATAAATTAATTGATGCTTGTAATTGGTTTTCATTAAGTAATAGTTATTATAGTCAATTTTATAAAACAAATGGAACATCTGCTATTGAGAGTTCGGTTATATATTATAGTAGTTATAGTATGATAGGTGTAAAAAGACCTGAATTATTTGAAGCATTTAGAACACTTAATCCACCAAATTTCCCTGACTTTACACCTTATGAAGATGGTAATTATTTTACTATATATGGGTCACAGATTATAAATGCTGATGGCACATTAGAACCTATTGAAACAAGAATCAATCAAGTAATAGACCCTGCTAATCCAAATAGATATTTATATAATAAGGATAGTTTATTATTAACCAATATACCATACACTAATGCTAATTTATTATTACTAAAAAATATTTTTGATACACAAGCAAAATATCCTGAGTTATTTGATTATAAACCAAATAATAGAGTAAATATTAATAATAGTAGATTTGTTCATATGGATGTTATAAGTGATACATCAATAGGTTTAGGTTATGATGGATATGAAGAATATGATGATGGTGTCACAGAAACAATAGGAATGCCAAGTGCTTGTATATTTATATATTATGATAAAGATAATGCTGATACATTAACAGATGGCAGACATAATAATTTATCATTAGGTTTTGGTTATAAATATTATAATGATACAGAAGGTATAGATTGTATTGGTTTTTCATTAGAAAACATACAATTAACAAATACCAGTATATTTCCTGATGAGGTATATTTTGATGAAGGGCAGAGAAAAATAGGTTTTGATTGGCATTTTAATGCTTATGGAACCGCTTGTATTGTGCCTTATACTGGTATAACTGAAACAGATTGTGATAATAGGACATTTAATACTATATATAAACCAGCAGAACCACTTTATAGGGTTGATGTGGACGTAGCAAATTTTCATATTAATCCACATTATGATGCTGAACCTGGTATGGGTTCATCTATAATAGGAACAGGTATAAATATGTTAGATTTTTCATTTAGTATAAGACATATATATTGTGGTGCGATTGACCCTTTAATTAAATTTGACACTGCTACAAGTAGATTTCAAATAAGTCAATTACATACATCTGAATTATATGGTAATCAGTTTATTAATTCTGCCCCTGCTGGAATAGTAAGTGGTTGGCAAGGTTTATTAAAACCTAATGATGATAATGGTACAATTGCCACCAGTAATGTTTATAAAATAAATAAACATATTGAACCATTCCTTTATACACCTGATATAGCACCTTATTTTACAGAAGTAGAGTTTCCAAGTAGTAAAACTGGTGTCCAGTGGAATGCTAGTGCTAATGGAACAATAACAAATAATGGTGGTTATTTTGCTTATCCTGACACAAGTGAAGGTTTTTTACCTATGGCAGATAGTAGATTAAACCAATCTACACCTGTAGGACCTAATTTTAGATATAAAAATGAACAGACATTATTTACAATGGCAAATACTAAAATTAAATTATGGTCTATATTTGATGCGGAGAGTGGTGTAAGTATAGAGGATTTTGGTGTAGAAGAGGAATGGGTAAATAATAGTTTATTAGGTGTATTAGGTTATGAATATTCACAATTAGACAATACAAATAAAACTGGTAATTATCAAACAAGATTAACAAAAGATACAATGAATAATATAACACCAGTCACTACAAATGCCCTTATAACTCCGTTAGATACTAAACTATTAAATAAAAATATATGGGGAGGTGGCACACCTAATAATCCATCATTACCTTATAGTTGTATGAGTAATATTTATGGTGAAAAGAGAATATCAGAACAAAATGATTTAGGAACACCACCTTCCGCAGTGGCAACATCACAATATGGCACAATGAATTTTAATGTAGTAAGAGGTATGTTTAACAATGAAATCATCGTCACTCAGCAATCCGCAGTATTTACTGCTAATAAACTGCCACGTAAAATGTCTATACCATATTATTTAATATGTAGTAGTTTAATAGATGATAAATTTTATAATGGTAATACAGATGGTAATACTGCTAATATTATGGGAGTAGTAAATAGAGAAAATGGATTCGGTGATTATTATTTTGGAGGAGCATCAACAAATCAATTTACTATAACAGCACCTACAACTATTACAGAGATTACTACCCAAGTGCTTGACCCAAGAATGAGACCAGCAAGATTAAATGAGGATAGTTGTATCATATATGAGATACAAAGAGCAATGAATAATAATTTAGATATAGTATCTACATTAGATAAAAAACAAATAGAGAAAATATTT
>VMHT01027046.1_pt1 | contig 16041 bp, 23 predicted proteins | sample 4693611 | NCBI WGS metagenome assembly VMHT01 (sample SAMN12280063, study PRJNA550983) | marine metagenome | isolation source: seawater sampled from same location over 5 years 0.02-0.2 micron viral filtrate | place: USA: collected off the coast of southern California halfway between the port... ... | reverse complement strand
TTCGATCGTATCGAGTCTTTCCTGCCCGACAATACAGTGCGCCTCCCCGAATTTGTAGTACCTGCCGGCTTTACGGCAACGCAGGCATTGGTAAACTATGCACTTGAAGGTCTGAAAGATAAAGGCCTACACACGAACAAAGAATACACAGACCGCCTTAAGCATGAGTTGCATGTAATCGACGATCGAGGGTTCTCTAAGTATTTCTTGACCATGAAATCTATTGTGGATGTCGCAACAGGGATGATGCTTCCAGGCCCGGGCCGCGGCTCTGCAGCCGGCTCTCTGGTGGCGTACGCCTTGAATATCACGCAGGTAGACCCAATCAAACATGGGCTTCTGTTCTCTCGCTTCTTGCGGTCGGATGCTACTGACTATCCTGATATCGATTATGATGTATCTGATTCGATGGCCTTGAAAGAAAAGCTTGTTGAGATGTGGGGTCAGGATTGTGTTGCACCTATCTCCAACTGGAATACATTACAGCTCAAATCTTTAATCAAAGATATTTCAAAGCTATACAACATTCCATTCACCGAGGTCAACACAGTTACCTCGATCATGATCCGCGAGGCAACGCCGGCGGCTAAACAGAAACACGGAATCAAAGCAGGGGTCTATGTTCCCACATGGGAAGAGGTGATGGAATTCTCTCCGACACTCCAAAGATACCTTGCGATGCACCCGGAGGTAAAGACTCATGTTGAGGGACTTGTAGGACAAGTACGCTCTTGCTCTCGGCATGCCGGCGGTGTTGTTATCGCGGAGAACCTAGACCAGAGTATGCCGCTGATTAATTCAGGTGGTGTTCGTCAGGCGCCTTGGGCAGAGGGGCAGAATGTTAGGCACCTTGAGCCCATGGGCTTCATTAAGTTCGACCTGCTCGGCTTGTCAACACTCAAGATGATGGAGGGGGCTATCTACCATATCCTCAAACGCCATCACGGAGTTGAAGAGCCGACCTTTGCGCAGATCCGAGATTACTATGAAGAAACATTGCACCCTGATGTTATGGATCTTAACGACAAAGAGGTATATGACAATGTGTTCCATCCCGGTAAGTGGGCTGGTATCTTTCAGTTCACGGAGCACGGCGCCCAGCAGTTTTGCACAAAGGTAAAGCCGAACAACATCATTGACCTGTCTGCTATCACATCGATCTTCCGACCGGGTCCACTGTCTGCCGGCGTTGATGCTGACTATGTGGAGGCCAAGGAAAGCCCACACTATATCAAGTATCTTTCTGAAGAAGCGAGAGAGATTACCGAAGAGACTTTCGGGTTCCTAATCTTTCAAGAACAGATTGCTCTGTTGGCTCACAAGCTTGGTGGCTTGACCCTCGATGAGGGTAACATGCTTCGTAAGGTGCTGACTAAGAAGGGTACCGGCAAGAACAGTGTCAAAGGCAAGCTGCATGATAAGTTTATCAAAGGTTGCGTTGCCAAAGATATCAACAGAGACGAAGCCCAATCGCTCTGGGATAAGTTTGAGTTCTTCTCCGGCTACGGCTTCAACAAATCACACGCAGTGTCGTACTCAATTATCTCATACCAGTGTGCATGGCTATGGAATTACTATCCCGCAGAGTGGATGGCAGCATTCTTGGACAAGGAACCAGAGACTCGCAAAGAGAAAGCAATCAACATCGCAAAGAAATTTGGCTTTGATATTGCACCGCTCGATGTCAATAAGTCAGGTACTGTATGGGAGATCAGCGAGGATGGTAAGACGCTCATTCAACCACTCACCTCTATTAAGGGGCTTGGCATGTCTGCTATTGAACAGATTCTAGACAACCGACCTTTCATAAACGCAGAGGATCTATTGTTCCGAGAGGATGTCTCTTACTCCAAACTAAACAAGAAAGCATTAGATGCCCTGTGTCGTGGTGGCGCTTTGGATAACATTGTCGATGATCGCTTCAGCGGCCGTAAACATTTCTGGTCAGCCTGCGTGGTCGAGCGACCGAAGAACCTTAAAAAGTTTGGAGACAACATTGAGTTATTCAGACCAGAGGGAGACTTTAGCGAAGCAGAGGTTATTCAATTCAAGACTGATCTGACGGGAGTGTTTCCGATCAACCTTGTGATTACAGCAGAAACTGTGCAGAAGCTTCAAGATAGGTATATCCCCCCAATCTCAGAGTATGACGAAGGGTTGCAGGTGTGCTGGTTCATACCTCGCAAGATTACACCAAGGAAAACCAAGAACGGTAAAGACTACTGGATTGTAGAGGTAATCGATTCTAACAACGAATCAACCCGCATCAGATGCTGGGGTATCAAGCCACAGAAAGATGTTATTCATCTCAACCGCCCATACATGGCTCGTCTTAAGTATGATGAGAACTGGGGCTTCTCGACTTATGCAGTCGGTAAAACATTTAAACTATTAGGATAAACATGAATATACTTAAAACATTTAGCCCGCTCTTAAAGGAGCCAAAGTTTGTTGACGACTTACCAATTGTTATAAGAGTCACCAAATTTGATGAAGCCTCTGCAAAGAGCTTTTCAGCTTTAATGAGCAAGGCACAAAACTCAGGACAGCCGGTTGTCCCAGTCATCATCGACAGTTACGGTGGTCAGGTATACAGCCTGATGTCGATGATAGCAGACATCAAGCATTCCAAGATCCCCGTTGCTACAATTGTACAAGGTAAAGCCATGTCATGTGGTGCCATCCTCTTCAGCTTTGGTGCTCCGGGCAAGAGATTTATGGACGAGGACGCAACCCTCATGATTCACGATGTGAGTTCGATGGCGTGGGGAAAAGTCGAAGAAGTCAAAGTCAGTGCTGAAGAGACAGACAGGCTAAATCAAAAGATTTACCACATGATGGCTGAAAACTGTGGACAAGACGAAGATTATTTTCTTGACATTGTACACGAGAAAGGTCACGCCGATTGGTTTTTGGACGCAAAAGACTGCAAGAAACACAAATTAGCCAATCATTTGCGTGTGCCCGATCTTAAAATAGAGGCGACAGTTAAGATCAGCTTTAAGTAAAACTACTTAAGGTGTATGCTTAAGACCAAAAAAATTAAGTGGCGCCGCCTACTGAATGAATTAGAGTATCTCTACGAAGAATGGGATTTGCTTGAAGACATTAGTAGCGGCGCCGGCGGTGAATTCGAAGCATACTACCGTGAGTTTTGTGCTAGAAATGAAATCGACATTGATAAGCTAAACAACGACAATAAAGAAAGGCTATCTAATCTTTACGGCATCCCTCCCGAAGAGGTCGACGAAACACCCGTCGCCGAATATTCAGGGAGTGCTTCTATGATAAAGATTGATACACCCGAAGAAGAGCCGGCAGTCGAAGAAACAGTAGAAGAGCGAGGCATCTTTAAGAAACTTCATGAAGATTTCCACAAAGTATTTAAAAAGCTAGCTTTGCAGCTCCACCCTGACAGGATTGAAAATTATATTGCCGATGATGAATATAAACGGAAGCTGGCTTTTGACTTTACATTGGCCAAGAGTGCTCTAGATAAAAAAGACTACTTTAAACTTATTCAGCTCGCAAAAAAATACAACATATATATTCCCGAGAACTACACACTGCAAATTCGGTGGTTCCGCAAAGAGAGAGACTCCTTGAGAGACAGCATAGAACAAATTAAAACGACCTATAACTATAAATTTGCTGAATGTGAAACTGAAGGTCAAAGGGATGACTTGGTGAAAAAATTTATATGGCATCTTTTTAGAGTTCAAGCTTGACTCCACCCCCATACAGTGTTATACTTTATGTATAGTCACTAGGAGGTAACAATGGCTAGCACTTACGAGCAAAAAAAACAATATGTAAAAGAGTATATTCGATCACTCAAAGCTATCGAAGAGGCGATCGAACCCTACAAGGAACAACGCCGAGAACTGCGATCTGAATTCAAGGAAAACGGATGGCTTAACACTGATGAGATCCGTGCTGCTGTCAAAGCATATCGGCTCCACACGGGAACCATCGAGATTGATACGATTCTCGACAACCTAAACATTATCCAAGGAGAGAATAGTGAACAAGGTTGAGATTGGTAGAAGAATCCGCGAACAAAACTCCGGCCCTGTAGAGGCCCTTACTTGCGAACAGTTTGGGCTTGTACAGATAGGAGGCTCTCAGACTAAAATCGACGGTACACACCCGTTAGACGGCACCAATTGGAGTATTAAGAACACGACCTCTAGGTCCACGCAGGTTCACTTGACCACCAAGAGAAAGTTTACTTCTGATTTTCAACTAAATGATTTGCAGGCTGAGTTTGTAAACAAATTCTTTGGAGATCAATCTTTCAACCACATGCCAAGAAATCGGTATAAAATGGATGAGATATCGTCTGGGGCCGTAGAATCTTTCAAGTTGTTTTTGGAGAATAATAAAAAAGAGATTGTCCGTTATGTGATCTGTGGGAAAGACAATATTGATTATGTGGTTTACAACGGCCAAGTTTTGAACACGGAACAAATCATGGCGTATTGTGAGAACGCTAATTGGACTTATAATAACACAGCAATCCATCTAAAAAACCCAGATGGTAAAAGCTTTTTTCACCTCCAGATGAAAGGATCAGGAAAGGGTACAACTTATCATGGTGTTCTGTGTCACATTCACGAACACTTATTTAAACAAAAGGAAATTAAATGAATAAAAGTACACAACTGACAATGTTCTCGTCCAAGACGGGACAATGGGCAACCCCCCAAGAATTTTTTAACAAACTAGATTGGCGCTATGGACCATTTGATTTGGATCCGTGTGCAGACTCCACCAACACGAAATGTGCTAACTTCTTCACAGAAGCAGAGGATGGATTGGGCAAGAGTTGGGAAGGATTCGCTAGTTTCGTTAATCCTCCTTATGGCCGCGGCATCGACAAGTGGATTAAGAAAGCATACGAAGAATCTCGGAAGGAGGGCACGAAAGTGGTGATGCTGATCCCAGCACGCACCGATACTAAATATTGGCACGAGTATGTTATGAGAGCCGATGAAGTACACTTCATTAAAGGCAGGCTTAAATTTGGTGATAGCGAAAATAGTGCACCCTTCCCATCGGCAGTCGTCGTATTCGACGGCTCAAACCAGAGGCAAATTTTTGGAGCGATGAACCGATGACTGAAGAAATTTTACAAGCAGCTATAATGAAACTTAGAGCCAAAGCGACAGAAAGATTTGGTATCATCAAAGATTTATACCATCGACCCGCAACGGTAGAAACCACAGACCAGATCGTACAACACGCCATTGCTATGGCTCAATTGGAGGGGGCAATGGTCACCCTACAACAGTACTCGGGTGCACTGGCCAAGCAAACTGGCGATGAAGTCGATTCAAACACGCCCGAAGAGCTGCCAACTGAAGTGGAGGTTGAAGAGGAAGAAGAGCCCATGGTCCCTCCGGACCATGATGAGCTAATGAAGCGCTCTTCGACTTACCGAAAGTCGCAGAAACACAGAGGCAAGAAAAGTGAATCGTAAACAACGAAGGGCTATGAAAAAGCATGCCGGCCCAGAGGCCCAAGAGAAAATGGCCCAGCAGATGACTCAATTTGGTATGTTACCGGAAAAATGCGTAGTATGCGAAAAAGAGTTTGACAAGAAGAATAAAAAAATGGTACAATCATGGTCTGTCCTCGTTAAGCAAGAGGTGATCAGATTGTTTTGTCCAGATTGCATGAACACAGCCAAGGAGGTGATAGGTGGCAGTAACCCGAATAACCCGTGATGCTCTAGACCGTTTGTTAAAAGGTGAGATCAAAGAAAATGCAACTTTTGTGCTTAAGTTCTATTCCAATAATTGCCATTTATGTCACAGTTTAAAAGACTACTTTGTTGATATATCAAAGAAAAAAGAATACGAAAGTCTACACTTCTTTGCCTACAATATCGACGATTACCCCGAGCTTGAAAAAACCTTAAGATTTAAAGGGGTCCCTACTATTTTTGTCATACACACGAATATAGGAAAAAGGAGACCAAAAGTTGTTTTAATGCCAGAACCAGAATCTCCGAATGATTTAACTTGGTATAAAACAAGTGAGATTTGTAGCTTTATTACACAGGAGGCATTATGAACAAAACTTTATCGTACGACGATGTGCTGCTCATCCCCCAATACTCAGACATCAGATCCCGAACAGAAGTGTCTCTAGAGACTAATCTGGGTAACGGACTGGTATTAGATTCTCCGGTACTATCATCTCCCATGGATACAATATCTGAAGCGCCCATGGCAGTTGCAATAGGGCAATTTGGTGGCTCCGCAATCATCCATAGGTATAACAGCATCCAAGAACAGTGCAGAATCGTGGCCATGGCTCGCGAGACAGCCGAAACAGAAATTAATATTGGCGGCGCTGTTGGTATCTCCGATGACTTTTTGTTAAGAGCCACTATGTTAATAAATGCCGGCGTAAATTTTCTATGTATTGATGTGGCTCACGGACACCATATTTTAATGAAAGAGGCAATAGGCTCTCTTAGGGAAGAAGTTGGAAATAGCTTTCATATTATGGCGGGCAATGTGGCCACCTTGGAAGGAGTTAACGATCTATCCGATTGGGGTGCTGATTCTGTACGATGTAATATTGGGGGCGGTTCTATTTGCTCCACGCGTGTACAGACTGGCCATGGCATGCCCGGGCTGCAGACTATATTTGAATGTGCCAAAACTGACCGTGATGTGGCAATCATTGCTGATGGCGGACTTAAGAATTCTGGAGATATGGTCAAAGCCTTAGCCGCCGGCGCAGACGCCGTTATGTGTGGATCACTGTTCTCTGGTACCGATGAGACACCCGGCAAGATAATTGAAGAAAGCGACGGAACGAGGTGGAAGCGGTACCGCGGCATGGCATCCAAAGAAGCACAGCTTAACTGGAGAGGTCGATACTCGTCACACGAAGGGGTGTCTGCTAGGGTGCCGTACCGCGGGAGTGTAGATAAGCTTCTGGAAGATATTATGAGAGGTATTCGCTCCGGCCTATCTTATAGTGGCGCCCGAACCATACCAGAGTTACAATCAAAAGCCCGCTTCGTTATTCAAACAAGTGCAGGCTTGGGAGAAAGTAAAACTCATATCCTTAACAGGTCGTGGTAGGTTATGGTTGATAATATAGAATATGGGAAGAACAGTAAGAGAATAATTTTCACGGATACCGATCATAGACACGCCCAACTAACTTTAAAGTTAAAAGACGACGGGATGACACAAGCAAAGTTTTTTAGAAACCTGATTACCGGGTATTTGGAAGATGATGAGAGGATAAGAGACTATGTTGTAAATGCCGGTAACTTATCTAAGCAGAAAAAACAAAGAAATATCAAACTTAGAGAGACCGGTAAACAAATTACCCAGGACCTCGGGTTATCCAATGATCAGGTGGATAACATATTCGACCTTATATCAGAGGAGTTTCCAGATTTATGAAAGGCGATGGATTATTAAAGTGCAGTAGAGTCTGCATGAAAAAGAAAAAAACATGTTGTAAAACAGAGTGCAAATATTTTATAGATTATAAGGATGAATATAACTGCAGCCTTATATCAGTTTATAAAAATGGCCGTATGACTCTAAGGGAAGTTGGTGACAGATTACATATATCGTTCGCCAGAGTTAAGCAAATAGAGAGTAGTGCTTTGAAGAAAATCAAAAATACAGATTTATTTTATTTCAAAGATATGGGATAATCGAATATATGATACTATTTACTCATAGAATTTCATTAATGAAAAGGAGAAATTTTAATGTCGCGTAAAACTTTACTTACCGAAGCTGAGGTCCGCCAGTTTCTTAAACTTGCTAATATAGGACCGGTAGGTGATGTCAAGCTTGCTGAAATGTACGCCGAAGACCCCGGTGCTCGTGATGACGAGGATATGATGGACGAAGAAGAAATGGACATGGAAGACGCCGAGATGGATATGGGCGATGCTGAAATGGATATGGGCGATGCCGAGATGGACATGGGAGATGATGAGATGGACGCTGAGATGGGTATGGACGCTGATGCCGGCGCCGGCCAAATGGTCTCCGTCGATGATTTCTTATCCGCACTTGAAGGCGCTCTTGAAGATGTCCTTGGCGACGAAGTCACTGTTGATTCTGATGAAGAAGAAGCTGACTTAGAAGGTGGTGAAGAAGAGATGGACGATATGGCCATGGACATGGGTGCCGACGATGAAGAAGCCATGGATGAAGACCCTCCCGGAATGAAGATGTATGAAGGTTCCGAAGAAGAGGTCGTCAACGAAGTTGCTCGTCGCGTAGCTGCTCGCCTTCAAAGCAAGCAAAGCAAAGAAGACATGATTGATCAGCTCGCTGAAAAAATTATGAAGAGAATGACATCCAAGTAGTTGACAAATCTACGGTAGGATGATATAATAACCACTCTCAGTAGTGGTTATTTTTTTTGGAGGATACCATGGGCCCTTGGTGGTTATACTTTTTAGTCTTTATTTTTGGATACATAACTTGTAAAACATTTTATTTTGCAAGAGCCAGTAGGATAAGTTTATCCCTGATACTTTATACCCAGATAATTTATCTGTCAGCGATGGTTAAAATACTTGAGAGCCTGTTGCAGGTTAAATATTTCTCAGCAGGTATTCGCAAAAGTACTAAGGAGATGGCACCAGTTTGTAACCAAATTGACAAAAAGGTCGAGAGAGAAGTTGCTATTTTAAAGGATAATTCAATAAATTACCTAATTAATATGCACCCTAAATTCTATAGAGAAAATTTAAAGTTTGAGGACTGGGATTCTTCAATGCGTTTTCTCAAAGAGAAGAAACAGGAAGCATTTAACTTTTGGAAACACGATCATGATTGACAAAATAAGAAAATTAGTAGATAGCCTCTCTTCTGGTGAGCCAGAGAAAGAGACCCCTTCTGCGCTTTCGGTAGAAGAACAAGAACAAATCCTTCAAGAACTGCTTGGAGGCACCCCGCAGAAAGAGCCCGACTTAAGAATAATAGGACTCTTCAGTGAGGTAATGGATGAAAAGGTAGCTGAGCTTGTACATGCACTGCTGTACTTGGACGAGGTCAACAGAGTGCGCGAAGAAGAAAAGCCGATTGGTTTTTATGTCTGCACCTACGGCGGCTCTGCTGATGATATGTTCGCGCTTTATGATGTAATGAGACAAGTACGCGAATCAACCGAGATTCACACCATAGGAATGGGCAAAGTTATGTCCGCTGGTGTTCTGCTCTTAGCAGCAGGCACGAAAGGCCAGAGAAAGATCGGCAAGTACTGCCGAGTGATGATACACTCTGTCATTGGTGGGAGCCACGGCTCTCTTCCTAATCTTGCAAACGAGATGGAAGCGATGCAGCAAATTCAGAAAGATTACATTGAAGCGTTAGTGGCCGAAACAAGTATGAGTAAGAAAGATTTAAAGAAACTTCTAGAACGAAAAGTAAATGTTTACTTATCCGCAGAAGAAGCGGTCGAATTGGGAATCGCAGACATAATTATTTAAGGAGTATACAGGTGTCAGATTATATTAGAGATATGTTTATTGAGGTGAGAGAAAAAGACGAAACAATCTCACCGCTTACAGAATTAGAACAGATCGTGGCATCTGTCAACGAGGTGCTTCGCGGCGCCACCTTGATCCAAGAAGAAGCCCGAGAAGGCTTTAGTGTACGCTTATCGCTACCTAGGCTGACCCCCAACGAATCGTGGGGAGACCCTGACAGCCAATCAAGAAAAGACATTGACAGAATCTTCGCGTCTATTACCAGAAAAGGCTCGATCAAGGAAAGAATAGATCACATCAACAGTTTTGCCGATCCTGCCCGGGCACAGCGAAAAGGCACCGGCAAGAGATTCAACACTATCCTAAACATGATGATGATCTTGGAGTCCCTGCAAGCGTGTCTTAACGACTATAGTGAGTCGTCTTCTGGTTTCGTCTTTGAAGGATTCATGGCTGCAGTCACAGGCGGTAAACAGATCGCTGGTCGTGTCGGTGGAACATTGCCTATTGAGGACTTTGTTGCTGGCGATGGCGAACCAGTTAGTCTTAAATTGTTGAGCCCCAAGACACCTATTCACGGAAGCTTTACCAACCTCATTGATTACTTGTTTATCCGCGGCGGTACCGGTGTTGACAACATCAAATACTTGATTGGTCGAAAAAACTCCGATGACGCCGGCAGTGTTACAGAACTGATGTTGCTTGAATTCGTTATCAATCGTAGAAATTTTGTAGAGATTATGTTAGCATCCGGCAATCAAGATCTCCTTGGAGATCAAGCTAAAGCGCTTGAAGCGCTTGCTGGGGTATGGAAAGGCAGCGAAGAAGAAATAATCAAGATGCGAGATGTTCTTTTGCGAACTCCTGGATACAACCAAACTCTAGGGATGTTTAAGAAGAATGTAGACGATCAGGGTGGTTTTAATCCCGAAGCTAGCAAACCTAAAGATCCAGAGGTAAAACAGAAACAATATAGTGGAGAACTAACAAGAGCAGAAAGGATTTCTGCGCGGAAGCAAGGCTTTGCTGATGCTGCTGCAGGCAAAGAACCTGATTTTGAAAGCTGGCTTGAAGCCCGGGCACCTCAGCTGAAAGATCCTAAACAGAAAAGAGCGCTTAGTGCAGCATTAAAAACATACAAAGCCGGCTATGCTGAATACAAACCTGGGCAGCCCGAGCAACCAGAGCCACTTGCTGAATCTTATTTCGGTGAATTCCACGAAAGAGAGAAGCTTATGATGGAACACGAACGCGCACTTATGGAAGCCAAGGGCGGAACCGGTGGCAAGCAATGGTCAATCAGTGCCGCGGCCACAGAAAAGCTAGCCAACATTGCCGATGTTGATTATTATGGTGAGCTTAATTTAAGCGATGAGAACATCAAAGCCTGCACCGATATCTATATCGAACTAATGGGTGAAAACCTTGTAGCTCTCTTAAAGACAACAGAAGAGTTTACCAAAAATATTGGTAAATACTTTAGCGCAGATCGGCGCTCAACCGCAATGAACGCGAACATGCAAGCACAGACAGATGGTAAGGCTATTGTTGACACACTTGCAGCAGAACAGACCGCCGGAGAAAAGAAAGACGATCTTGAATAAAAACATTTGACATTTACTGCAAAAGTGATTATAATAGATATAACTTAGAGGTGTAAATGAGTCGCGAATACGACAACAACCAGTCATTACAACAAAAAATCATGAACGGGGTCAATATATTGGCCGACAATGTGGGTTCCACATTGGGTCCACGCGGCAGAAATGTTCTATTGCAAGAAAAGGATAAGGCGCCTTTTGTGACCAAAGACGGTGTGACAGTCGCTCACTTTGTTGCGCTTAAAGATCCAATCGAGAATGCCGCCGTACAGGTTGCGCGCCAAGCCGCTATTGAAACCAATGAAACAGCGGGCGATGGCACAACTACCTCGACTATACTCGCAAGAGCAATCTTACAGGAATCTCAAAAGCATATCGCTGCCGGCGCTGCGCCTGTAGAGTTGCAGAGAGGTATCATGGATACGGTGAGGGCAATATGCGAAAACCTCACAGAGATGTCTACTCCGGTAACTAGCATCGAAGACATCAAGCACATCGCTACAATATCGGCTAATAACGATTCAGTTATTGGAGATTTGGTTGCCATGGCTATCGACAAGGTTGGCCAAGACGGCTCAATCACAATTGAAGAGTCTCGTTCACTTGACACCTCAATTGATATTGAAGAAGGCTTCAAAGTACCAGCCGGCGTTGCTGCCTCTGCCTTTATCACCGATGAGAGACGCTCTGTTATGTCACACGATGAGCCTTTAATCCTCGTTACCGACTATAAAATTGATGCCGTTGAGCCCATACTGCCAATCTTAGAGATGATTGCAAGGGAAGGCCGGCCACTTGTTATCGTTGCTGAAGAGGTGGAAGGTCAAGCGTTAGCAGCACTGATTATGAATGCCATGCGCGGAACACTCAAGATCGCCGCTATCAAGGCGCCGTTTTACGGTAATGAGCGGCGAGACACGATGAGCGACCTAGCAGCCTCGGTTGGAGCTACTTTCATTACCAGAGAATCTGGAATAAAACTAAGTGAAGTTCAGCTTAAACATTTGGGCACTGCAAAAAGTGCCGAAGGAAGCAAATACGCGACTACTTTCGTCGGAGGTAATGCGGACTTTGAAGAGATTGAAAAAAGAATTGAGTCACTAAAAAGTGATATAAAGAACTGTGACGATATGCAAGCAGCAGAATTGATGCAGGGGAGAATCGTAAGGTTAGTCTCGGGTGTCGCAGTAATTAAAGTAGGCGGCGCCACACAGGTTGAAATGACCGAAAGAAAACACAGAGTTGAAGACGCGCTAGAAGCGGTTCGTTCCGCACAAGATGAAGGCATCGTCGGTGGCGGTGGCACAGCATTACTTAGAGCTTCGCAAAATCTTGCAGTGTGCGGGAGTGATCCCCACAGTGATCAATCCTATGGTATCTCCATAGTGGTAAACGCCTGCCGCGCTCCAATAACACAGATGGCTTTAAACGCTGGCCTTTCCCCTGACATTATTGTTGAAAAGGTCATAAATTCTAAATCCAAGCAAGGTTGGGATTTCCGGAACAATTGTTTGACAAACATGATAGAAGGTGGTATTATAGATCCAGTTAAGGTCACTAAAACAGCGTTGCAGAATGCTTCAAGTTGTGCCGGCACTTTGATTACCACTAACTACGGTATCATACAGACGGAGGACAAATGATGAACCAAGGAGATCTAATTCATATCCCGCAAGGTGTTGAATTGTGGTGTGACACAGAAAAAGGGATGAGATTACGAATGACAGAAAGACCAACTATTGGTGTTTACTTGAGCACAATGAGTCAATATGTTTATCAAGTTTATGCTAATGGTCACGAATGGAAACTCAAAAGAAGAGATGTATATCCATTGGAGGGAACATGCTAGTTCGATTAACAGAGATATGTCAGAACAACATGTTGACAAGTAAAAAAGATAACTACACTTTAAGAGAGGTATTCATCAACCCCGAACATGTGGTTATGATCAGAGAAGAAGCAAGAATGCAACAATTAAAAGAACAAGGTGTTCTCCCTGACGATCTCGATGCCGGGCATAGGTTCACCAAACTTACGATCAATCGAGGCCATACTGGCACTGAGATTGTCGTCGTGGGATCACCCGATATTATTGAGAGATCCTTAAATCAAAACAAAAAACTAATAAGAGGCTAAAATGAAAAGAGTGAGTATCCAGTATTCAATTGAGTTTGACGACTTACCGAACGAAGTAGACAGAATCTATAGCAACGCTAAAGACCTACTTAAACACATTAAGTTACCCAATGCGAAAGAAAAAAATATATTGACATCCAGCACACTTAAAGAAATCGACGAGGCTAGGAAAAAGCTAACATGTTTAGATCATATACTCAATGATGTGGCTGGTATAGTAGGTTCCTATGTCGAGTACGAAGTTTCCGAACATAATAAAAACTCTACAAAATCACCAGAGGTTAATGAAAATGTCGAAGACTCCCCTGAAGTGTCCGCATAATTTTGTCAGCACAAGTTACTTAAAAGAGAAAATAGCACCGGAGCATAAGATAAATGCTTTTGCTCTGAGCGCTGGTACTATAGAATTTGATTTGTGGGAAAATGGGCATGATCTAACCTTGTTTTCAAATCAATATTTCGTTTGGGAATTTTGGAAGTGCTTACAGAATTCGCCCCACTCTCTTGTCTACAATATAAAATATTTTCATAATAATTTAAAAGTTTCCGAAATCGGGTTCTATAGAAATAGATGGTATACCAAATTTACAGATCCATACCAACGCGCCGCACTTTTTTACTTATTAAATAGATATTCAGAGACGGGTCACTTTTCGCATTGTGAGGTTACAAAACATAACTTTTCGCCTCTTAATCTCCAAACTCTTGAACGGTTTGCACCGGTTGTAAAAACAATCGAAATGATCTACGATAATCAACGAGATTTCACAGTGTCATTTGGGCATTTAGAACCAAGCAGTGTGCTGCTGGTTTCTGCTGGGGAGTACAAACAAGCCTTTTTAAGAGGTAAAAAAGTAAGATCTCCTGAAACTTATTATTTTAATCATGAAAAAATGAGAGAATATTTGTTGTCTAAACGCCAAAAAGTTGTTTTGATATACAAATATAACCACTTTACCGATAAATTTTTTAATAATAAAACCTATATTAACAAATTTGGATTCGTAACTGAAAATCCAGAACTTGCAGAAGATTTAATAGTGAGCAACTTTTAACTATGAATAAGATATTATTAGCATGCGCACTTTTTGCGCTCGGACAGACCCTAGGTTGGTTTCAATTAAACGCACAATTTGTATGGGATTGGTGGAAAGACAAACCTATCCTTTCGGCGATGTTGTTTTCTATACCTACTGGGATATGTTTTTGGTATGGTATCAAGATGTGTTATGAGGAATGGGGTGAGGTATGGGGCCCGAGGTTCTTAATCTTTAGCATGTCTTACTTGACATTTCCTGCCTTGACATGGTATTTTTTAAACGAGAGCATGTTTACTGTTAAAACTATGATATGTGTATTGCTCTCATTCGCTATTGTTGGTGTGCAACTATTTTGGAGATGATATGAAAAGAAAAATTATAGAAAAGCCATGGGGATTTGAACACATATGGGCTGAGACTGACGACTATGTGGCAAAGATGTTACACATCGAACCAAAGCAAAGGTTATCCCTCCAGTACCACGAAAAGAAAGAAGAGACTGTGTATGTACTGGAAGGTACTCTCTTGAATTGGACCGACGAGGACAGCCCACCACAAAAGTTTAGTGTTAATCAAGTGCTGCACATCGAGCCCAACCAAGTACACAGATTTGGCGCCGGCAAAGAAATGGTGAGGTTGATGGAAGTCTCTACGCCGCATCTCGATGATGTTGTGCGACTTGCGGATGACTACGATCGATGAGCCGTATCTACTTATTTGATGTGGATGGCACACTTACGCCGGCCAAGTCTAAAATTATCCCGTCCTTCCGTAAAGCTTTTCAGAAATGGATGAAAGGTAAAGAGGTTTATATTGTCTCAGGTGGGGCGTTCATTCGTCTTGTTGACCAGCTTGGCTTGGAAACAGTCGAAATGACATCTGGCGTCTTCCCCTGCATGGGCAACATGTTCTATCAGATGCGCGATCAAGTAAATGAAAACGGATTTAGCGAATGGGATATCATGTATGAGAATAAGTTTGTTGGTGCTAAGAATCTTATACGATCTTTAAGTTCTTATGTGACAAGATCAGAATTTCCTATCAAGACCGGCACACATTTAGAAAAGCGCCCCGGCATGATGAATTTCTCCATCGTTGGAATAGACGCCACGCCAGAACAGCGCCAAAAGTTTAAGGAATGGGATGGAGACTTTGGAGAAAGAAAGAGGATCGTAGAGAAACTTAGTAAAAAATATCCTGAGATTGATTTTGTTATCGGAGGTGCAGTCAGTATCGACATCTTCAACAAGGGCAACGATAAAGCACAGGTTATACCTAGGTATTTTAAAGATGCGCTGGAACACAACCAGATTCACTTTGTAGGCGATAGAATCCCTTTTCCGGGTAACGACTACTCTTTAGCGGCAGCGCTGCGTGAGCACCCAAATGGAGCGGCCTATGAGGTAGAAAGCTGGCGAGACACCGCGGAACTATTAAAGACTGAGGCTTTTGCGTAGATACTGATAAAAACAACTATTTATAATGATGGAGTTTGAATAAATGGACATTTCTACAGGTAGCTGGTTCGAGTATCTTCGAGAAGAAGTTTTAACGGAGGGCCTGCGAGACATCGGGTTGCCCGAGGTCATTATTGATTTTATTGAGGAAGGCATGCCGAATGCTCCCGAGAAGTCAAAGATGTACGCAGGGACTAACTGGAAAGAACACAGGCTGGGCAACCCCGGCTACATTGACAGCACCCAACAGAACTGGCTGAGTTTCATGGAGCGTAACTTTGAAGACCAGATACAGCTTCCACGCGCCACACATAACCCAG
>VMHT01034736.1_pt1 | contig 16044 bp, 20 predicted proteins | sample 4693611 | NCBI WGS metagenome assembly VMHT01 (sample SAMN12280063, study PRJNA550983) | marine metagenome | isolation source: seawater sampled from same location over 5 years 0.02-0.2 micron viral filtrate | place: USA: collected off the coast of southern California halfway between the port... ... | reverse complement strand
TGAGGTTACATATTTATAACCTAGCCACCCTGTTCCAATAACAGAAGTTACCATTAAGAAAGAAATAATGCTTAAAACATTAGCAATTTTTTGAAACATGATTAAAGAAGCATTTTTAAAGGCTTTAATGCCTGTAACTATTATAACGTTTATGGCAATACTGGCTTTGGCACCTCTTTATTTGACTATGGGCCTAATGACTAGACAAATGACAACGCAAACTAAGTAATTAATTTATTTCTATGAAATTTGCTTTTACAAGAGTTTGAGCAATATTTTCTTCTTTGTTCCATTGTGAAGAAAATTTTATTGCAATAAAGGCAATTTTTTTCTAGACTTTTGATCTTAATGTTTCCAACTGTTTTTTTTCTGCTTCTAACTCTGCCCTATCTGCTAGTACAGCCTCTATACGCATAATTTCATCACGACAGTTATTAGCAACTTGCACAGCTTGCTCTTGATTATTTTTTAATTCTTGTATTCGTTTTTGTAATTCTTCTGTTGTTTTACGAGCCATAAGTATTTACTGTGTTTCTTTTAATGTAACAAGAGTTAGAAAATTTAGCTAGGAGAAGACGGCCAAGTAATATTAAAAGGATCTGACTGTGTCGGTACGTCACGCAAAGCCTGTCTATAACTTTTCCAATCATCAGATAATGTTAAATCAGTACTAGCCCTCCAATCTGTTTCTTTTAATAACATATCTCTCTCTTGTCTTACATTTTGCCATTGGGTATTCTTAATTATTGTTTCTTCTTCAGTAGTCATAGATTTTACTTTTACAGTATATACTTTTCCATTTTCTAAATATGGATCTACTGCAAATATTTTTTGTGTTGATACTGTGTAACTTAGATTTTCTACAAGTTCAACTACATTATTTGCAGTTAAAAAATCTGTATTTGGACCATTAATACTAAAACTTGTGTTAGGAAATAATTGTTGAATTGTACCAGTGCTTTTTACAGTAGTACCATCAATGATTGCATAGTTCATGTTAATAGTTTAGCTACGATAGCCCAAAACGAGATTTTTCTGTATCATAATTATGTGCAACCTCTGTAGCTGATAAACCTTTACCTCTATAAAAACGAAAAATAGCAAACTTACCAAAAAAAGCATAAGACGTAAAATTTACTAAAGTCCATAAAACGGCACTATAACTAGGAGAAGAAAAACTATTATTAATATAATTTGTGTCGGCTGTTGCAGTTTGACTAATATTATTCATCAAAGCACCATTTTTATAAAATTTTAAAGCAGTTCCAGATCTTGAAATAACCATTTGTTTCCAACCACTATAACTATTATTGTTTGTGAAGGATTTTGTAGCTTGATTTTCATATATAAAAGCACCTGAAAATCCATTTGCAACAGCCCATCTACCTTGCTCAATAAAAACGTGTAAATTTTCTCCAGAATAATTATCTCTATATAAGAAGTGTGACTGAGCTTTTCCATATAAATTAAACCAAAATTCTAATGTATAATCGCCAGTGCCTAAATTATTCCAAATATCTGAACTTTGATAAAGAAGCGGCATATTACTTGTTGCTGACGGATCTAAAATTACATGACCACCATCAGAAGAGCTAAATGATAAATTAGTAGTTTGACTAATAACACAATTACAACTATTTCCAGATAAATCTGTAACGGCAGTTGTACTCACGCTTGAGTTATAACAACTGGTATTTCCAAAATCTATATGTTGTCTTAGGTCAGTTGTAATAATACCATCAGGCAAAGTTGAAACATTACCAGCAGCAGCACGAAGATTGTGTGATCTCATGATAAATCTCCTACTGTCGCTCCATATAATTGACTTCCAACTTTAAATAACTCTATTGCTGTAGGATTTGCACCACCTAGAGTTGGTGCAGAACCACCTCGCCACTTCATGGTAGGCCAAGTTAAAGTATAGTTAGAACCACTTGCAGTAACTAAAAGAAGCATAGATTGACCTGTGGTTAAACTATCAGTTGCAGTTCTGTTAGCTCCTAATGTCCATGTCTGGATCATTCCATTTATAGGATCTAAGGCAACAGAAGAGGCATCTGTTATTGCAAAAACAGTTTCAGTTATTTCTTTTTGAAAAATTACTTCTGCTGAAAAAGTACCGCCAGTTAGTGGCATTTTTGTTGAATCTGTTAATGCAGTCCAACTTGTACCGCCTGATCCATTCGACTGTAAAACTTGACCATTAGATCCGTACCCAGAAGGTAAGGTATATGTAAAGTTAGTACCACTAGGAAAATTAGCGTGTGCTGGTGCTTTTATACTTGCATAATGAGCATTATTAGATTCACAATAAAGACGTAATTCAGACTGTGATCCTTGGTTTTTAATACCTAGGATTCCACTAGATATGAAATTTGAGTTCATATCTAGGTTTCCTCCTAACTGAGGAGAAGTATCAGAAACAAGATCAGTAATACCTACATTTGCACCATCAGCCACGTTTATCATGGTGCGTAAATTGGCAGGTGTTATTTCTTCAATCGACCCCGCACCACTTGAATCTCTACCTAATACCCTATCTGTAGCTGATACATTTTGTATTTTGGTATAAGTCACAGCATCACTAGCAATTTTGTCTGTTGTCACAGCATCACTAGCTAATTTTACAAAAGTAACTGATCCACTATCTAACTTATGAGTTGTAACACTTGTATCATTAAGCTGTGAAGTACCAACAGCATAATCTGCTATTTTTGCGCCAGTTACTGCGTCATTAGCAAGTTTTGCCGTTGTAATAGATCCATCAGCAACTCCGCCTCCACCAATTTCTTTTACTGTTCCACCATCATTTACATACAGTTTCTTGGCAGAAGTATCAACAGCAACTTCACCGTCAACAATATTGCTAGTGGTAGGTGTGCTTGTTCCTCTTTTAAGTTTGATTACATTTGCCATAAATTAGAAAAGACCTCCATCAATATCAAAACCTGAGGTAGCCCCATCTTCCAAAAATGTTACTAAATCAGACAATGCAACTTGCTTCATAGTGCCAGCATCATTCATTACCATACGATCTGCTGTGGCTAATGTTGTTGAAGTAGCGGATGTGCCTCCATCCATAATATTCAACTCAGTAGTCGTTGCAGTAATGCCATCCAAGACGTTCAGATTTGCAGTCGATAAAGTCGCCCCATCTAATATTGCAACTTCAGTAGCAGTTAATAATGCCAATGCAGCAGCCGCACCAGTTTGACAGCTAGATAGTGCAGTTAAATCTGCGTCTAGTGCTTGTTTTGCATCTAATTGTGTTTGAATTGCTGATGTAACACCATCTACATAATTCAGTTCAGTGGTATTTAAAGTTGCACCGTCAAGGATTCCCACTTCTGTTGAAGTAAGTAAAGCTAAAGCAGCAGAAGCACCTGATTGACAACCAGATAAGTTATCTAAATCAGCATCATAGGCTTGAACATTCGTACCAATAGCTAAACCTAAAGCAGTTCTTGCAGCCGAAGCAGAGGTTGATCCTGTACCCCCATCTCCAACTGCAAGAGTACCTGTAATTGAACTTGCAGCTAAATCTACAGCTACTTCAGTTGATTCAATAACAAGACCACCATTAGCTTTTAAATCAAGAGATAATGTGTTCCCCGATTTATCTAATCCATTACCAGCAGTAACGTTTCCACTCGATGAAAAAGTACTAAAAGATAAGTTATTTGTACCGACTGTTGCAGTATCAGTTGTACAGACAAATCCAATATCAGCATTTGTATCTCCTTGCTCTACAAAAGTAAAAGCACCAGCAGCATTTGAACCAGTGGCTAAATCATCAGACCTTACCCATGAACTGGCTTTACATAGATAAATACCATTTTCTGAAGCTGTAGATTGGTTTTTTACAAGTACTCTTTCGTCAGCAGAAACCGCAATAGCATCAATAGTTTGTGTTGCAGATAAAGTTATGTTTACTGTCGTAGCTACTTTACAAGATTGTTTTACGTCTAAACCTTCACTTTGACTATCTACATATCCTTTAGTAGCAAAATGAGCATCAGCAGTTGGAACAACTCCTGAAACTGGGTTTGTTGCACTTGCCAACTGATCTAGTCTTGATGTTCTTACTTGTGTATCAAAGTCACTTACTTTTGCTGATGTAAGCGTTGGTACGTCTGCAACGACAAGAGATCTAAATGTAGGCGCAGCAGCACTTCCACTTGTAGGTCCACCTAAAATAGTATTTGCTGTTCTTGTTGTTGTTTTATCAAAAAACGCTCCAGAACCACCAACAGTAATGATTGAAGATGCTTCCCCAGAGCCATTATCTCCAAATCCATAATATAATTTTAAATCACTTGCATTTTCATTAAAAGCTAATTCTGAAGGGGCAAGTGTAGAAGGTGCACCAGCACTACCACTAGCTGCCCTTTTTTTAATTCTGATTGTGTTTGTCATTTAAAAACTGCCCCCAAAGACTAAAGTAAGTTTTGTTGTTGTTGCGTCTGCCTTAAATGTAGCAGAACTCGCATCATAATAAACAACAGATCCATCAATTTTGTTAGTTTCATCAACCTGTAATCCACCAGTGGAACCTGCTGGTCCAGTAGCTCCCTGTGGACCTGCCGTTGTAATTTCAACAGTTGTAACACTGTCTACCTGACTAACGACAATTTGATTAGGACTGCTCATGCTGTGTAACCTTCACTTATAAATAGTGTACCCTCTAGATAATATTCTTTGTTGCCAGATCCATCTGTTAGTAATACATCATATTTTAAAATATCGGGAGTAAAATTTGTAGTGTCAGCATCAGACAAAGAAATATCAACAATTCCACTTGCTCTATTTGTATAGGCAACTGTAAAATCGGCATATTTTGTGGTGCGTGGGTCATCATATACCTGTGCTGAAACGGTAAAACCTGTAAGATTTATTGCCGATCCAGTGGAATCTTTAAAAGTTAAACGTAAAGGAAAATCTGCCCTACGTTGAATTGTAAAATTCTTTTTACCAGGTATAACAGCCATTAGCTTCCCTCAAGTGCAGCGACTTTAGTCTCTAATGTCTCTATCTTAGCAACTGCTTCCTGTAATGCTTTAGTTAAAACAGAAACTATTGCATCTAAATTTAAAGTTTGTAAACTGTTTTCTACATCTTTTTCACGATTAACAGCACTTGGGATAACTTCTTGTACTTCGTGTGCTAAAAATCCTTCTCTAATTTCATCACTAGCTTTTAATACACCATATTCTTTGTACTTATATGTAATAGGCTTTAAATTTTTTACTTTATTTATACCTGATTCAGTTTGCAAAGCTACACTATCTTTAATTCTATAATCTGATACTCCTAAAGTTACATCACCAACAAAGTTAGTATCAACCCAGGCTTCGAGGTGATTTGCCTTGCCAGTACCTTCTCCAGAATCATCCCAATAAAAGTTATAGGCATTTGCTACAGATGCATTTTCTAATGTGCCTTTTCTGCTAGTTAAGGCTCTAGCAAGTATTGTTCCAGCGTTAAGAGTTACACTATTGCCAGTATGTTGTTTCCATACAAACGCTCCATTTAAATCAATTTGCCATCTTTCGGTACTAGAAGTTCTAAACGATATAGGTGCTGCCTGTTCTGTCATTATTCGTAGCTGTCCTGTACCTCTATGCATTAATGAAGAATCAGTATTTACTCCAGAGTTTCCTCTTTGTAATCTCAAGCCATAATCTGTATAAGTAGTTGTATCAGTAACAAAATCTACATATGCTTCTTCATTGTTAACACCTGTTTTTAATTGTACAAAAGCCTCTCCACTGGTGGGTTCAACATTAATATGTCCTTTGATATCAAGTGCACCAACTTTAAATAATGCTGTATTAGTACCATTATTAGAAACTCCTATCTCATTATCAGCACTTCTATAAAAACCTGTATTTATTGAATTAGTAAAAGTATATGAAGGATTTGACGCTGTACCGTTAGGGCCAAAAAAACTACCGTCAGTTAAACTTATAAAATCTATTTTGGAAGATGCATTTGCCTTATAAAAAGACATTTTAGGAGATGAAATTGTATCATCCGCAAACCACATATATTTGTATTTAGTCGTTGGCTCAGAACCAAAACCATTATTAATACTTATGGCATCAAAAATATTATTTAGGTCAGTTCTTACTGCTGCACCAGAAGCATTATCAACTACAAAATCTGCTGGTTGTGACATTTCTATTTAAGTTTTTTCTATTATACTACCCTTCACCATATCCGAAAGCACTATATGTAAATTCTCTAGCCACAAAACCTCCTGTTGCTCCATTTTTAATATTTACTACAAATTGAGTTGAGGTAACACTGGTAATAGTAAAGAAATCTCGATCTTGCATATTATTTATATTAATAGAAACTACTGGTTTAAAAGCTGTGGTACTGCCACCTACAGCAGTTGTTCCTGTGAAAAACTTTTTATTAAAAGTAACTGTTGTCGCTCCACTGCTAGAACTTGTTAAAACTCCATTTGTTGCACTTGAATTATCAATACTTCTTTCTGTTCTTGGTCTAAATATTATATCAACACCTAACTCTTCAATATCTACATTTTCATAAGTACTTTCATTTTCTATATCGATTTTAAAAGATAAAGTTCTTGCAATTATATCTGTATTTGCAAATGTCTCAAAATATTGGAAAGTACAATTTGATGTAGTAATTGTTTGAGAAGTACCTGATGTAAAAGTAAAAGTATTTGTGGAAATAGAAGTTATAACATACGTTCCATCGACTCCAGCACCCGAAGTTGCATCAAAAATAATAGTATCACCGACTGATCTTCCATGAGTATTACTTGTTATAATTACAGTCGTTCCAGATTGTGTATATACAGCACTAATATTTGTACTACTTGTAGTGCTTTTAGCAACTTTGAATATAAGGTCTGCACTTCTATCAACCGTACCAGAACCAGTAAAATTACTCTCAGGCCAAGTATCTATATTATCTGTAAAAGAATCCCATTGAGTTGCAGTTGTGAAACCAGACTTTTTAAAATGTGGTTCTAAATGTAATTTAAATGAAGAACCTAAATCAATACTGTTTGAATTAGAAGCAAAAGTATAACTTCCAGTTTTAGAACCAGTTGTTAACCTTAAACCGCTAATACCAGAATCATATACTGTGTTCACTTTTGGTGTTCCTGTAAAATTAGGATTTTCTCTTATTTGAGCAGCTAATAAATTACCTGATGTAATTGTTCTATTAACAACAACAGATCGTGTTTCAGAATCATTACCAGCAACATCAATAAATTTTAAAAAATATTCACCGCTTTGATAATCATTAACAGTAATTTGTTCAAAATTACCATCAACCTCTCTTAATAAATTTGCATTTTGTGGTGTTGCAGTTCCATCAGTAATTAGAGAATATTTTAAATTTACTTTTCCACCAAATAAAACATCTTTATCTGTAGAGCGATCAAATTTTAAAATCAAATCATCACCACTTTCTTCTGCTCTTAGATTTTGTACATGAGTAGGTGCTGCTGATAATCCAACTGCTGTTAGTGATGATGTTGTAATACTTGTACTTACTCTATTTAATGAATCAATTGATCTTATAGAAAATTCATAAACACCTTCTTTATTGTTTAAAAGAATAAACTGATTTGTTAAAATATTTTCCACTACTGGCGAACCACCATTTAACTTATAACTTACTTGATATTTTTTAGCTCCGTTAACAATTCCAAGATTAAGGACAATTCGACTGGTTGCTCTACTATTAACAATTATAAGTTCTTCTTTTAATTCTTGTATCTCTGGTGAATCTAATTCATCAAGAAGTGTTGTTGACGGTCTACCTATACCAACAGTATTACTTAGATCATCAATAAACGTGTATTTATTATCGTCATAAACAATCGCTGTTATTGAAAAAACAAAATTGTCTTTTTGTTTTATATTTGTAATCCTAAATTTTCTATGCTGAACATTACCAGTTTTAACAGCCCATATCGAACCAGCTTGAGGTAATGGACTCAAAGCACTTGATAATGTAACTGTACTACCACTTACTGATTGTATAGTTTTTTCTTGTACTCCTCCATTAATATCAATTACTAAAAAACTATCATTAGCAACACCAACAGTGGTATCTGTACTGTCATCTACTACTATTACTGTTGAACTTGTAACTGTCTTTATTCTGCCACTTGCTCTAATAGTTTCTTTTAATCTATCAGCAATTTTAATAACCATTAAAGGTTCTAATATAGAAGCTGCTTCTAAACCACATTCAAAAGTTACTATCTCAGATTCAAAATTTGAATTGTAAAGAATTGATCTACCAAAACGCTGTGCTTGGTATTTGTTTGTTGTATATAAAGCTTGTATATTTGTTTGATTTAATCCGTACTTATCTATTAATGATTGACTAGACCGTACAGATATTTGATCTAGCTCCTGTATATCATTATTAAAATAAGAAACATTGACTTGTGTAAATTTCTTATCTTTATCCGTTCCAGAATAATTAAAAACACCATCTACAACATTTGCATTAGTAAATAAATATGAAGTGACTGTATCTGGTTTATCTAAGGCAATTTTTAAAGATCCATTTTTATAGTACAAACTTGCCCTCATTACACCAGCAACTTCCTTAATAACAGTTAATCCTTTTTTTCTTGTTTTAATAACACCATTAAAAGAATATCTAGGTATTTGTTGGTCGTCAGGAGTATTAATTAGTTCAGAACAATATTCACTTGCTGCATAAAAAGAAGCTTTATCAATTGTAGCCTCATCTATCTGTAAACCATACTCTTCTGTTATAAGAGCATATAAAATCCAAGCAGGATCGCTTGTCCATGCTTTAGCAGTTTTAAATGTACCGTTAAAACTTCCGCTAAAAGTTAACCTGCCAGTTGCTAACTCAACTGTTGAATTGTGTGGAATTTTTACTTTAATTCCTCTTATAAAATATTTTCTTTGAGGTATATTAGGAAACTGCTCTGCTGAATATCTAAAACCGATATATGCTGATTTTGCAAATTCTGTAACAGTTTCTATTTGTGGTAAAACAGCTTGTAAACCTGCAAATTTAAATTCAGTAAATCGTTTTTCTCCTTCTTCATATATATTTGTTCCATCATTGGTAAAAGGATGACTAGCACCAGCACCGCTAAAGTCTTTTCTAAATTCAGCATCAATTCTTAAAACATCAATACTTAAAGGATAATTATTAGTTATAGCAGTTGAATTTTGGTAACGATCAAAAGGAATTTCCATTCTGTAATCTTTACTATAAACTCCAGTTGAAATACCGTTTACAAAATGTTCTACACTTTTAATTTCGACTCCGTTTTTATTTTTTATTCGTATTTTTATATGTACATTACCTGTTAGCCCATTTGGATAAGTAGCATTTGGCTGTATTCCTAACGGAACAGAAGAAGCATCATCAGCACTCAATTGCCTAAGACTAATCCATTGTAGAGTTACAACAACTGCTCTTGCTGTACTATTAATATTAACTCCAGCATTTATTGTACCTGTTACCTTATTATTTTCAGCATTATTTGTAGAATCATTTGACCCACTTGGATCAATATTATAAACAGTTAATGGTGTTAAGTTAACTGTTGGTGAAGAACCAACTCTTAATTCATTTATACCACCCATAAATCCTTGAGAGTCACTACCTATTCTTATCGCTAGTGATGTATTAGTAATATTTTCATTTCCACCCGAATCACGAATAGCACGACCATCTAAAAATATATCTTTCTGTGCTGATTGTATATATGTTTTTTCAGCATCAGTTATCTGAGGATCGGTTGAAGTACTTGGAGCTAAAAGAGTACTAGGTATAGATATATTATTTTTTGATGGAGTTGCTAAACCTTCAATTTCTGCCCCATCAGAAACTAAATCTAAAAGAGTAAAAAACTGTATAGCTTTTAAAAAATCGTTTGGTAAATCTTCTTGTAAATTAAGATTATTAATATTGGTAATTTCTCTAGCCATAATTTATGTACTATCAGCTACTTGTACTGTATCAGCACCAGCACTGATAACAACAGATCCTACTAAACACTCTCCAAAAACCAGAGGGGCAGCACCACCAGCTTTTGTAGTGTTAGCATTTTGATTGCCAAGGAAAGATTCTACTTGTGGATCTGATCTAGTTTCTTGAGGAACTGGTGCAAGTAAATCAGCTAAAAACTGCAAACCAGTAACAGCAAGAGCAGTATATAATGCTTGTAATGAAGTTAGTGAAGTATTAATAAAACCTGCAGCTAAAGTTCCTAAAAAAGTAAAAATAAGGTTTCCACTAATTAAAGGTATTACTTTTATATCTCCTTCTCCCTTTATAACTAAATTTGCAAATGTTATATCTACATCATTCATCACAATGCTATAACAAGCTTCGGATAAATGTTGTTGGCAGTCTGGATAATTTACTTTAATAAAACTAAATATTTGATCTACATTTGAAACATCAGCTTCAAACTCTTTTACACCACATAATTTTTTTAAAGGCCCATATAATTTAATTTTTCTAATCATAATTCTGTCTCCTCAAAATGCCAGTTATCATCTTGGATCGAGTAAATGTACCAATCCATCATATAGATCTTACAGTTACTTATATCAGCTTCAGAAGGCTCTGCACTACCTTCTACATGAGAATGAAGAACCGCTAATATATCCGCACCACTATCTTCACAAGCTGCAAAATCTAAGGGGTCAATAGCAAAGGTAATATCGTCTTGAACATGAGAGGCAATATTTTTACAAGGATAGAAAAATTCATTGCCACCTCTTTCCGCTAACAAACCACAACCTTCTGCTGGCTTGCACTTTAAAAAATGTTTTTTAGCATCTTCTTTCCAAGTCATGTAAGAACAAAACTACCAACAGCAGGGAATCTATCTTTTGTTATTTGATTTCTCGGTAATTGTAAACTTTCAAAATCTAATGTATTTACAAGTTCAAAACTACAAATTTCTTTATTCTCAACAATTTTTCTGTTAATTTCAAACTTTTGCTGTTCTAATTCTTTTGATGTATCTGGTGTTCCGTAGGGATTTGCAGCAGGGTTGCCACCTATAGGAGCAAAATTAGCAGCATCAATAAATTGAGCCATAGTTCTAATTCTTAAAATTTGTGCTTTTTGTAAATCATTAAATGGTGTTTGAGCATTAACAAGCTCTAATATCGTAGTAAATGAACTAGCAATATTAGCAAATGTCATTGTAGGTCTTGCCATTACTGTATTATCACCTGTTTCAAATCCTTCAGCTTTACAAGCAATAGCTGTGTATGAATTACCTTTCCAAATAATATCTGTGTTTATTTCATTTGTACCATTATGAAATCTGTATAGAGTAGTAGCTGATGATCCTGTTGCAACATGAATAGGTGCAAAAAGTTGTAATTCAAATAATTCAATAATTGTTATGCTATCTAATTTTTGTAGCTGTTCAGTCGGTATCGTCATGGCTGAAATACCTCCTCAAATGTTGCTTGTATTCTAGCCCTATTTAAATAAGGTATTGATTTATTCCATTGTCTACAAACAAATTGAGAAGAAGAACTCTGTCCAGGAGGTGTAAAAGTAAAACTAGCACTGTCTTTTGCTCTGTTATCTAAGAATATTTCTATAGTATCTGCACTTGAAATTCCTGTGCTGTTAAAATCGTCTGACTCTGATACTTCAAAGGTAAGTTGGTATATTTTAGGATTTTGATTTAGGCCAAAGGCATTACGAGACTTATAACCATCACCAAACTGTACTTCAATTGTTTTTGGTGCGGATCTTTTTTGAACACCATAAGTAGGATTTATAGAAGGAAAAGTATTAGTCATTACGAAAGTAAACCTCCGCTACGTTTTTGTTTTACTATTTCTAATTGTATTGCAGTAGCTAAAGCCTCGCCAAATTGCTGGCCATCACCTTCACTTTGTACAGACGAACCAGAGGCATCTACACTAATACTAATATTATTTGTAATAGAAGAACCACCAATTTTATCGTTTGGAATAATTGTACCAGCAGAACTAGGCACAAATAATTCTGGTCCTCTTTCACCTACGACCGAAGCTCTGCCAACAGGTGGTCTACCTCCATTTGCAAATTTTAAAGGAGGTGCTCCACTTAAAAAATCACTAGCATTATTAAGTCCAAGAGTTGCTCCAGAACTAAATAATTGCTTTGTTGATAAACCACCACCACCACCAAAAATCCCACCTAAAGCATTTCCTATAAAATTACCAATACCAGAGACTGCACGTTGCATTGCAACTTCCACAAGTTTTCTTTTTAAATCGTCTAGTACACCAATAGCAGCTTGAGCCAAGGTTTTCGTTCCCATCACCGCATCAGTAAGGTTAGAAACTATGCCTTGTTCTACCCCTTGACCTATCTCCATAAACTTTTCTTTTAATTGATCGGCTTCACTTTTAATACTATTAACAAGAAAACTTGATTCTCCTAATTTGCTGTTAAATAAATCACTAGATGGTATTAAACCTTCAGTAAAAGCTTGTGTTGTCTCTTTTGTTTTATCTTTTGTTATCTCTACAATTTGACCGTTTTCTACATTAATTTTTCTTATCTTGTTTGTTGATTCGGTTAATTTTTTTTGGATTGTAAGCTGCTCTTTGAAACTCCTTAATTGTTCAAATGGGTTAATTACGTCAATAGCTTTTTTTAAAATGCCAAAATTTTTTATTAACTCATTTATTGCTTTAACTGCTGCAATACCAAAATCTAAAACATTTTTTATTTCCCCTTCTAATTCTGTTCCGATTGTTCTTGCAAGTGTGTCAATCGTATCTTGTAAAGTTGATAATTTTCCATTTAGAGTGTTTGCTTGTTTTGTAGCTCCGTCAGCAAAAATACCCCCTTGGCTTGTCAAATTTATTAATGCTTGATTTACTAAATCAGCACCAATTTTACCTTTACGCATTGCAGATTCAAACTCATCACCCTGTAAACCAGTTATTTTTTTTAGTTCCTTAGTTATATTGACTCCTCTTTCTAATAATTGAAGATTCTCTTCTTGTTGTAATTTACCCTTTGCTCTTATCTGCCCGAAGGCTGTGGCAATCCCTGTAAGGTCAGCACCAGTAGCACCAGCTACGTCAGATAATCGTTTTGTTGTGTCAACTAACTCTTCAGTTTCAAAACCAAATGCTTTTAATCTTTTTGTTTGTTCTATTAATTCACTACTTGTGAATGGTGTTACAGAACCAAAAGCTTGAAGTTCATCAATAATTTTATTGGTTTCTTCAAGTGACCCAGTTAATTGCTCAAGACTTGCTCTTTGAGTTTCTAGTTCTGCTGTTTTAACAAATACAAATCTTGCCGAACCAAGAACTGATACTGCGGCTAATAATGGAGCAAACGCTTTTGTTAAAGTTGAAACACCAGCACTTGCGGTTTTAGCTGCTCTGCCTGTGTTTCTTAGTGATCTATTACTTTTATCTAATCTTCCTTTTAATTTATCTGTATTTTTACTTAAATTTTTTGTTGCATCATTAACCCTTTTTAAAGGGGTGATTGCATTTTGTGCATCAACTATTAGTTTTACTGTCGATTGTGCCACAAATACAAATAACCTTTATTCTATCTTACCTTGTTTTGTTCTTTTGACGATTCATTTCTTGTTTTTCCCTGTCATTTTTAACTTCATAGTAAGCAGCCCAATGTATCAACTCTTCTTGAGTAATACCTTTTCTTAATTCTTGTAATGTCTTACCCAGTTCTGTTGCGAGAAAAAACTCAAAATTTAACCAGTTATCTCGCTTTATTCGTTTTTTGCTGTATTAACATCAACTTGAATATCCATCATAAATAATTCAAGATCATTTAAAACTGATTCTGGTAAAAATCTTTGCAAGTTTTCAGCATCAGCAGAAGCAAATGCCCTTGTGCCATCTTCATTTTGGGCAAGCTGGCAAAGAAGCCTAGTAGATATTGTTAAGGCATCATCTGTTCCAGCAGCAGTTTGAGCTTGCTTTCTATCAAACCTCGTAAGTGGTGGGAAGAATATTTCTTTTAAAATCTCACCATTAGGATTTTTTAGTTCATATTTCCTTCTAGCAGTCATCACATCAGCAAACGCTTCTGTAATAAGGTCTACGTTTCTTTTTGTCGCCATATTAAATTGGGGTTGTTATTTAAAATTTACTATATAGCTGAAGTTATTTCACCGCTTGTAATAAAACTAATGTTAATAATTTGAACTTCGCCAAGAGTTGCTCCATATTCTGCATTAGTAATAATCCCTGCAAAACTAATTTTTTTTGCTGAAGTTGCTGAATCAGGAAACAGTTCAAACAATGCGTCAGCATTATCACCTGTTGTTAAAACATCATCAATAAATGTTGTATAGCCTGTTCCAGTTTCACCAGGAGCATATAAAAGTTCTGCTGAGCCTTCGCCAGCAATTAAGCCACCAATATTTGTTTTAAAGGTATCACCTTGTTTTGTTGTCTCTATCGTGTCTTTTGAGATAGACAAAGACCATGATCTTGTTTGTCCAACGTCAGCTTCAGTGCCGCCAGCATTTTCAAACATGATTTTCCCGACATCACCCTTAATAGCCATAACAAAAGAAAGTATTTATTTTATATTAACCTTTTTTAGGTTTTTTCACATCTTTTTTTAAATTTTCTTGGTTTTCCATATATCGTTTGCAACGGCCATCCCAGTAAGCAGGGTCACGTCTACCTTTTACAGCTTCAATAGCATCAAGCATTGCTTCTGTGATTTCCATTAAAGATCCTCATATATTTCAAAAGTAATCCTGATTTGAGTTTGAAACTTACCTTCTGGGGTAGGGCTTAAAACTTCTGGTCCTATAGGAGAATCAAAGATCACATTAGAAACTGTATTTCTATTGTATAAGTCTCTAAGTCTTTTGCCAATTACAAAATTTGCCCCACTGCCTAAACCTTCTTCAGTAAATATATTTAAGACAATCAACCCAACAACACTATTTGTAGAATTTGTTGTGCCTCCCATGGTCAGATAACTTCCAGAACCAAAGCTTGTAAGGCACTGAACAAATGTATCTTTAGAACTGGCATCAAAAGGCATATTGTTTAACACAACAGAGATGGGTGGGGTGTCATCTAATTCTGTAATAAGCCTCTCTTCTATTGTTTTACGAACTGTGTTTAAATCTATTGCTGCCATTATGCCTTCCTAAACTCATTAACTATATATTGTTCCAGTTGTTTTGCGATTAACTCTGGATAACCTTTAATTGTTTGCTGCCTTGTTCTATATTGACCACCCCAGCTTGGAGGTAAGTTAGTTCCGTAAGCAACTGGTTCTGCATATTCCACGTTAGTAAAAACTTCTCCACGGTAATCTTGGACTTCACTTTGAAATGAATTTCTTAAATTACCAGTATCAACTGGTGTAAATTCTTTTATATCTTTTTCTGCTTTAAAGGTTGCTTTACGCACAGTCTTTTGGACTTTTTCGCCAAAATGATCACTGATGCTAGTTAAATTTATTTCTCTAGCCATTATGCCCTCAGATAAATTACATAAAGTATATCTATATTATTTTGTTCCTCTTTATCTATTTGAATGATTTTATATTCTATAGAACTGATAATAACTTTATCTTTAGTGGTAGGGGTAAATGTTATAGCACCTGCTGATACCATTACTTTTTTGTCATCTTGAGAAATTAAATCATTAACCTCACGACTTGTAACACCTTCTAAAAAACCTTTGACTGTAGACGATGTTTGGTTTTTAACAACTGATCCAGCTTCAACATCATAAGAACTAAAAGTGGTTCTCTTTATTGTTATATCGCCACCAAACTTCATTAGTGTTTTATTACTAACTTTTTTTAAAGAAGATGCTAAACCCATTAGATTGTATAGGCAATAACAGCACCACTATCAAGTTTTATAGCAGTACAATCTACTTCTAAAGAAACATTGTGTTTTAAAGTTATTGAAGTTGTTGTACCTGTAATAACATCTGAAGTTAATGTATTAATAACAGTATCAACTAAGGCTACGATTTTTACAAACCTCCCCGAATGAGTATTTGTGTTAGT
>VMHT01064987.1_pt1 | contig 16046 bp, 46 predicted proteins | sample 4693611 | NCBI WGS metagenome assembly VMHT01 (sample SAMN12280063, study PRJNA550983) | marine metagenome | isolation source: seawater sampled from same location over 5 years 0.02-0.2 micron viral filtrate | place: USA: collected off the coast of southern California halfway between the port... ... | reverse complement strand
CCGTTGTACTTATCCATATTTTCAATAGCCTTGAGGATACCGTCCATTGCGCTATCGTGGGCTACTTGAGGATTGCGACATTTTGAAAGAAGAACACCACGAACCATATCGTAGCAAGCAAAGATTTCAGTTTCGGAGATTTGAACATTTTGAGATTGAGTAGTCATATTGAATAATCCTTAGAGGAGAGTGAGATTGAGAGTTTTTTTTTAAGAGTTTTGTTTTTTTCTTATACTATAATATAACATATTATAAAGGGGTATGCAAGCCTGAAACGGACAGAATATGTCCGTTATCAAAAAAACTTTTCTTCGTGTTCTTTGTTGTTCGCATATATATTAGACGTTTCAACTTCAGATTTATTCAATCTTTTTTGATCTTTTTTCACTTTTATTTGAACTTGCCGATCATCATTGATCTGGATCAAGACTTGTTGATTGCCGACATAGAATGTCAAGAGGAGAGCAAAGATGAGATTGAAGAGATACGGCATAAAAGCCCCGCTGTTGATTGGTTACATATATTAGACGGTTGAGCCCCTAACTTTATTCAATCTTTTATTCAAAAAAGTTAAAATAAGTTAAAACGGACATTTTATGTCCGATTAGAGGATCTTCTCAAAACTCCCCGAATGGTAGTTACCCGCTTTCCAAGGCTCGCCCGTACCATCATCGAAGATGTGAACATCGACATAAACATCACCCTTGCCATTGGCTCGGTAACAGGCATTAAGATCGGTTTCCTTTACAGTTACCACAACACCCACGGAGTGAGCAGGCACAGGATTCCAACCTCGCCTTTCTGCTACCACTGGGTTGTTACGAATCTCACGAACTGTCCGAACGATATCACCGACTTTAAACATTCTATCTCCTTGGTACATACATTATACGGATGGGGAATAAGGATTATTCAATCTTTTTTAGAAAGGTTTAGGATTAAAGGCTTCAAGGTTCTGCACCACTGTCGGGTTCACAGTCAAATCAGCATAACCCCTCGCTGGGCTGATGTGTTTTGAACTGGTAGTCATTGACAAGAAGTTGCCAGTTTTAGCCGTGAAGTCAAACAAGACTTTCTTTCCCTCGGTGGTAGTGATACCGATTAGTTGACGATAGGAATAGAGTTTATCCCCATTGGTGGTGAAGTTACCGTTATGGTTACTTGCCTCTTGTCCTCTTGCCCAACGGCTTGCTACATTTTCATTTGTTGTCTTAGTCATAGTGAAACTCCATTTGTTTCGGTTACATACATTATACGAATGAAACACCGAAACTATTCATTGTTTTTTTGTGAAAGTGGACATTTATTGTCCGAATAATCTATTTAGTGTGGGCTTGATACCCGATAAATCCTAATGGAAAGTGAATAATCTTATATCGCCCGTGTATGAAATCGTATACATTACTTGACTTGTCCACACACACGATAAAATCATATATAGGTTTTAACCAAAGGCTACTTTGTTAATGCCTACTGCTAATGGGATAGCCAATAGCCAGTGAGGAAGTATTGAAAGTGTGAACCAAGCCACGGTAAAGAATATGAAAAATCTAATCAAGATAACCTCTCTCTATAAGAATGTTTTTAAGGTAGTTGTACATAATGATCTCACTTCGTTCTGCATACCTACCCATTAGACTATACAAAGTGAAACTGTTTAGTGTCTTATAAGCAATGTTGCTATTGGGACGCATGAAAACTCTTTTATCTGTGAATGGCATTAGTTGCCCTTATGTGTGCGTGAAATCAAATAGAGAAACCCTGTGTTCCTCTCTTCTTATTAGTTATACGGTTGAAGGTTTAAGTTTATTCAAAGTTTTTTTTACTTTGTTGTTCTGCAAACTTAGTGGTTACTCCAAGAGATATACAAGCCCCTCTTGGCTATCGGCACTATGTATTAGGGGATTTTCATTATCTGTGAACCTCTCGCTGTTCTGCTGTTTGGGTTGCTGTTGTTATTAGTTATACGATTGGGCTTTAAGTTTTATTCAATCTTTTTTTATTGAATGAGTTTTAGGTTGAAACTATTCCAAGTGTTTGGAGGGCGGATGTTCTCCGCTTGTTGCCTTGCATCCTTTTCATTGAGAGCGCAAACCATACGAACTTGTCGGGTGCGGAACTCGTCACGCAAGAAGTAACTGATACGAAAAATGCTTGTCATTGGTAACTCTCCCTCTCTATCTATTATACGATTGGGCTTAGGTTTTTATTCAATCTTTTTTTATTCATAGACAGAAAGGATTTGATAGCCCCTTTTCTGTACTGTCCTCGCAAGGTTGAAAGATTGATCGCAAAGCACCCAATACGTAAAGGGTGTCGGTACATTCTCGGTAATCACAAAGAGCCTTTGATCTGTTCTACCGTTTCGATATGCCCATTGGTTCGCTTGCTCTCTTGACTCAAACGAGCGGGCTATTGGAGTTCTTAGACGATTGATACCCATTGTTATTGATCCTCCGTGCAATCGGGGTGATCCCAATGTTCAAGTTGCCAATCACTGATCTGTCGATTTTGCCAAAGGCTATCAACATAGTTGCTCCAAGCCTCGGATCGTGCGACATAATCGGGTTCGCCATCTTGCTCATATTCTGCTCGAATGGATGGCAGTTCATATTCTTCAAAAGATGCGATTGCCTGATCTCTTGTGATTACTGTATAAAGGTTTGTAGCCATTTTGTAGCCCCTTGTTAGTGGTTATATCTATTAGACGAATGAGGATGAGATTTTATTCAATCTTTTTTTCAAGATGATGCATTAACTTTTTCAAGTTCTGCAAGGATCGTGTTGATCGCTTGCTCACCAAGGGCTTGAAGTTCGGGGTTGTCGGTGATCTCTCCCCAAGTTTCGGCAACGACAAAGCAAAGACTATTGAGGATCTGAGCCTTACGAGAAAGTTGCACTTCCTCCGATGGGAATGGAAACCCTCGCCCCTTTACTGCCTTATCGAGATTTTCAACTGTCCAAATGGCATTTTTGAAAACTTCTTCTTCTGATACCTCTTCGGGTTCTTCGCTGACTGCCTGTTCAAGTGCGCTTGCAAGTTCTTTGATCTGTTGTTCTGAAAGCATTTGATAGTCCATTGTTTCGGGTTCTATAAGTAATACGATTGAGGATTATATTTTATTCAAAGTTTTTTGCTCTTTCGATCTCGTCTGCTGTCGGTGGGTTGATGTATTCAATCTCAATCTCATCCTCTACAACTTCGACATAAGCGATAGGATCTTCGGATACGGCTTTCGGATAGGAAAGCACAAGAGCAAACCAAAGATAAGGGATTGATGCGGTTGTGATGATAAAAGTGGAAAAGTTGCTCATAATGATCTCTCGATAAAGTAGTTTCAAAGTTAAGAATGGTGGGGTGTTGCTTTCTGCACCAAGATTTTTGTATCCCTTGATAATGCCTACTTGCCTTTTGATAAGCCGTACCCCTGACGGCTTTTTCTTCCTGTTTTTGTTAGTGTTAGTGTCGCTCATATACTTCTTAGATGCCCTAAGCAACAGGGGGCATAACTTAGTTTTCGTTCAAGAAAAGGAAAAAATAGGGCGAAGTCTTTTTCAACCGACTGGATGCTCGTGGGCGTTTCGGGCTTGCCTTGGGTGCTTACAAATACCCTCTTCGATTAGCCTGTGAGCCGTTCTGCCGAAGTATCCTTGAAGTTGCCAACAAATGCCAGTGTCGATCAAGTGTTGCCAAGCCTCAATGACTTTTTCTTCACTTTCTGCCTCTATCCATCCCTCCGCTATTCCAACTGCTGTAAAGTCTGTATTGTCACCTTTACCGTTACTGCTACTCATAATCTACCTCTTGTTTCTCGGTTACATATATAATACGATTGAGTTTAGTTTTTATTCAAAGAAAAAAATCGGGGGTGTCGCTACACTGCGACTGCCCCCTTAGAACCTTGGTTATCCCTCGTACATCTTGACAAGTAAAGTGGATACTGGTTCACCATCGGTAGTAGTGGATTGGTGAATGTCAACCATATTATCTTGGTTAGATGTTTCCTTACCGATAAGTGTCCACAACTTCATTCCGCACTCACTCGGCAACACTGCAAAGTAGTTTACAAGGTTTTGGATCTGATCAGAAGTCAAGCGACTTGCAAGAATGTCTTTATTCTCGATCTTTTCAACCATAGCGGAATGTTCATTGATACCCCACTCAGCAACCTTATCAAGCCTACCCTCATCAATGAGGTGTTCAATGGTTACTTGTCGCTCGTAAGACTTTCGGAAGTCTGTAAAGGCTACAGCACCCTCTAAGCCTACAAAGCCTTGAGCAAGATTGAACAGGATAGCATTAGAGCCATCATCGGTAGCATTGAGTAGATCGCCATTGACTACACAGTCATTGAACCGTACCCAAGATCGAGGAGTAGGATAAACCTTGTTAGGCTCATAGTCATCTTCGTGGAGTAGGTGCTTGTGGTTCTGATTGATAAAGTCCCACACCATATCGTCAACTTTACCCTTAGCCCATTGAAGAAAGTCCTCAACAGTAGGTTCAAGATCGAACACAGTCCAGCGATCCAACTCAGCAGGATCAAACTCACCTACTTGGTATTGCGCTCCGTGTTCACCGCCATTGACAGCACCGATGATAACGGTATCGGGATGGAGAAAGTGTCCATTGATCTTACGGCTATCGGTAAGTTCAAAGATACCTTGTCGAACTTCCATTGTAGCACGATCAATCTCATCGAAGAACAGGACACAAGCCTCGGTACAGGCAGTCACAAACCAATCGGGTGGATTGAAAGTGGTGGCTTTGATACCATTGACAACCACATCACGATTGTCAGGTAGTCCAAGCAAGTCACCCTCTGTCATTTGAGAGGCTCGTCTTTCGACAACAGGCAATCCCATCTTCTCAGCGATTTGGTAGATGGTTTCGGATTTACCGATACCGTGCCGTCCTCTAACGAGTACAGGCTTTTTAATGTCGAGTACGAATGTTGCACACTTTATGAATGATGAGAATGGAATAGCCATTTTGAACCTCTTTGTTTGTTGTTACAGTAAATATACGTCTGGGTTATTAGTTTTATTCAAACTTTTTTATTTTTTTTGAGAGTTCCTAATCACTCTCGCCTTACATAGATAATACGATTGAAGAATAACTTTTATTCAATCTTTTTTTCAATCGCTTGCCTTAACCGCTACTACCACTTCTTTGGTGTCAAAGTATGGGTTAGTTTTTCCGTTCTCGTCTGTGATCCACATCCGTTGGCACTTGCTCGGAATAGGCTTAGGAGCATACATATCGGTGAGGATGATATGCCCATCGAAGTCACGATCATTGACATACTTGGTAGGTGCATTGAAACAAGTACCCCCACATAGAACCCTTTCCCACTCTCGGTTCTCGCCCTTTTTCCAAGTGAAAACCTTGCTTTCGTCAACCTCAGTATCAAAGGGAACTACGGTAAAGGTAGCCAGTTTTGAAAGGCTGTTCAACTCATTGAAGAATGAGGCGAGCATATAATCACTGACAGATCCCGACTGATCGATACTGATAGCGATGTTTGCTACCCTTGTCACCTTATGCCCACTGTGGATGCGAGGATACCGCTTGTTGAGCCTACGGATAGTAGATCGTTTGTTAGCCTTACGAGAAGTCTTGATGAAGTATGACAACATCTTTCGCCAGTCAATCGATGGATTAAGGAACTTTTGGATCTCCTTTCGTACTTCAGAAGATACAGTACCCCACGATCCAGAACGGTTCGCCTCTTTACTCGCTTGCTCAAGGATCTCTTTGAGCCGTTGCTTTGCAATCTCGCCTGCCTCAGTACCCTCGGAACTCTCGCCCCAATCACCGTGATCGTCAAGGGTATCGGGCAAGCCACCGCCTGAGCCTTCACCTTGTCCACCCTCGCCATCACCATCTTCTGGCTTTTGAAACTGTTCATCTTCTTTGAGCATTTTGAGATAAGCCTCGGCAGACAAGCCGACAGGGTATTCCTCAAAGGGTGTATCTTTCAAAGATGGGATACAGCCATTTTCGGGCAACTCACCAATAAGGTGGCTGTTGATAGCCAAGTCAGTTGCGACATTCCACACTTTTGACATACCATCTTCGGGTAGACGATCCGTGACGTGTTGGAAGATCAGGTGATAAAACTCGTGCTTGAGGACACCCAACTTTTGAACATCCGTCAATCCCTCAAAGAACTCAGGATTGTAGAGCATTTCAAAGTAACCAGTAGCCTTGTTGAGCCGTACACCAGCAGTAGGGATAGCGGTAGAGGCAGTCTTGTCTACCCTCCGTGAAATGCCCGCAAAAAACGGCTCTCGCATAAGTAGTCTTGCAGTGTGCTTATTTAGATCGAACTTCTTGGACATAATGTCCCCCAATGTTTTGTGGTTACAATAGTTATACGGCTGAGTTTATTTTTTATTCAAACTTTTTTCATTTTCTTCGTAATATACGATATAGCCGTGATTGTAGGCATATTCTCTTGCCTTTTCAAGTGTGGGGAATACCTTTTGATCTCCCTGTAAGGGCTTGACACCGCCACTTCGTATGCTTTTGCTCACACATAGCCTTACACTATCTTGCTTTCCATTGAGATACATATAAGTCACGGAATAGCGACTTGCACATCGGATTGGAAGATCACTTGTGTATTTTGGTTTCATATTCACCTCTTATATATTAGACGATTGGCATTAGGATTTTATTCACTTTCTTTTTTTTCTTTTCTTTAGCCACCTTTCCTCGACATAGAAAGGCTCGTTATGTCCGATAGGAACTACCTTATATCGCTTTGCACCCTTACAGGCACTGACTATAGGTGCATCGGAGGACAAGATAAGCAAGCCTAAAGGTGCATTTTTGTACAATCGCCTTGAACCGTTTTCATCTTGCGTTTCTTCGTGAGTTGAGCGAAAGTCTACAAGTGAACCCTTTGCAAAGATCGGCTTGGCATTGATCGCAGTGATCACCTTTTGAGCATATTTGTTATTCACAATCTTGTCATATTGTCCCTTATTCAATACCTCTCCACTGCGATGGAGTTGGATCAACCTACGAAAATAGCCACCACTTCTACTATAATAATCGCAAACCTGATTAAGATTTGTCTTATATTCAGAAGATTTAGCAAACTCCACCCATTCAGAAATAACGGACGGATCATATCGTTCAATGGCTTGTTCAATAAGGTTGTTACTCCAATCATCACTTCTTCGAGGATTAAGGACAATAGTGTTATCACTCTCATCATAGGAAAGCCAAGTGTGATAGTTGTTCGCCTTTTTCCTACTCCACTCAGAATACCGATTTTCATTGACAAGGGTGTTTATCTCTATGAGAGATAGGATAAACTTATCAAAGAAGTTGCCTCTGTGTCCTGTCAGGGAGTTTGAACTGGCTAATCGTATTCCTTCTACAAGAGAGTTAATAGTATCAAGTTTGTATTTCTTCATCTTCAGCCTCTTAGTTTCTTGGTTTCATAAGTTATACGATTAGCCAGTTCTCTTTATTCAAAGTTTATTGATCTTTCTTTTCCCATTCTTTGATATGCTCGATGATACCTAAGAACTCCAGTTGTGCAAGTGTAAACTTCTTGAAGATAACGGACATTTCATCTGAGTATCCATCCACCCAATCGTCTGCAAGTATTTGGGGCGCACGGCTTACAATCTTCACTGACTGGATCTTGGATGAGTTATAGTAACGAGTTTTCGTATCCCAAGTTTTGATGCGCTCTGCATAGTTCCTTAGAGTTGGCAAGGGGACTGCTCGATACGGCTGTTCACTGGTGTTCCAAGAACGACTACCGTATTGAATGTTTGTACCCTCGAAAGCAGACTTTGGCACTTTAAGGTAAGCCCCCGATTGAATGAAGTTTTGAATGTTTGTTAACTTGTCCTGAGTACATCCCAAGTCTGCGCCTGTCCAGTTTTGTACTGATCTCCAGTTAATCTCGGCATCTTCTTTACAGGCGAAAAGGTTGATACTATCCCAGTTAATCTCGGTTACAAGGGTGCGGATTGTTTCTGTAGTTGCCTCTCGGTTATAGCCACCCTCATCGTGACAAGTGATCTCAGCGATTGCACCTGTGGATAGTCCTTGTCCCTCGACATACTCTTGATAGAACCACTTTCGGAAGTTACGGTTAGCCTTAGCCAACTTTGTCTTGTGACTTGCTAAAAGCCCACAGGTTCTGCGAGTATGATCCTTAGAGCCACAGTATCCACAAGTTCGGTTTGCGGTACTTCGCTTGGACTTACCCTTATTCTTGGCTCTATCTTGCGCTCTACTCCACTTGTCGTAGGCTTTTTGGGTTTGCTTGTGAAGTTCGCCCCAGTTGTCACCGTGTGAATAATAGCCACTGAGAGGCGATCTCCAATAACTGTTGTTTCGATAGGTGTTTCCGCTTAGAGGCGCATTGGGAGTAACTGATGCCATATATTTGAGTGGGATCACACCTTTGTCCAAAGACTTTTTGATGATCGCAACGTGTGGACATTTGCCTACCTGATGATCAGGGCTACGACAGAATGAGCAGGTGGATTGGCTACGGTTTGAACCGCCATTTGATGTGGTAAGTCCTTTCATTGGAACTCCATTTGTTTAGTGGTTGTTATTTATTGGTTACATATATACTACGGCTCAGATACCATATTTATTCAAAAAACTTTCAATCTTTTTTTCGGGTACGGTATTCACGACAATAAAAGAGATCACTGTCGATACAATGATACTTGCGATTAGGATCAGAAACATATCCCAGAAAACTTGTCCTACAAGAAATACGGTATCTGGTTGCATATAAACCTCGTTGGTTATTGGTTACAGTAATGATACGAATGAGTTTAACTTTTATTCAAACTTTTTTTCACAACATCAAGATTGTATTCATCCACTCGGACTACTCTGCTGTCAAAGGCTACATAATACTCGCCCCAATGATCAATACTTACCTCTCTTAGAACAATACCAGTTGTTCCCTTTTTGATCGTTGCGTCTGAGCCTGTGTTGGGGCAGACAAGTTCTTTGTTTTTATTCATAGAAACTAAGTCACCTTTTTTAACTTTGCACCCGAAACTTGCTATTAACATAAGTACCCCCTAATAAAACTCTATTGATTGCGTTCTTTCGATTTGGATCGAGTCTTGTGCAAACTCGCCATAATCCTCGCTGTCATCATATTCTTCACCGATACGAATAAAGCGAGCATCTTCGTGGTTGTCGTTTGCAAAGTTTTCGATGGCATGGGTATCTTCATCGGGATACCACTTGATGTGATCCCAAACAATACAGTGATGTTCACCTTGGAACTCTTTATCCCAACTCTCTCGCCATTCAAAAACAAGTTTCTTTGTGTTCTCGCTCCTTGCGATTACATCTAAGAACTTTGGTAACAGAGCCTTATCAAAGGCTAATAATACTTGACTTCTATATCCCATTGGACACCTCTATATATTTTGATGTTGCGAACAGGTATTAACAATGTCAGATTTTAACTGTTGTTGTTCATAATCCCCATTAGCCAAGTCTGCTAAGATTTCTAATATCTCTGACGTTTTCCAATCACTTCCAAGCCAGAACTCGACTTGCTCTACTGTTATTTTTGACATTTTATCTCCTGTCTTGTTTGTTATATCTAATATACGATTAAGGTTTAACTTTTATTCAAACTTTTTTCTTTTTTACTTCGTGACGATCAAAATACCTTGTGCGATAGAACTCGCCATTGCTCTTAAACCAAGTGATACGCAAGTCGAAAATGTCACCATCACCCACCTTGTTGATTAAGCCGTAGCCACCGTGATAATGTGCAATCGCTGTATTGCGTTGGAGTTTGTTTCCCCTTGCAGAAAGGACAACTAAATCACCTACTTTCACTTAGCACCCCCAACTCAGATCCCCATACACCTACAACATCCCATCTGCCTTTTGTACAAGGCTCGAACCATCGAACAAGCCAACGATCTACAACCCCTTGCTGTTGGACAATCATTCCTTTGCCCCAAAAATCGTGGATCACTATGTCACCCTTCTTCATTACACACCTCACCATCTTCGTGCGTACTCCAAAACTGAGCACTAAACCACATACCTATCAGTGGAAACGATGTTATCAATGCCATTAGTGCGTTTAACTCACCGTGGCAGTTAGAGAAATGCTCAAACATATTGAACCCCCTTAAATGTGTTATATAGATAATACGATTGAAGATTAAGTTTTATTCAAAGTTTTATCATCCATTTCAAACAAGTCCGATCAATGATCCTTGTATGTGGCTCGCCTTGTATCACAATCTTGTGATTGATCACAGTTACCCCATCACTGCGATGGATAGGATCTTCTCCAAGGTATACAGCGATCTTGCCGTAAAACTTCATCGGGCAATAGCCCCCCTCAAACCTGTATAGTTCACCTACTTCCATTTATCACCTCTAAATGTTTTTTCTTCACCCAACCGAAAGTTGTCTTTGCGAAATCTACATCTATTACAAGTACAACCCCCATTATTCCTGATATGTCTTTGACTAAATCACCTATTTTGAGCATAAGTTTCCCCCCATAGTCCACCTCTCCACCATCCGTGATCCCAGTCCCTTATAAACTGCACTGGCTGTGGGGTTTTTGTACTTACTATTCGTATCCTGTCGCTTGGTTGCATACCATCTGGCGATCCGCCACTGTATTTGCTAATGGGCTTACCATCTAACATAGTAAACTTCACTCCGAAAGGCGAAGTATTCCAAGTTGGCAAAGGATTAACCTCTGTGACGATTGCTATTCTGTCTGAATATATTGTTCTGATTAAATCTCCGACTTGCATAATGCCTCGCTGTTCGGGTTATATCAATAATACGATTGGGGTTTAACTTTTATTCAAACTTTTTGTAGAACTTTCACTGATCACCTCTATATGCTTTGCCATCATCCAAGGGTTCTTTGGGTTACTGTTAATCCAAGCAACCCTTGCAGTCAGTGTCGGCAAGTTGGAAGTACCTGACACAGCAGTCACAATGCCATACTGGTAAGTCCCTTTGATACTGGTAAACTTTCTAACTAAATCACCTACTTGCACTTACTACCTCCACTTCAACATCATAACATTGTACTTCCCACTCACCTTGTACGGTTACTGTCGAGAACTTTTTTGTCATTATATTTCGCTTTCCCAGACGATTGTTTCGTTCTTCGTATGGTTCGATTTTTGTTACCAAGCCGATCATATCTCCGTAATAGCAATCACATTTTACTAAATCACCTACTTTTACTTTCACTTACCACCTCCAACTCGTCTGACTCGTATGTATCATTTATATAACCGTTTGCCCAACGAACTGTATACCAAAAAGTTTTGTCCCGATAGTCCCTCGGATTAGGCTTTATAGCAGTAATCAATCCCACCGTAGTCGATGTGCTGTGTATCAGATTAACTAAATCACCTATTTTCATAAGTACCTCTTGTTTGGGTTACATAGATTAGACGGATGGGGTTTAAGTTTTATTCAAACTTTTTTGAATAATCGTTAGATGTAGCACTGGAGCGGTATAACAATCACTACCATCAATCGTGATAATCTTTGCTGTATGGAAACCATTGTGTTCTTTGGTTTCCAATACCACAAAAAACTTTCCTTGGAACTCCTCATTGACTAAGCGAGTTTTATATCCAACTAAATCACCTACTTTCACTTAGCACCTCCAGTATGTCAGGATCTCTCCAAAGTCTATTACCATTGTTCCACTGGACGAGTACACACTCTCCAGCACAGTCAATGATTAGTCCAATGACTTTTCCCCACCTATCACTTCCATAAGAAACTAAATCACCTACTTTCACTTAGCACCTCGATATATGGATTATCTAAACGCAACTCGTACCATCTATGGTTTTGCATCCCTAAGACACGCCAATAAGAGTTGATTGTTGGCTCAACTACAATGCCGATTACATGTGTACCGCCTTTTATCTTTATTAAAGTACCTATCATTTAGCACCTCTGTCTGTTGTTCATATACTATACGAATGGGGTTTAACTTTTATTCAAACTTTTTCAACTTTTCTTTCATCCACCATCCACAGTTGTCTAACGGAGGCAGTCGATCACTAATCCAATGCACCTTTATGTTAAACCTTTCACAAAAGGTAAGGGGCTTGATCTCTGTGATGATACCAATGCTGTGAATACCTCGCTCCACATCGTACTTTGCAACTACTAAATCACCTACTTGCACTTACTACCTCCAGATCCTCTATCCTGTGTGGCACATCTTCTGCAAACTCAGAAAGAAATACACTTATACCCGATGGAAGAACCATCGTGACAATGGCAACTCTATACGGATTTCTCAGTGACATAATCGTTCTTCGTCCTGATAACTTTTTCTTATATCTAACTAAATCGCCTACTTTCATCAGCCCCCCTTGGCTTGTACATATATAATACGAATGGGGTTTGCTTTTTATTCAAACTTTTTTAACTTTTCTTGTCTCCACCATCCATAGTTTCCTACTAATGGGCGATTGTCTACCAACCAATGCACTTTTATATTGTGGTGTTCGGAGTTATTTATGTCAGTGACAAGCCCAACACAGTGTATACCTCGCTCCATATCATAGGTTGCAACCACTAAATCACCTACTTGCACTGATCACCTCCAAATGGACTTGTTTTTCCCAAACATAATCATTGTACTTTTCTATACTGTCCAACCAATACAATAGATACATTCCAACTTTCTCTTCATATTTTAGCACAATCCCATATCCATAGTGTGCAGTGGGTTGTTGTTTATATTTAACTAAGTCACCTACTTTCATAAGCACCTCTTGCTAAGGTTCACATATAATACGATTGAAGTTTAACTTTTATTCACTTTTTATTTTATTCCCCTTAGAAACTCATTACTCGCCATTTTAACAATCGTTGGGTATTCAATGTCATAGCCTGTTGTTGCGTCAAGATGACTTTCTGTGATTAGTTCCTTGTGTGGGTGGTTAGCCTCGTCCCAATGCTCTTTCAGTCTCTGTACAAGGTAGTCAAAACTATGATCACTCATAATCGGACGATGTACCTCATAATAACAATAAGATGACATAAGAAACCAAGATACCAACTGATTAGGTGTCATTTCTTCTACTTCTTCTCTGCTTTTCCAGTTATCACCAATGAAACTCATTTTATCAACTCCAAACATCGCCAACGGCACTTTGATTTTTTGTGACGAGGATGCAACCCCTCTTGCCCTGAGAAGAAAACAACATCATAATCTCCATCACTCCACATACGAACGACTATCCCTCTGCGATCCAAAGATCCTTGTCGGTATCGAACTAAATCACCTACATTAAATAACATTTTACACCTCGAATATATAGTAATACGAATGAGGGTTAAGTTTTATTCATTTTTTTGTTTCAAAAGCCTTTCTTGGTGAAGTTCCGATGCAATGGATTTTGCTTGTTGGATTGCCTGTTTAAGTGTTTCAAACTCTTGAAAGTTTGAAAGTGTTTCAATAGTTCCATTTGCTCGGATTGCTCGGATCGTATAAAGCCTTGGGTTGTGATAGCCGTTTTGCTCTGAGGTTACGAAAACGCAACCACCGAAAACTTCATCATCAATCACACTCTTGAAAAATCCTAATGTTTCGGGGCTAAAAAAGTTATAGCCCTGTGCTTTGTTAAGTGCTTTAATCTCTTTTATGCAGTTACACTTTGCGTATTTTCTATTAAACTTCATTTTATCTCCTATCTTACATTATTTATACGATCAAAAAAATATATTATTCAATCTTATTGTGTTTCACTAATAACTTCAAATAATCTTTCTGCGTCTTGCACTGAAAAATCACCTATCGCCCTTTCTTTTGTCCAAGCAACCCTAAACTTCCATATACCGTGTGCGTTCTGATACTTTTCAATGATCACAGCAGTATGATTTTCGGGATTGTCTTGTTTTCTTTTTAACATTTTTAACTTTATGAGATCACCGACTTTCACTAATCACCTCTAAATCCTTGACATATTGCAGGGGAGTCAAATAATGCTTATTCAGCCACTTGACTTCTGCTAAGGACTTTTTGATGCTAACTACAAAACCAACGGCTTCGCATCTCTTGACTAAATCACCTACTTTTACTTTCACTTATCACCTTCAAATCTTCACTCCAGTACCAACCATTGAGAGATAACTGGCTATGCTGTGCATTGGGGAACTGGACAAAGTAATGATCATCGTTAGCAAGAGTTTTCTTGCATATTATGCCAATGTTACCAAGTCCATCATCTACTAAATCACCTACTTTCACTTACCACTCCAGCGATGTTACTGCAATGGAAACCTGTCCTTACAATACCACTCTCGACAAACTGTACACTATAGTACAATCCAAGTTCTTCAATCGAAAGAAGAAGTGCGATGTTCCCCTTTCGTGTCCTCACTAAGTCACCTTTCTTTGGCTTTTTCATTATCTTTCCATACTTTAGGTTATATACATTAGACGAATAAGGCTTGGAGTTTATTCAAACTTTCTTAAAAAAAGTATGCACCAACTCCAAACCAAAACATCGCATCGAGTACAGCAAAGGCTATGAAAGCCTTTCTATCTATCATTAGCACATCACGCATTATTGTTCCTTTCCTGAGCGAAAGCCCATAGGTGTTTTTTCTTCTACTGCCTTTTCATCGCTCGGTGGTGCGAGCATCCCCCCCAACATCATAGGCAAAGCACCCATTGATTGCATCGAGTTTAGTTTTAGCATAGCACCTACAACCTTTTCAATAAGATCATCGGATACATTCACTGTTAGTTTTATTTCATTTTTTGACATATTGTCCCCCTCTATATTTATTAGACGATTAAAGTCTATTGTTTATTCAATCTTTTGTAACTTTTCTGCTTGTTCGGGAGTGTAATGCCAGTCACCGTTGATCCCCTCCCATCGAACCACGATATATCCATCTTTTTTTACTTGGATCACTGTGCCGATTGCAACCTCATATTTCCACATTGGCTCCATCTTGACAGCATCACCTACTTGCACTGATCACCTCCCATCCATCAACCATACTCCACCTTGTCTTAAATCCATCGAGTATTCGTATACTCCTAACCTGATGTCCGTGGGTTGGAGTATTTCTCACTCCAATAACAAGAAACTTATTTGTCCCTCTCTGACGGTATCGGGCTTTACATTTGATTAAATCACCTACTTTCACAGACTATCAACCTCCCATTGTTGCCCAGTTTTTCTTTCGTATGCAAACCAAATGTAGCAACGATCTGAGTAACAATCTTTTTCATAGTGTCGGATTTCCCTGTGACAACAACAAATGGTATGTCATCTTCTACGCAAGGTTTTTCTAATAATCCATATACATCTTTGTGCCTAACACCGTGTAAATCAATGACTTTCACTGATCACCTCCAAATAGTATCCATATTCAAAACTTTCTTCACCAAGAGGATGATGTAGCCAATGGATCACCCATTCGGGTTCTTCCTCTTCATCATCAAATAGTCCACCGATCAGTTCCTCTTGTCGAAGTACAATACCTCGCCAATCCTTTTCGAGTGGAAGCCCAGTTGCTTCAATGTGATAGGGCTCTGACAGTCTAACTAAATCGCCTACCTTTAATCCCATACGCACCCCCTGTGCAATAAATGTTATATCAATCATACGAATGAGGTTTGATTTTTATTCAAACTTTTTCACTAAAAACTTCTATTTCATCTGCTTTAGCCCATTTGCAGTCGCCAGTCTCGGCATCAACAATCTTATACAAAGAGACAGGATTTTTTGTAGCAGTCATCTTAATCTTTCTTTCTTCAGTGACAAGGTACACAGTGTGCAATCCCCACTTGAAAGCCATCCAAGGATTATGCTTAATCCAAGCCTGTTTTTCAGGATCTCTTATCTTAACCAAATCACCTACTTTCACTTATCACCTCCAAAAAGCGTTCATGGATTGTGCAATAACTGCCAGAAAACCAGTGAACCCACCAATGTTTAGTGGAGCCAAGTCTGATATATCTCTTTGTAATCGTTCCCGTGTCACCACTCCTATTCTT
>VMHT01089570.1_pt1 | contig 16054 bp, 17 predicted proteins | sample 4693611 | NCBI WGS metagenome assembly VMHT01 (sample SAMN12280063, study PRJNA550983) | marine metagenome | isolation source: seawater sampled from same location over 5 years 0.02-0.2 micron viral filtrate | place: USA: collected off the coast of southern California halfway between the port... ... | reverse complement strand
AATTTTAAGCAGGGATCTTTATCTGACCTAGGCTCTGGAGCTGGCTTTCCTGGTTTAGTTTTAGCAATATTTAATCAAAATTTCAATTTTCACGTGAAATTGTATGAAAAATCTCCAGTTAAAAGAGAATTTTTGGATTTAATGATTAGCAAATTGAAGATAAAAGCTACATTATTTTCTAACGTATTTGAAGGTAAAGTCGAATCAGAATACATAGTTAGCAGGGCTTTTAAGAAATTAAATAAAATTATACAAGTTTCACGTGAAATAGCAAAAAAACCACATAAATTAATCATTTTAAAAGGTCAAAACGCGCAGGAAGAGGTAAATAAAGCTTTCAAAAGTCAAAAATACCCTTATAAATTAGAAAATAGTATGACCGATCAAAAATCAAAAATACTTATAGTAGACATTTTTTAATGACCACAACTATTTCAGTGATAAATCAAAAAGGTGGAGTAGGCAAAACAACTACGGTTATAAATCTTGCAGCATCATTGTCCATAATGGGTCAAAATAATCTTGTCATTGATCTGGATCCTCAAGGTAACGCTACGACAGGTTTTGGCATGAAAAATAATAATGACAAAAATAACGTTTACAATCTACTTATTAAAAAAATAGATTTAAAAGAAGCGATACAAAAAACTAATATTGAAAACTTGGATATTATAGGATCTCACGTAAATTTATCAGGTCTAGAAGTGGAGACAGCCAGTGATGCTAAAAGAGCATTTGTTTTAAAAGAAATATTGTCAGGTGAAAAACATTCTAAGCTTAAAAAATACGATAATGTATTTATTGATTGTCCTCCATCTTTAAGTTTACTAACAATAATGTCTTTAGTAGCATCTGACGAATTACTTGTACCACTTCAAACAGAATTTTTTGCTTTAGAGGGAATAACCCAGCTAGTAAAAACAATCGATAGAATTAAAGAAAACCTCAACCCAGCACTATCTATTAGAGGAATACTTTTAACAATGTTTGACAAAAGAAATAAACTCTCATCAGAGGTTGATAAAGAAGCGAGAAATTATTTTAAAGAAAAGGTTTACCAAACTGTAATTCAAAGAAATGTGAGATTATCAGAAGCTCCATCTCATGGTCTGCCATGTGTTGTTTATGACAAAAACTGCGTAGGGAGTAAATCCTACTTTAAGCTAGCCGAGGAATTTTCAAAAAAAAATAATGTGGAAAGTGCTGCATGAGTCCAACTAAGAAAAAAGGCTTGGGTAGAGGTCTTTCAGCTTTATTCGGAGATCAGGTTTCAGAAGAAAAAATTGTTCAAAAACAAGAAGTAACTAAAATTTCTATAAGCGACCTTACTAGAAATATTTATCAACCAAGGCAAACATTTAACGAGGTAAAATTAGAGGAGCTAACTAATTCAATAAAGAAAAACGGTGTAATTCAGCCTATAGCCGTTAGGCCCAATAAGTCTGAATCTGGAAAATTTGAAATAGTTGCTGGTGAAAGAAGATGGCTTGCAGCGCAGCGGGCAGGATTGCACGAGATTCCTGTTAATATTTTAGATTTAAGTGATGTTGAGTCTTTGGAAGTTGCAATAGTTGAAAATATTCAAAGAGATGATTTGAGCCCAATTGAAGAAGCAAGAGGATATAAAAGGCTGTTCGATGAGTTTAAGTACGACCATGAAAGTATCTCTAGATTAATGTCTAAAAGCAGGAGTCATATTAGCAATACGCTAAGATTGCTAACTTTACCTGAAGATATAATCGCAATGTTAGAAGAAGGTTCACTTACATCAGGTCAAGCACGACCACTAATAGGTTTATCAGGAGCATCTAGTATTGCGGAGGAGATAGTTGCCAAAAACTATAGTGCTAGAAAAGTTGAATATTTAGTAAAATCGAGAAAAAATCTTGATAACAAACAAAAAAATAAAGACACGAATATTGTTAAGACTCAAGAACGTATCGAAAAAATTTTAGGGCTAAAAGTTAATATTAATAACAAAAAAAATAATTCTGGCAAGATTACTATAGAATATAAAGATTTAGATCAATTTGAACTAATATCTGAGTTACTCACTAAGCATTAGCCATTATACAAATATCAACAAGCAATTTTTTAATAAGCACGTCTTTATTAATAATTGAATTTGATTTAATTTCTATTTCTAAATTATAAGTTTTCTTGAGAATATTTGTTACTTTTTTTGAACTCCATTTTCTTGCTTGTGAAATGAATGTAGGTTTATCTTTCCAAAATATAGGAGGTTTTAACATACCAATAGCAGTTTCTAAATTAGTATCCTTACATAATTTAAATACTTCTATGAGGTTATGTAATCTTTGATTGATTAAAGTTAAATATAAAATATTTTTTTCTGCATCAATTGTAGTATCACTAAGTAATCTGTTAGTTTTAAGTTTGTCGCCATTTAAAGCTTCATCTTTAAGTAAATTGAATTGATCATTAGTTTTTGTGTTTAAAAGCTCACCCAACTTATTACTTTCTAAAATTTTATTTGAAAAAAAAGTAACTATCTTGTTTAGTTCATTATTTAACTTAGATCTATCAAGACTGCAGTTATTTATTATTGTGTTAATATTTTCTGGAGATAAGCCTTTAAAACCTTTTAGTTTATCTTGAATAATTTTCCTTAAGTTAATTTCGGTATCAAAGTAGCAAGCAACCACACCAAAATCTTTTGATTTTTCAAAATAATTTCTTAATTTGGATTTTTTTTCTAAGAGATCAGCCATCAAATAAATATTTTGATTGTCTAATTGTTGTTCGATATTTTGCAATAAATTTAAAATTTTATCATTTGCTTGATCTACAAAATAAATTTTCTTTTCGTTAAATAATGAAATATTATTAATTTCTCTATAAAATAAATTTTCATCTTTTAAGATCTCATCTTGTGTATAATGAACAATTTCTGCCTTTTTATTATTATTCTTAATCTTTTCTTTAAGATCATTTTTTAAACCTAAGTTCTCTCCATAAAATATAATAATTTTATTTTTTAAGAGATCTATATTTTGTTCTATTAAATAACTTTTATAATTCATTAAATTTCGATATTAATTCATCTACAATTTTATCGCCAACGTTATCAGCTAAGAGGTTAACTAAATTTTTTTCATTGGTTAAAGTCTGAGAATAATCTGTTGCCACACTATAATCTCCATATTCTGTTACACTAAACTCACCAGAATAATTTTCACCTATAATAATGTAATTTACTGATGTGGTAATATTTATTTCATATTTAGTTATTTCATTTTTAATATTTTTTTCCTTTATATTTTTAATTTTTTTGGTGTTAAGTGAAATTTTAATTGATTTTTTTTCATTTAAGTTTGTATTTAAGTTTAATTTATTTTTTAATTTAAAGTTTATTCTTTTATTTCCTGTAGTATTAATTTCTTTAATTTCAAAATTAAGCAATTTGCTCTTATCTATGACTTTAAATCCACAACTTGTAATGAATATACCAAGAAGCAATATTAAAAATTTATTTTTCATTATTTAATTATGTAATTTATTATCTTATTTTTAACAAATATAGTTTTTAAAATATCTTTATTTTTAATAAATTTTTTTACCTTTGAGGTTCTGGAAATTAATTGATTGACTTCTTCTTCAGATAAATTTTTTTTTATAGTAATTATATCTCTTGTTTTGCCATTGACTTGTATCGCAAATTTAATTTCTTCTAAAATATCTTTTTTTATTGATGGCCATTTGTCTATAGAATTACATTTTAGTAATTCAAGGCACTCATGAGCTAGGTGAGGTGTAAAAGGGATCATCAATTTCATAATTTTAGTTATGTTATTTAAGAGAGATTTTTTATCTATCTCATGATTTATAAAACTATTAAAAATTTTATAAGACTCGTAAAAATGAGCTATAGCCACGTTAAATTTAAACTCTTCTATGGCGTTATCTATTTTATTTACAAGAGCATCAATTTCTAAATTAAATTTACTTGTATACTTATCATTCACGCTGTTCTCTTTCTTATTTATAATTAATAAATTTAAGTTCCAAATTTTTTGTAAAAATTTATTAGATGAAGAAACACCCGTGTCAGACCACTGAACATCTTTTTCAGGAGGACTGTCTGATAAAATAAACCATCTCACCGAGTCAGCCCCGTACTGATTAATCATTGTTTCTGGGTCAATTGTATTTTTTTTAGATTTTGACATTGACTCAGGTGGCCCCACAACCACTTTACTCTTGTCTTTTTTCTTAATGGCAATTTTGTCTTTAATTTTCTCAATTTCATCAGGATATAACCAATCGCCTTTCTCATCTTTGTATGATTCATGACACACCATTCCTTGAGTAAATAAATTTTTAAAAGGCTCAGTCAAGTTGATATTTTTATTATACTGATTAATACCTTTTGTAAAAAACCTTGAGTAAAGCAAGTGCAGTATTGCATGTTCCACACCACCTATATACTGATCAACAGGCATCCAATAATTTATTTTTTTTTCGTCAAATGGAGCTAATTCATGATCAGGGCAACAAAATCTTAAAAAATACCACGATGAGTCCACAAAAGTGTCTAAGGTATCTGTTTCTCTCACAGCTTTTTTACCCGTTGTTTTTTGAGTAGTTTTTTTCCAATTAGGATGACTATCTAACGGGTTACCTTTGGAATTAAGGTCTATATCATCAGGCAATACTATTGGAAGTTCACTTTTATCAACTGGAACAACTGATCCATCTTCTAGGTAAATCATTGGGATAGGACAACCCCAATACCTTTGTCTAGAAATCCCCCAATCTTTTAGTCTAAACATTGTCTTACTGTTACCAATTTTTTTATTCTCAACCTCTTTAATAATTTTTTCCTTTGCTTCTGTCATTTCTAAATTATTTAAAAATTCAGAGTTAATCATTTTACCGCCACCTAAATAAGCTTCTTTTAATTCAAGATCGTTACCATCTGATACAACTTTGATTATATCGAGATTATATTTTTTTGCGAAATCGTAGTCCCGTTGATCGTGAGCTGGGCAGCCAAATATTGCTCCAGTTCCGTAATCCATCAAAACAAAATTTGCAAAATAAATTGGAATTTTTTTGTCATTAATAAAAGGATGTAAAACAGATATGCCCGTATTAAATCCTAATTTTTCTGCATTAGCTAACGCTTCCTCAGTTGTCCCAGTCTTGTTGCATTCGTCTTTAAACTTTTTAAAGTTTTCGTTGTTATTGAAATCTTTGCTCAAAGGGTGATCATTTGATAAAGCAATAAAACTTGCTCCAAAAATAGTATCAGGACGAGTGGTAAACACTTTTATCTTATTTTTTGTATTTGCTATTTGAAAATTAATTTCACAGCCAAAAGATTTACCTATCCAATTTTTTTGCATCAATTTTACTTTATCTGGCCAACCTTTTAATGACTCTAGGTCATCAAGTAATTTGTCTGAAAATTTAGTTATATTAAAAAACCATTGAGATAATTTCTTTCTTTCAACGATGGCATTTGACCTCCAACCTTTTCCGTTAATAACTTGCTCGTTAGCAAGAACTGTCTTCTCAACAGGGTCCCAATTAACATAAGTCTCTTTCCTAGAAACTAAACCTTGATTATAGAAATCAATAAATATTTCTTGTTGGTGTTTATAATAAGATTCATCACAAGTAGAAATTTCTAAATCCCAATCAATAGATAAACCTAATAATTTTAATTGATTTTTCATAATTTCAATGTTTTTAAGTGTCCATTCTTTTGGATGAAGATTATTTAATTTAGAGGCATTTTCAGCCGGAAGACCAAAAGCGTCCCAACCCATGGGATGTAAAACATTAAACCCTTTCAAAAACTTAAAGCGAGCAATCACGTCACCGATAGTATAATTCCTGACATGACCCATGTGTATTTTACCAGATGGATAAGGAAACATTTCTAAGCAATAAAATTTTTTTCCTTTTTTATTGTAAATTTTTTTTGAAGAAAATTTTTTACGCCATTTTTTTTCAATTACTTGAAAATTGAATCTTTCCATTGCGACTATTTTTTCTTTTTATCAGCTCTTTGTAATAAGGATGCTTTTCTTAATATAGTTGAACGAAGCTCATCTTTAATCATGTTTCCTGTAGAAATATTTGTTTTACAATCTAATTTTACATCACAAGTTTTTTTATGAATAATGATTTTAAGGCTGTCACTTCTTATTTCATTTGATAAAAATCTTATTGTGATTTTAATCGCATCTTTATTATTACCTTCCGAATACCAATCTGTAATTATAATACCTCCGGAATAATCCACGGTAGTTAAGGGAAGAAAATCTAGTGTTTCAAGTGAAGCTCTCCACATCGGGTTTGAGGTACTAAACTCGTAATTTGTTCCTCCTCTGGCTTTACCAATCAAACCTCCAAGAGAGGCACCTCTGCCTTCTTCAATATTTTTTCTTCTTTTGTCACCTGCTTGCGTAGGCCTATTGGGGTCTAAATCCATGTCATTTTTACTACAACCAGACGTTAATAAAAAAATTGAAAGAATGAATAAAGTTAAAATTTTTCGTATTGTTAAGAGCATTATTTAATTTTTAGTTTGATAAGTTAATTTTATAGGGTTTATACTAAAAAACTATTATTTAATAAATAAAGTAAGAATATTGTGACATTTTTGCAACAAAACAGGAAAAAAGGATAATATAACAATAAAAATGGTGAAAAAATCAACGTTTAAACTAAATTTCAATCAAATTGTAATTACAATTTATAATTAATAACAAAAAGGAAAACAATATGAAAAAAATATCTAAACTTTTAGTTGGTATTCTATTTTCAGCTCTAGTTATCTCACCATCTTACGCAGGTGAAATGAGTGTAACTGGTAGCGCCAAAGCTTCATACGTAACAAACGGTTCGGATGGATCTGGTGGTAAGAACGTAGGTGTAGCCAACGAATTAGATTTCACTGCAAACGGTGAACTAGACAATGGTTTTACTTGGAAATACCAAGTACAATTAGATGACGCAGGAGCTGGTAACGATGATACAAGATTAGAAATCGGAACTGACATGGGAACATTAGGATTCTACATTTCAGAAGGTGGTTTACGAAATCAATTAGCTCACGGTATCGGTGCATTAGGAACAGGTTACGACTACGCATCAACTTCAACTTTCCAAGCCGGATATAATGTTGATGGTTATGCAAACGTGCAATACCACACACCAGCTGATATGTTACCATTAGGTGCACAGATCAAAGTTGGTTATGTACCAAACATGAACAATACAGCAGGAACTTCATTCAAAGGTGCTGTTTCAAATCCTGGAACACAAGCTGAAGGAAGAGACATGCAACAAGTTGCTATAAGTATGTCACCACTTGATGGTTTAACTATCAAAGGTGATGCAGCTGAAGTTAACGCTCACCAATCTGTCAACACAACTGGCGATGATGGTGTGTCTGCTAACTTAGGTGCAAAATACACTATGGGTCAATTCTCAGTAGGTTATACAGAAGGTGGTTACCAACCAGCTACTGGTTTAACAGCTGACGATGAAACTGTTTACTATGAAAATAAATACTATGGTATTCAGTTTGATTTAAATGATGCAGTGTCATTATCTTACAACGTAGACGAGTCAGAGAAGAATACTAGAGCAGCAGTTGCCACGGCAGCTACAGCAGGTACTAAAACAATAGTTGCTATGGAACAAGAAACTTTCCAATTAGCATACACTATTGGTGGTGCAACTATTGGTATAGCTGATATCGATACTACAAACGCTGATTACACAGCTGGTAAAGAAGAAGCGATGACAGTAGTGTCTTTAGTAGTTGACTTTTAATTACTAAGATAAGACTTTTAAAAAAGCCGGTTAATTATATTAGCCGGCTTTTTTTTTACCTCTGAAGAAATTGCAAAATTTTCACAATTTAAAACTTTAAGATTATTTAGATTAGACATTTTAATTCCTCCCAATGGAACAAGTCGTTTTGAAATATAGTTAAAATATTTGCTAAATTTTATAACGCCTAAAAAACTAGAATTTTTCTTATAGTCAACTAAAAATAACCTAGATAATAAGATATTACTACAGCCTTGTTTAATTTTGAAATTTATTTCTTTTGAGTTGTGAGCTGAACCTATAATATTAAAATTTGATTTTTTCAAATTAAGAGCCTTGAAATCTTTATTAAATGAAGAAAGATAAATACCATCAGCATTTAGCAAGATACAAAGCTTAATATTATTAGCTACATAGAATTCAATTAATTTTAGTCTACATTTCTTTCTGAATCTTATTAATTCTTCAAGACTATCTTCAATCTTTTGTTTTCTATAAATAATGATAAATTTATTGTATTTTTTTATCTTTTTTAAATTAATATCTTTGATACTTTCAATAATTAAAAAATATTTTTTTTTATAAGCAAACATATGACAACATTAATTCAAAGATTTAATAAAATAAAATCTAATATTGACTTGCTAAATTCTTCAAAATCAGTCGATATTATTGCAGTAAGCAAAACTTTCCCCTTAATTGACATACAACCATTAATAGATCATGGACATATTCATTTTGGAGAGAATAAAGTACAAGAGGCAGTAGTTAAATGGTCTGCAATTAAAAATCAAAAGCCAGAGATAAAACTACACATGGTTGGAAAATTACAAAGCAATAAAGCAAAGGATGCAGTTAAACTTTTTGATTACATTCATTCCCTGGACAATCAAAAACTCGCTGATGTTCTGGCAAAATCTCAAAAAAATGAAAATAAATATTTGAAATATTTTATACAGGTTAATATTGGTAACGAATTACAAAAATCAGGTATTCCTGTTAATGATTTAGATGGGTTTTATAATTATTGTATAAAAGAAAAAAAACTAAATATAATTGGCCTCATGGCTTTACCACCTAATAATGATAACTCAAAAAAATACTTTAAGGCTTTAGATGATTTAAGAAAAGCTTTAGCCTTGAAAGATTTAAGTATGGGAATGTCATCAGATTATTTAGAAGCAGTAAAATTAAATGCGACCTACGTTAGAATAGGGAGTTCTATTTTTGGACCAAGGTCTTAAACTATTTTTACTTCAGTACCATTTTTTAATTTTTCAATTATTTTAATTATATTTAATTTTTTAATGCCCACACACCCATTAGTACTTTTATAATTACCTTTTGAGATATGAATAAAAATAGCACTACCTTTATTTTTTTTTATGGGTCTCATATTATAATCCAAGACTAAAATGGCATCATAAATATTATCTTTTCTAAAAAGTTTCTCGTGACTATAACCGAACGGAATGAAAACAAGTTTATTATATTTTTTCGATATAGGGTCATCACACCATCCCATATTTCTTTTTATAACGATTTTTTTTAGCTTTGTTTTTATTTTTTTAATTCTATCTTTTCGATATAAAAGAAATTTAATTTTAAAACAGCCTTTTGGCGTAATTAAATCACCTTCTTTTTTTTTTATACCAATTCCCCTTTTACCTACAGAGCATTTTATTCTATAGTTACCATAATTAAGATATTTATTTTTTATAAAAATATGCATCGATTAAAAGTTCTAACTTTTGGACCGAATAGTTTTATTACGACATTAGTTGAACTTAAACCTTATTTAAAGTTTAATTTATCAGAAACTACTAGTATCTTAAATAAAGAAGCAATCATGATACATGATATTTTATTTTTTCATGAAGAAGTTTTAAATAATAATAAAAACAAAGATATTATAAATAATTCAAATATTATTAAGATCTTAGCATATGACTCTTTAAAAACAAATCACACATTTGATGCTGCCCTAAAACTACCAACAAGTGTAAATGAAATTAATAACATTGTTGAAAAGTCTGCGATAAAGAAAAAATTTACACAAAATTCCTCAGTACAAATTAAAGATTATTTTTTGGATAAAAATGAAAAAAAATTATTTAAAAATAATGAATTTATAATTTTAACAGAGAAAGAAGTTCAATTATTAGATCTTTTCTTAAACAACACATCAATTTTAAAAAATGAAATCTTATCTAAAGTCTGGCATTATGCTGCAGACGCAGACACCCATACAGTCGAAACACACATCTACAGATTAAGGAAAAAAATTAAGGATAAATTTTCAGATGAAAAATTTATTTTAAATAATAAAGATGGGTATTATATATGAAAAAAAGAAATAAAATTGCTAAGGATCTTTTTACAACTAAGTATCGTAAAAGAATTGTGAAGCCAAAGAAAGGAAAAGGAAGTTTTAAAAGAAAGAAAAATTAATTCAAATTATCTTTAAAAAAAGCAATTGTTAGTTTAATAACTTCATTAAGTTTTTTTCTATTTTTACCCTTACCACTTTCAGAAGTTAGACATTTTTTTTTTGCTTCCCTTTTGGATATTGAGGTGCCGTCAAAAAGTTGGAGGTTACCATTTGACATTTTAATAATGGGATTATACCGGCAACCATTAAGAGCAACTCCTTTACCTATTTCACCATTAGTACTAAAAAAGTGGTTAGCTTTTGGAATATTAATTAGTTTTACGATATTTCCTTTTTTTAACAATTCTTCTTCTAGAATCTTACAAGGTTCAATATAGTAATGACTTTGTTCTCCTTTAATTATTAAAACTGGAAAATTTAACTTTATCGCTTCGTGAAAAGAATTGCACCCTGGTTCTGCTGCTGCAACAGCTTTCCAGGAATTAGGATTTTGATTATTAAATGGAGCACCAATAGTTTTTAAAACTTGTGAAGCTCCATAACTAAATCCAGTATAAAAAAATCTTTCTTTATCAAATCTTTCGTCTTTTTGTAAAATTTTTCTTAAATTGTTTGCATATCTTGTTGCATCTGGAAAAAGTGTTTTATCTGTTGGTTTTAATTGTTTTTTATAAAAAGCATCAATAGCGGCGACTGCAAAACCTTGTTTTGTTCCTTCTTTAATTATTCTTTTTGAATATTCGTCAATAGCTCCGTCTTGAATTTTTTTCCCGTCTCTCGTACTACCATGTTGAGTGATGATGACAGGTAATTTTCCAGTGATTTTCTTAGGTAAAGAAATTTCTACTAAAACTTCGGGATTATTTGGAAATTTTTTATCTAAACTATTAAATTTTAAATATTCAGCTGCTGAAACATTTAGAAAAAATAGGTAAAAAAAAATTATCAATAATTTCATAATTAGCTTAATCTGGCTCCAATAATTTGAATTACTTTTGAAGACATTTCCGTTCCGATTTCTAAGCTTTCCTTAGTAGACTTATTATTTATTAAACCATGCAAAAATCCGCCAGCAAATAAATCTCCTGCGCCTGTTAAATCTTTGATTTTAAGGTCTTCTTTTGCAGCACATTCAACAACTTGATCTTTATTTATTGCAACAGCACCTTTATTTCCCCGAGTGATAACAGTCAACTTGTTAATACTTTTTGCAAAATCAATTACATCGTCAAAGTTTTTTACATCAATTAGTGACATAATTTCTTGCTCATTTGCAAATGTAATATCTAATTTATTTTTAATTAATTCTAGAAAATGCGGTTTATGTCTCTCTACGCAGAACAAGTCTGATAATGACATCGCAACTTTGTTGGCATTATTTATTGCTTTATCAAACGCTTTTTTTGGTTCACCTTCATCCCAAAGATAACCTTCTAAAAATAAAATTTCACTTTTTTTTACAGCATCAGATTCGATATCGTTCTCATTAATTTTCCCTGCTGTACCAAGAAAAGTTATCATAGTTCTTTCTGAGTCTGGTGTTATTAATATTAAGCAAGTACCAGTTGGAATTATCTCTCTTTTTTTTTTATAAAAATAGACAACATTTTCTTTTTTTAATCCTTCCTCATATTTATTTCCAAATTCATCATCACTTATTTTTCCGATAAAACCCACTTTATTATCTAGTTGAGAAAGGCCTACTATTGAATTTGCAACTGAGCCACCGGCAACTGTTTCTTCTATTTTTAGTGTAGATAATATTTTCTTAAATTCAGACTCATCAACAAGCTTCATCGTACTTTTAGTCAAATTGTTTTGAGCAATAAAGCCTTCATCAACTTTACAAATTACATCGACAATGGCGTTGCCTATCCCTAGTATTTTCATTTATGCTTTTTGTGTTTTAATAGGTTTTTTTCTATTGGGATAACAGCTTTTACAAATTTTACAAGCTATTCCATAACAGTCTCTTGCTTTACAATATTCTCTACCATACCAAATTATTTGTAGATGAAGTTTATTCCAATGTTTTTTGGGAAAGATTTCTTTTAAATCTTTCTCTGTTTGAACGACATTCTTTCCATTTGTTAAACCCCATCTTTGAGCCAATCTATGAATGTGTGTATCTACTGGAAAAGCTGGATAACCAAAAGCTTGAGACATCACTACGCTTGCAGTTTTGTGGCCTACACCAGGTAGATCCTCAAGTTCTTCATATGTTTTAGGAACTTTACTTTTGTGTTTTTCAACAATTTTTTTTGAAAGATAATAAATACTTTTAGCTTTGATCCTAAATATTCCTATTTTATTAATTAATTTCTCAATTTTTTTTTTCCCTAGTTTTACAAAGTGTTTTGGTTGATTATATTTTGGATAAATATTTTTAGTAACATTATTAACATTGACGTCAGTACATTGAGCAGAAAGTAATACAGATACTAATAAAGTGAAATTATTTTTGTAATTTAAAGGAATAGGCACCTTAGGATAGGTTTTATTCAATAAACTTAAAATAATTTTAGATTTTTTCTTATTATTCACTTAAAATTTAAAAGATCACGCATCGAATAGAGACCTGGTTTTTTTGCCATAAGCCATTTAGCAGCAGTTAAAGCTCCCTCTGAATATAAAGCTCTATCAAAAGACTCATGATTAAGTTTAATGATTTCTTTTCCACTTGAAAATCTGACCTCATGTTCCCCAATAACTTCTCCTTTTCGAATAGAATTAAAATTAATTTTTTTTGAGTAGGGAAAAGATTTTTTGTTTAAATATTTTTTCCCAATTAAATTATAAAGATTTCTATTTTTCCCATCCGCTATTCCTTTACCTAACATTAAAGCTGTCCCGGATGGATAATCTATTTTATGCTTATGATGAACTTCGTAAATTTTACTAAGAAAATTATTTCCAAGAGACTTTGATGCAATTTCTGTTAAATACATCAATAGGTTTATCCCGATGCTCATATTACCAGCTTTTAAAATTGGAATTTTTCTGGAAAATTTTTTAATTAATAACTCATCTTTTTTAGAAAAACCTGTTGTTCCAATTACCACTTTTTTCTTAAGTTTGCTCGCAATTCTTAAAATTTCAAGGGTACATTTTGGAACGGTGAAATCAATAATTACATTAGTATTTTTAAATGATTCAATATTATTAAGACCAGGTTTAATGCCTGCAATTTTTTTTTTTATTATTTTATTTTCTGTTAATGAAATTAATTTAAAATTTCTATTAATTTTTGAGGACTTCACAAGTTGTCGGCCCATCCTACCCATGCAGCCAGTAATAGATAAATTTTTAAAAAATTCTTTTAGTTTATTATTTGTAGATAAAAAGTTAGGTAAGATTAGAGTTAATACTGCAATTAAAAAAATTACAGACATCATTTGATCAGTTTGCATTTAAATTAGGAATTTTTCCAAAATTTTTTGGCTTTTTCAAAAAAGCTTTTAATGATTGGGTCAGGTTTGCTGTTTTCAATTTCATTGAATTCCTCTAAAATTTCTTTTTGTCTTTTAGATAGAGACGCAGGCACCTGTGTAGTTATTCTTATGTATAAGTCTCCTAAATTATTTCTTCTTAAAACGGGCATACCTTTACCTTTAAGTCTAAATTGTTTGCCGTATTGGGTTCCTGCAGGTATTTTAATTTTTGATTTTCCCCCATCAATCGAAGGTACCTCTACAGAAGTACCTAGTGCTGCATTCGTAAACGAAATAGGTAATTCATAATACAGATTTTCTTCAGATCTTTTGAAAATGTCATGATTTTCAATTGAAATAAATAGATAGAGATCCCCATTCGAACCACCTTTAGACCCAGCTTCGCCTTTTCCAGAAACTCTTATTCTAGTTCCATCATCAACACCTTTAGGAATTTTAACAGTTACATTTTCATTTGCTTGAACTTTACCATTACCACTGCAGTCATTACATGGTTTACCAATTGTTTCACCATATCCACTACATTGAGGACATGTTTGTTGAACCGTAAAAAATCCTTGATTAGTTCTAACTTTACCTCTACCTGAACAGTAATCACATTTAATCGGTTTAGAGTCCTTTGCTGCTCCACTACCTGAGCAAGATGTGCATGATTTATATGTTGTGTATTTAACATTTTTTTCAATACCTTTAAAAGCATCTTCAAGACTGATGTTAACATCATACCTTAAATCATTTCCGCGATTACTTGATCTTCTAGTAGCACCACTTCCACCAAATTCACCAAAAAAATCTTCAAAAATGTCTGAAAAAGATGAGGCGTCAAAACCACCAAAACCTTGACCACCGCCACTAGCTCCTTCAAAAGCAGCATGACCAAACTGATCATAGTTTGCTTTCCTTTTTTCATCTGAAAGAATATGGTATGCTTCACTAGCTTCTTTAAATTTTTCTTCAGAAGCTTTATCACCCTTAGTTTTATCCGGATGGTATTTTAGAGCAAGTTTTCGGTAAGCTTTTTTTATCTCTTCTTTAGATGCTGATTTTGTAACACCTAAGACATCATAACAATCTCTTTTAGCCACAGGACGTCTCCTTAATTATTTTCTTAGGCGCTTTTTTCTTTATCTTCTTCTTTTTCTTTTACATCTTCAAAGTCGGCATCAACTACATTTTCTTTATCATTAGGATTGGAATCTTTGTTTCCTTCGGTCTTACTTGCCTCAGGTTTTTGTTGACTTTTATATACAGCCTCACCTAATTTCATAGAAACTTGAATTAAATTTTGTGTTTTCTTTTTAACATCTTCAGCGTCAGTTCCCTCTAAAGATTTCTTAAGATCAGATATTCCATTTTCGATTGCTTTTTTTTCTTCAGCTGAAATTTTATCGCCATGCTCTTTTAAACTTTTTTCTGTAGAAAAAATTAGACTATCCGCTTGGTTTCTTGCATCTACACTTTCTCTTTTCTTTTTATCGGCTTCTTTGTTTGCCTCTGCTTCTTTAACCATTTTTTGTATCTCTTCTTCAGATAGACCACCTGAAGCTTGAATCTGAATTTTTTGCTCTTTACCTGTTCCTTTATCTTTAGCAGATACATTAACAATACCGTTAGCATCAATATCAAATGTTACCTCAATTTGAGGTGTGCCTCTTGGAGCTGAAGGAATGCCTACCAACTCGAAGTTGCCTAAAATTTTATTATCTGAAGCCATTTCTCTTTCACCTTGAAGTACTCTGATCGAAACTGCAGGTTGATTGTCTTCAGCAGTAGAAAAAACTTGGCTTTTCTTAGTCGGTATAGTTGTGTTTTTCTCGATTAATTTTGTTGAAACTCCACCTAATGTTTCAATCCCAAGAGAAAGTGGTGTTACATCTAGTAATAAAACATCTTTTACATCTCCTTGAAGCACTCCAGCTTGTATAGCTGCGCCCATAGCAACTACTTCATCTGGGTTTACACTTTTGTTAGGTTCTTTACCAAAGAAATTTTTTACAGTTTCAATTATTTTAGGCATTCTAGTCATACCACCAACCAAGACTACTTCATTGATCTCTGCTGCAGAAAAACCAGAGTCTTTTAAAGCTGTTTTGCATGGTTCTAAAGTTTTTTCAATAAGCTCAGCAACTAAAGCTTCTAACTTTGCTCTAGTGAATTTTAAATTTACATGCTTAGGACCAGATTTATCAGCAGTTATAAACGGAAGATTGATTTCAGTTTGTGCAGCAGACGATAATTCAATTTTAGCCTTTTCAGCTGCTTCTTTTAATCTCTGAAGTGCTAATTTGTCGTTTTTTAAATCAATTCCGTTATCTTTTTTAAATTCATCAATTAAGTAGTTTACAATAGCATCATCAAAATCTTCACCACCTAAAAATGTATCACCATTTGTAGATTT
>VMHT01031949.1_pt1 | contig 16056 bp, 13 predicted proteins | sample 4693611 | NCBI WGS metagenome assembly VMHT01 (sample SAMN12280063, study PRJNA550983) | marine metagenome | isolation source: seawater sampled from same location over 5 years 0.02-0.2 micron viral filtrate | place: USA: collected off the coast of southern California halfway between the port... ... | reverse complement strand
GAGAGAAGGAGGAACTTTGCGCTCAAGCAGGCCCCATTGTTCACTGCCAGTTATTGCATTGACAACTTCAAGAATAGTTGGATCCCTGTCCCAGAAACTGTCTACTCCCTTAGGCTTAGGCAAACCAAGCCCGTAGAGTTGAAAGAAAATGGAATAGTAAGGAACTGACTCATTGCAGTAAAGAGCACTCCTTAAACTAATTCTCTCTGGTACAAAAACCGCCAATTTGTAATCAGCTTTCCTTAGCTTTTGGATGTAGGGAATAAGAATATTAAGAAAAGCATTCCTTCTGTCTTCTACGTATTTTGCGTTTTTAAGCATTGGATTCAGGGGATAAACGTTGTCGTTGTCGTCCCACTCTTTCTCATCAGCAGTAAACTGGCTAATAAAAGGACAGTCAATTGTTCTAAGTATATCCGCGTCTTCCGCTTTCTCTTGGAAGGGCGGTTTTACGTTTGTTTCAAGTACTAGTGTTGCGTCTATTTGCACATCAATAGGTTCTTTGTATAGCCTTCTTGCCCTTAGTTTGACAGCTCCAGTAATTTCCTTCACAGTGGAATTGGCTATTGGTGTGTGAGAAGGAGGCTCGGTTGCGTATGCGTATCGTATTTTGTCTAAGTCGGCCATGTACGACGATGCCTCTTGACTTGACCCCCTTCCGCCTGTTGACACTGTAAGCAAGTTTGCGTTGCACTTCAAAACATAGTCACCCCCCGCTAATTGCATAAAGTTGTTTATAACTCCTTTTCCGTTTCTTCCTCTTCCGCAAAAAAGAATAAACTTTTCCACGTTTACTGGAACAAAACCAGACGCAAGAATGACTAGCATCAGTTCTCTCAGGTCTTCCTCCGGCCATATCTTCTCTATCATTTCCCACACTTCTTTTTCATACACAGAGTCTACAGGTGTCTTCTTTGACTCGTCGAGGCAATATGGTACAAGGTCAAACCTTGTTGACATGAGCAACCTGTCTTCCTTTGTCCTTTCCCTGAATGTGTTCGTAGATATTTCGTACACTCCATTTGCAAAGTTGATAACGTCGTCTTTGTCAAAGTTGCCGTCCTCCACTGACAACTCCAGCTTTGCGCACTTAGAGAAACCGGACGAGAATGCAGAATTACCTATGTTCCTCAGCAACGACTCATATGCCTTGTCGTACTGTTCGCTCTTTCCACAGTTTGCACCATAGTGGTTTTTTAAAGTGTCATAGTAATCCTTGAGCAAGAAGTGGTCAGTCATCTCCCACTTGTTCTTATCCTTATTAAAAGAGTACCACTGCTCTCTCTTCCTGTCGTAGATAGATCCTTCGTCGTTCAGTTCTACCACCTTTCTTACTGCCTCAATGTGGTTCTTTTCTATTATGCTCATTTCCCTAATGTACTTTGTTAGAGGGTTTTCCGTTAGATCTATCCTTCTGTTCATTGCCTTGGCGGCAAAAATTAAGGGCATCTTAATGACTTCCTCGGAAACCTTGTTCATAGAGTTTATTATTCCTTGTAGACCGTTGGGGTGGGCATCGACCTTTGACTTCAGTAGTTTAATGCCGTCGTACTCATATACACAATAGATACTCTTTGTGTCGTCAGCTTTGAATACGTCAGTTTTTTCGTTTAAAGCAGAGCAAACTGTGTCCACAACAAAGAACTCGTACGACTGTAGATAAAGGGACATGAACGTTGCACCGACCTTAGTAAAGTCTGATGTCTTAGTCTTAAGGCGGCTATTTTTCGCAGCAGTCCAAAGGAGTGGATTCGACTCTCTTAGTACAGGTACAATGGGTTTAAGCTCGTCTTGGAATTTTCTCACTAGCGATGGACAGTTCTCTTGTATGTGTACTTTGTTCTTAGCGTAGTAGTCTGCCCGAAACCCTTCGTATGTTCCAAAAAACATAAGCCTGAGAAACAGTTCTTTCGCAACATCCTTGTCCACTTTCAGTTCCCTGCTCACGTCTGTAAGTATACTGTCCCTCTCCATTGCGTATTTCTCGAGAGTAGGAGGAATGGCCAGATCGTTAGTCTTCAGTACATAGTAGAGAATATTTACTTGTGCATTTACTAGGTCGATGTCATAGTACAGTTCGTCGCAAAGGGTGTGACGTATGTCTTTCCTCATAAATGTGTAAGAGCATGCCTTAGCAGCAAATGCCCTACCGAAGCCAGACCTGGCGACATGGAGGTCAACTGGTACACCGCACTTCTCCTCATTGTACTTTTTACCGAAATCGTTTATTTGTTGTTTTTCGTTTTTGTAGCATTGCATTCTAAACTTTGCCTTGTCGCTGTCGTCCCAGTGCTCGCGCAATCCCGTACTTTTCTGTACCTGTCGAAGCAATGAAAAGTCCACCTTTTCAACAACATTGTTCCTTAACAAGAAGCGGTTTGTCTGAGAAGCCGGTTCAATAGTGAGAGCTGCCATTTTAAACTATGTGGATATTTGCTTTTAAGTTGATATAATAATGGTATTGGAGAAAAATGGAGAAAAGTCGGTGAAATCAATTTTTTATACAGCCAACATAGAAATACTACATAAAAAATTGTTACTGGTATACAGCTAGAGAGAGAGAGAAATTCCGGTGAAAAATCCACAGCTAAGTGAAAAAAATTGCAACTCTTTTTTCAATGGAGAGTCTAACTATGACATGCGCAGGCATGTCACATTTTGGGCCTTATTATAAATAAGTTGTGCAAAACACCCTTATTTTTCACCTTTTCACCAAACTGTTATAGTAAGGGAGTAAATATTTATCTTTTTTTGTGGTAATAAATGAACAGCGGTGAAAAGTGGACACGCTCGGTGAAAAATGGAGGTCTGGTTTTCACCATTTTCCTATTGTTTCTTTTCTTTCTCTAATTTATAAGATGGAGTGGCTTACCCCGAAGTTATCTAGAGCTCAATACAGAGATGCCTATTTGGCCACGTTGCAGAGACAAATTACTATCAATGATGCAAACTATACAGCAAACCAAGCATTTGCTGAGGACGGGACTGCCGCAGAACTTGACACCACTGGTATGAGCAGAAGAGCAATAATTAACGCTCTATCTCTTAAGTTTGTAAAATTTACTAGAAACCCCAGCGCGTCATTGACAATGCTTTCTGATACTCAGCTCAATACTTTAGCACAAATATCAGATGCAGTTGTTAACGAGTTTAACGCCAAAGGACCTAATACCAACTACAGAGGTGATCCAATAGACTCTCAACTCTTTTTAAAAGACTTAATGGAAATGATGGGAGCAAACAACCTTGGCAACATGGCAATGAAGCAGAAAGAGACAATGCTGAGAACGCATCTTATAACACCAAGTGCTCCAAATGGCGACAATATTGATGGTAAAGTCGATGTCAATAATTTTGTCCCGGCAGAAAATGAGGATAAAATTGGCACTAATATGGGCAAAGATTCTAACCACAGTGATGACAAAAAGGGAAAGATAGAGTTAGATCAAAACAATATAGTAGTAGATTCCCAAAAAAGTACGCCCGCGAAAGACCGTACGTGGTCGGAATTCATTTCTGGTAAGCCGGCCAATTCACCAGCCGATAAAGAAGGAGTACAAGAAGTTCCAGCCAAAAATACTGAAGTACAAAAACTACCAGCCAAAGAAAAAGTTAAAATTGAATCTGATAAAAATACAGACAAGAAGGATAAAATAAAAAAAGCTTTCGACAGTTTAATAAAAGTTTATAAAGAAGGGTCCAATTACGTGACTGGAGAACACAAAATAAGTGACAATAAAGTAAAATTTCAGGGCGACTTCAAAGCGGCATTGCATGACTCAGGAGTTACTCTAGAGGGTACGCCCCTACAGCACATAAACAAATACAATACTGACAGTATAAGGCAATTCAGTCACGTAAATACGAGCCACTTGGAGGCCGTTAGAGATCACCACATCAATGAAGTATCTGGATTTGGACTAAGAAGGAAATTAGAAAAAAAGGAAAAGAGAGGAAGAGTAATGTACGGTACAGGTCTACGGTCTTTCGGTCATTATAACTTGGACATGCACGAACTGGACAAGAACAACAGAGTTACATTACGGTACAAGAACAACAGGAAAGTGCACACGATACCTTCGAACCTAGTAGGAGGCAATTTAATATCCTGCCTTAAGTCGGTCGTTGAAGGAAAAAACCCTTCTTATAAGGACGTATCAAGTCTTACGGACGCAGAGAAAGACTATCTCAACGAAATAGGAAATAAAGCAGAAATAGAAGAACTGTCTCAAATTAAGAGCGGAACGAAGGACGAAGAGGACAGAGACTTCCATCAGTTCCAAATATTGACAGGTGAAATAAGTGCAGGGAATGACTCAAAACAACTAGTATCAGACTACAAAAAGCTTATGTTAAAGTTAATGTCAAAAGGAAGAATAGACAGGAACAGTGGTAAGTCTATACTTATGGACCTTGCCGTTATAGGCTATTAAGATCTCCTATCAAAAGAAACAAGTTTCAATTCGGTAGATATGACGTGACCAGTATTCGAGAACTCGAGAATGTCATTTACAATTTCGAGGATGTCCATTTCTATGTCTCCGACAGTGGCGTTATGATCACTTAGCCAACTCCTCTCCGGCAGTCCAATAACGCATGTGAGCAGTTTTCTGTCTGAGAATATCATGTCAGTAAGGTAAATATTTGGATAAGGAGTAGGACCAAAAACGCTGACATACTCCTGTACACCCTTCCTAAGACTTTCTTCGTACCCATCTAGAAAGAAATATGACCAATCGTCAATGGGCATATTTATTACAGCCGTGAATTTGTAGGTGTCCACTGGTGTGTAAACTAATCTTTTAATAGCACCCTCCATCTTTTCGTCTTCTTTTCTCTTTTCGTCGAAGTCCTCATTGGGAGTCTTCTCTATGACTGTATCGGTGTAAATAAGTGCGTTTGTCTCGTCCATCCTTTTAATTAGGTCAATAAGTCTACATTCGGGTGTATTCAGGTCCATGGTTTAGATTGTGAGGATGCTTCACTTTCAGATACAAAAAAAAAATTTTTTTATTTTTTTACTCGGGAACCCCGGCGGAATTGTTCGGCAAATGTCATACCGGACCCTTCATCTCTCTTCTCCTAAAAAATCACACAGTTTTTTTTCACAGCAGACTACTTTTCTCTCCCGCTGTTTTTATTGTGTCTTCACAATCAAACCCAATACAATGAGTAGAATAGACAAGTTGTTTGGCCTCAAACAGGCTATAACAGAGCTTATTGATATAGAGCCAGTAGAGAAAAAGGACGCATCATGTCAGACTGATATGGAAATGAAGTTTAATACGGTGGACATGGTGTCAATGGTATGCAATAGTGCAGGAACTATTGTATACTACAGCAATGGAGAAACTAATGATACCAGTAAAAGGGACAGGTCCAATTCTTTTGACGAGAAGGTGAGGAAAGCTGTTAGATTTGAAGAAAAGTCTGTTTCATCTCGCTCAGTGATTGACAACCTATCTACATTTTCGGTGTCTCCCATTGCGCATTCACCTGAACCTTCCATTTCTGAGTTCACGACTACTATGCAAACAAGGACTTGTTACAGTTGTAAAGTTACGTGGGAAGGAGAACAAGATATACTAAGGACATTCGGGTTAACGAGAGCAAACTGTAACGGGAGAAGAAATATTCATACTACTTGCAAAGGATGCAGGCAATACAGGAAGGCTGCCCATAAGGAGTCAGCAAACATAACTGTAGTTGACGACGACTTGTCCGTTCTCGGAACAAGCAATAGGCATACCACTCTTACAAGAAAAGGAGAGTTTATCTGTCACGTAAGAATGAACGGAGAGTCATGGGAGCAAGCACAACAAAGGCTTAAGTCAAAGTACACAACAGGCTTTATGAAAGACAGGCGGGACGAAATGCTTAGCATTCTTTGCAAAGCGACAGAAATGCCATTGGAAGAAGGTTATGTAGTATTCAACCATTTAACCGACACAGAGCTACTGTACAAAGTAAAAAAACTAAGACCGTCAGAGTTTAGAACAAATCTAACTAGAAAAGTAGACTAGATTTTTAAGACGGAGTTAAAAACTCATTAAATCCCTTTCTAAACTTTTTTGGATCATCTATACCAACGTCCATACTTATGACGAGAGGTACCATTGGCGTTGAAGTAGCCCTACTGTACAAGTCCATAAGTTTATCTCTGTCCATCATGGCAGACTCGCTCATTATCATCTTTATTTCCCTCTCTGTTGACAGGCGAAGGAGCGTTAGGTAGTTGGAATTCTGGCGTATGAGTTTAGGTACTGCGTAAAAACTCTGCGATATGTAAATGCAGCTGACGTTCAATTTTCTCGCCCTAATGAAATAGTTCGATATTCTAGACTGGTCTTTCGCTAAAACAAGGTCGTCGACTACGACGAGAGAAGGTAGGTCTTTGTCAAATTTATCTAGTGGTGGCAGGTTATTCATTCCTTCCAGTATTTGTATATCATCTGATTTTGACTTAAGAAAATTGTATAGCGGCTCGTCTGAGTTCTTCGTTATTATGAATATTTTATAGAAAGTACCTGGCGGCTTGCAGAACAGTGCGATTAAATTAAAAACAAAATTTGTCTTACCGGATCCGGAAGGCGATACGCAGGTCATTCGCATTGGTATTTTGAAGTTGTGGTCTCCTTCATTGGGGTTATCGCACTCTAAAAGAAAGTCCTTTGGCATAATTTCGTAAACATTTCGAACACCGCTATTAGTGCTCCTCTTCTTTTCCTTCGGTTTAACCTTCTTAGAGCTCTCTTCGTCATCCAATTCTTTATTTAGCTTACTTAGTATGTCCATTTTTATAATAATAGAAAAAACTCTTTATATGTTATATACTATTATGGCCGAGTACTATCCACCAGTTGAATTATTACCAATATTTAATCCTGCTAATTTTTCGCAAGGCCAACTGACACTGTCGTCTTCAACCACGACAACAACAGACTTGTCGGGTAGTTATGTAACATACCCAAACGCACAAGGTGTAGTAAACTTTCCAAGCGGCTTGACAGCTTCAGACGAAACAATAACGGGCGCTGTAACATCATCAACAGTGGAATCCGAGACTATATACGTAAAAAATTTGGTATTTTCAGACGGATCTGTACAGGTTACTGCATGTGAAGAGACCGGACCGACAGGCTACACAGGACCGACTGGACCTACTGGAGATAAAGGTATAGGCGGCTCAACAGGAGCGTCAAACTCATCATTAGGATATACTGGACCAACAGGACAAGCTGGACCAGCGGGACCAATGGGAGTGACAGGTTCAACTGTCAACGATGGACCGACTGGTCAAACAGGCTCTAGCGGAAGCTCGGGGAGTCAGGGTACGACTGGTCCGGTAGGACCAGCAGGACCGTCGCAGTTTTTAAAATACTACACAAATTCTTACACAATGAGTTACGATAGTACACAGAAATACGCATACGGTCCGTCTCTTACATTCTCCGGATTTGATAGTGACTCCGCGTTTATAACAATGAGAATATCGTGCAACGGTCAGTATGTATATAACGCCGGTGAATCAAGGTACAACAATGGAGGATATATAAGTGGAATAGTTACATTTTGGCCAAAGAGGTTAGAAGGGGTTACGTGGAGTCCTGGTGAGTATGGTGCCTGGATAAAGTTCTATGAGGCAGGAGACAGAGATGTCGAACCCCCTAGTCCTTTCGTCATATGGGACGCGGTTAATGGTTGCTTGTTTGGGACACAAGATGTAAACGACGCTAACTATTCCGATGCTCAAACTAATTTTCACATTCTGTCAACGACAGGTTCAAAAACAATAACGTTCGCTTTTAATGAACAATATGGAAACTCAAGCAACGATTACGATGGAACAAACGGGGCAGAGGTATCATGGTCATTTGAAATACTTGGCGCATCCAGTACTACTGAAGGATCGGCATCTAGCTATGGATCAGTCTCGTTTTCGGAGCCCCAAGATTCTAACAACTTCCCAACTAACGAGTATGACTACTACCCGACAGTATATTAAAAATAAAAACGAAATGAAAAAAATATCTGACTAAAAAATAAATGACTTCTCTTGCTGATTTAGAAAACAGAATTGCCGCTTTAGAGATGTCATCGTCAAGCGACGACGCAACAGGAGTGACTGGACCAACTGGACCAACAGGCCCACAAGGACCAACGGGAGCTCAGGGAGACACAGGAGCTAGTGGAAATGACGGGGCGACGGGACCTACTGGACCACAAGGGCCGACGGGGTCTCAAGGTGAAGATGGTCCTGCTGGTGATGGGTCTACTGGCCCTACTGGACCAACCGGATCTTCAGGATCGAGTGGAAGCGAGGGACCGACTGGACCAACAGGATCATCGGGAATAATAGATTACCCATTCCAGTCGTACTTCACTAACTACCAATTTGGCAGCACGACACAGCCATCTCCGGCTTCTTCTCAAACCACGGAGTACTACGGTAGCTACGACAACTGGCTGCTACCTGGACCGCAGTTTGTTTTTAGTAGCTGGACAAACATAACAGATTTAGTTACAATAAGGCTGACAATATACGGCCAAACCAACTGGAACAGCGGGGGAAACAGGTATGACCATGGCGCAGTGTTTACCTCTTACATTACACTGTGGCCGGGGAGATTCTCGGAGAGCAACTCGCAATGGTCGTATTCTACAGTAGACCTCGGTAAATTAATAGACGTGTTCAATAACAGTAGCGGAAACGTTACGTCTGGGCAATGGGTAGCCACTGATGCAGTAAACGGGCTCGTATACTGTTGTACAGCAGGCTCTAATGGTGATTTACCGTCTGCACCTGTGCGTATAGCCGGTATAGGTCAAAACGTAACTTTTTGTCTATCAAATAACGGACAGGGTTGGGTGGGAGCAAACATGATGATGTCGTGTGACCTCGTAGGTGTAAGCTCATCGTCGTCTTCTACTCCATCAATTGTTCAGAATAACCCTGGCGATGCAGGGTATCAATGGCCTACGGGCAGCTGGGGATATGGCTCAGGTACTACCTATGGTACATCTAACTGGATGGACGTTAATTAATATGTATGGACACAGTATATAAAATGCAAGAAGACGACTTTGGATACTCCAAAAGAGTATGCGACATACTGGAAAGAGTTCGCATTAACAGCGTCAATTTGAACAATTACCATAGACAGCGCTTTTTTCATTTCAAGTCGTACAACAAGTACTTTAGGCTTCCAATCATCATCCTGAGTATAGTCAGTGCATCAATAGCAGTTGGACTGCAGTCTCTTGACGTGGACCAAAAGTCCATATCTATATCAACATGCGTCATAAGCTTAATCATCGCCATGCTGTCTGCAGTGGAGATGCACCTTAGCATTGCAGACAAACTGGAAGAGTCTTACAAAAAGAGCAAAGCATACTACGCACTTGCTATTGACATATACAAGAACCTTAAGTTGTCAGCAGCTGAACGAGGGGAAAGAGGATCAGATTACTTGGGAAGAGTTATGGTTACTTATGGAAAGCTGATGGAACAACAGGAGCTAATGAAACGACCACTAAAAATGGACTTCCTTACTAAAATTAAAGAGGACTATAATGAGTACAAGAGGACACCAAGCGCTACTCCTGTCCAAAGTATAGAGGATGAAGGCGACGAAATGCTCAAACACGCAGAATCGTACATTTTCTCACCAAGAGGAACTCCTGATAAAAGCATTCAATTGGACGAAGAGGAGGATGTAGAAAGCAACCTTAGTAAATAGTTTAGAAAGAATATAGAAAAATTTTTCTATTGTCTATAAAATGAAATTCCACGATTTAAAACTCGCTGACCTAAAGAAAATAGCCAAGGACCTTAACGTAAGGGGACATTCGACAAAGAAAAAGGACGAACTAGCTAGTATGCTGGCAAAGACGCACAAAATAACGAAGGAAGGAGTCGTACCAAAAAAGAGCGTACCGAAACCTGAAGTAAAACAAGAAAATGACGCTAATGGTGGTGCATTAGGAGGTGACATAGCCGCACTAAGAAGTGAACTAGAAAATTTGCGTGGAAGAGTATTGAAAGTAAGAGAAAGCATTCTAGGAGGACAGTTACCAAGGGACATAACTGACCAAGTTTCTTCTCTCAACGTAAAGTAAATGTGGCACCACAAGGATTTTCAACCAATATCACGACATCAGCCTGCACACCATAGGAAACTGTCTGGTCTGACAAGTACAATTCCTCAATCATACCCATTATCCCAACGTACTGGGTCAGATATACAAGAACGTCACAATTACTTCAGAGGACACGCTTTGTCCGGTAGATCTATGGCTGACTCAAAAGGACACTTTGGTGCAGAGGGATATAGAGCTATGCCATCTGGCGTTCACGGTGGGTCCTTTAGTTCCGGGGCAATGGGAGGTTCCCTTAGTAGCACAAATCCTATGTACAGGCACGCATCAAGTAAAGTAAACAGCATGTTTCACCACGTCAAACCAAAACGAAAAATTGTGGATTTAATAGAGGACATCAGTGAGAACGCACCACGTACAAGGGGAATATCGAGGGTACGTCAAGCAGTAGACAAAATTGAATCAAGTACTGGCAATAAACGACGTTACGGAAAAAGGAACGCAATAGATAACATAGAGGACATGGTGAATGGAGCAAAGGGATCAGCTAGGTCAGCAATACGATCAGTTGAATACGGCCTTTACGACAGGTAAATGATAATGTGTTTTATTAAATATTAAAATACATTATAAAGCTATGTTTGATCTTCTCCTTTCCAGTGCATATTGTGAGTTAGTCCCATTAATACTCTCCATTGGGTAGTCTTGTCTGCATACTGCGCATTGCCACCCTCTTCTTGTTTTCGTATACGCCATGAAGCATTTTAGGTGCATCCATGAATCGCAAGTTGGCACTTGGCATGCGTGTACCGAGTTCGTTTCTGATGTATCATCCAAGCATACACAGCACGTCCCTCTCGATCTCTTTTTCTTCTCTTCATTTAAATCGTAGACTTTTTGATAATACTTACTGCTCATGTCGTTGTAGGCTTCTCCCAGCTTATCGTACTTAGTCTTCAGCATTCCCATTTGCCTTCGTAGGTCATTCAGCTGCCTCGATGTTTCGGAGCACGTAGTCGCTTCGTTGAGAAGCTTACGCAATACTGTGTCAAAGCATTCTTTTCCTGTTAGTTCTTCTTCCTCACTTTCCCTTCTGGCCTTTTTAGCTTGCGGAAAAATGTACTCAGGTTCAGGGTCTTTGAACTCTCCTGTATTAGGATCGTATATTTTCCCATCGTCCATTTGTGTAACAGAGTGTTTCTTCTTAGCTGGCATTTTTATCATTTTTATGTAAATTTTGGCAGAGTTTATCCTAATGCTGTGTACAGCTTAACCTGTCTTTTTGTGTAGGTCATCCTTGACTAGTATGAAAAACAGTTTTTTTCTTGTACCGGCAGATCATGTCAAAAATTTATTTAGGACCCCGCTTTTTTTATTACAGGACCCCTCTTTTATTTATTTTCGAGATCATCTGCCGGTACAAGAAAAATCTCTTTTTTTATACTAGTGTGAGATGGCCACCACAGTATGTCAGAATCTACAATAACTAAACTCTGCCAAAATTTATACAGAAAATAATACAAAAATGTCCTGCTGTGTATGCCTTACCGAATGCTCCATGGGCCTATTGAGCCCATGTAAAACATGCAAATCAAGTAAAATATGCTTTGCATGTTTAAGCAATGTTCTCTACAACTCCTCTGTACCGAAATGCCCACTGTGCAGAACGAAGTACATTCTAGACTATAGATTTGGCCTCCATTCCCCTGCTGCAACGCCCACCAGAGCCCATGTTTTTTCGCCAACTGTTCCAACCGCATCACCTATTCTACCTGGACCATTGTCATCGGACGACTCTGTACTAGCTTCTAGGCCAATAGACGGGATTGCTCTAGGTTCGGACATTGCAATTGTACCGCCGGCCAGGATTGACTTAAGCTATACCTATGTAATGGAAAGTGTTGTTGCACAAGAGATAGAAATGGAGGACGAGGATATTGTGCCAAGAAATTTAATGGATGATTTTGATAGGGCTTTAGTTGATAAAGTACTTTTATTCCCTGAACTTAAGGAAATTAATTAATTATTTTGTTGGACATGAATTCGCTGCTGTTTTTACTGCCTCTTCTTTTCCTTCAAAAAACCTTTCTATTGCTTTATTTCTACATCCGACTTCTTCTTTTCTTTTGACGTTGTACTTTTTCTTTTCCAGTATACATTCCGTGCTTTCCATTTCCTCGAGGTTCCGGCTACGTAAACAGACATGGTCTGGTCGGTACGTGGTGTCGAAATTGAAATCTCTTTTAAACGGAACAAATATCTGCCCGTCTTCTTTAGAGTACTTGACGTGAATTAGAGCGTAACTGTTGTAGTAATCCGTATCTCCGTGGTTGTTCAGTCGTAAGTAACCGAGAGCACATCCAGGACAGCAGAATTTACCATGTCCAGTAATTCCTTTATATGATGGTGATGGCCTTAGTATGTGACAGGGCCACACGATTGTTTTACTACACGATCTACACTCCTCCATTTTACTTTTAATTTGGATATGTATTTATATCAAAATTAAATAGTATTTATTCTACTGACAATTTTAATGCCATTGTGGGAAACTAGCCTAGTGGTAATGGTCGACTATGTATAGGAGTCTCTCCTTACTCTGGTTCGATTCCCGGCCAGTGGTAATACTGTGCACATTTTTTTTTTCTTTGTTAGTAAAATAGAAAGAAATTGTCTATAAATAAAGTTCAAAAAAGACACCAATTGTACCGTACTCTGGTGAAGTGGTAAGGACATAAGAGGCGCTTCTTAAGGGTCTCGGTTCGAACCACTGAACCGGTGCATTTGTGGAGAATTCTCTTCGAGGTGTACCACTGGGAAAGGCATTGCCACAGTGAGGGGCCACTGGGAATTACAAATGTAGGTACCTTTTTTTTTTATGTACCTATCTTTCTCTTCTTTCTTCTTCTATCAAGATTTTCCTTAGTTTTACCAACGTCAACTATCAAAGGTATATTTTCATATTCTTTTTTATTCCCCAATTCCCTTAGAAGATTTACTTTCTCTTGCTTGCCATCAGGCAGTTGGTTTATCCTGGCAGCAAGACCGACTTCTTCGCCGAGCATTGATAATTGCTCCAATATACTGTCAGCCTGTTCAACAGTAAGGTCCTTAACTGCGTCGTTAGAGACAAGTTCTTTAAGAGGCATTTTATCTACGTAGGATGAAATAGCTGGGACTTCGCCATCATAATCACCAGGATCGTTTCTTTTCTCCAATTCTTCTTTCAGTCGTTTTATTTCGTTTTCTAAATCCTTATGTATTTTGTCTGCGTTCTGTACAATTAAAGCCTTTTCATTCTGAGCTTTGTTGTTTTGCTTCATTTCAAATGTTGCATAAGCGTCCTTAATAGCCAGCAATTCTTGGTTTATTTTTGATTTTTCAGCTTTCTCATGGTTAAGCAGACGCAACGTTTCGTTGTAACCGTTCTCTAATCTAAGAATATTACCTTCGCTGCTTTCTCTACGTGCAAGTTGTCTCCTTATTGATTGCGCTTCTTTCTCTGATTGCTCTTTCATTCTTAGAAGATCACCAATGCCTCTCAATAATTCTTGAGGAGTAAGTTTCGAGTAAGTATAAGAAGATATGCCAGAATCGTACAATATCTTTCCTATGGCATCTGCATTGCTTTGCAAATTAGATAAAGTTAAGTTCAGTTCTGCACTTTTCGCTTTTTCTGACCTTAACTGGTTGTGCATAGCGTCTAAGGAGTTTTCCAACCTAGCTTCGTTTTCTGATGAGAAGGAAAGGTTATCTCTCAATTGACTGATTGTGTTGCTAAGACTTAACTGTGAGTTTTTGAAATTCTCACCAGACTGCAGCAGTAATTGGTTACCGTTCTCTAACGCTTCCACCTTATTGCGATATTCATATTTATCCTTTAATGCGCCCACTAGTTTTCCTGTTACTCTAGCGTAATCATCGGCATCTTTACTTGCTGATTTTGCATCAGCAAGCGCTGTCTTTGATGACATTAAAAGTTTTGATTCTGCCGTTCCGTAATCTTCCATGGGTTCAGGACTCGTCCCTGATTCAACTGTCTTTACGGGTACGTCATCAGGGTCATCAGGGGCACTAGGTTCAGGGCTCGTCCCTGTTTCAACTGTCTCTACGGGCAATTCAGGAGCACTAGGTGCCTTTACTGGCACGTCATTTGGTGCACTAGGGGCAGTAGGGCCTGGACTAACTTTTTTGTCAACTACTTTTGCCTCTCGTAAGTTTCGTAACTCTTGTTGCTTTAACCACAAAGGGTTATCGAAGAGACCAGTTGACATATTCTTAGGTGTATCGTTCGAATTGTAAATTTTCGAAATATTGTTGCTATTAGGAGTGCCGTTTAAATACTCTGCACTGTCTGCTCTGACTGTTCTTTCTTCGTCGCTACTACCATCGTCCGTACTTTCGTCAAATATATTTCTTTTTGTCTGCAATTGTTCCGTACCCTGCTGAGGTTGGTGCCTATGATACACAGGTGCAGAAGAAGTGACGTTGCCACCAGGACATGTCACGTTAACAACAACAGGGGGGCAAGGAGGAGGGCACTTCTTGTCGTCCTTTACTTTAGGCGCTTCTACAGGTGCCTTCATTCTTTTGCCTTTTGTGGCCTTTCTCTTGTGTTTCACACTCTTTCCATACTCCTTCTTCGCTTCTTCAGACATCATTGCACTCCTCAGAGTTCGGTGGTTGTTTCTAAATGACGGATTTTCCGTCATGTACTTTTTGACGAATTGTATGTAATTCATTTCTATATGCAAATCGCATACTTTTATTATCTTATTCAACAATATACAATCATGCACGCAGTGGATTTAGACATAACAGGAGCAGGAATGAGCAAATTGAGAAATGGACACTCATGCAGATGCGGAATAGCAAAAGGTGAGGGAGTAAAGGCTTTTCTTTCAGAGGATAACATTAAGAAAATGCTCAAGAACGCAAGAAAAGGATCGAAAGCTGTTATAAAGTTAACAAAGGATGAAATAGACCACAACAGGCACCACGGAAGTGGCCTTATGGAAGGAGGTAAGTTCTCTCTTCACCACGCAGTTAAAGCTGCAAAGAAGGCACACGTCGGTAAGACAATAAAGAACGTTGCTACATCAAAGCCGGGTCGTATGGCTCTTTCTGGAATTGCCGCAGAACTAGCAGGTGACACTATGGGCCCAGAAGCCGCGCCAATTGCGTATGAAATGGCTAACACCGCTTTGGGAGGCAAGTTTAGCTTCAAGCACGCTGCTAAGTCTGTTGCCCACTCAAAGCCTGCTCAAGCTCTAAAAAAGAAAGCTATAGGAGTTGCGTCGAACGAAATGAAGAAGAAAATGGTAGAAGCAGGAGTACCAAGCGGGATTGCATCTGCTGTGACCAAAGCAGCCTCGAAGAAATTAGATAAATCTACGGGCGGTAAATTTTCTTTTAAGCACGCAGCAAAGAGTGTTGCTCACTCCAAGCCAGCACAGGCCGCAAAGAAAGCAGCTTTAAAGAAGATAGGAGATGAAGCAAAAAAGCAGATGGTGTCGCACGGAGTACCTGGTCCAATTGCAAACGCTGTAACCAGGGCCGCCACGAAGAAGGCAGATAAAGTGTCCGGTGGTGGCAGAGTAAGCGTACAAAAGAGAAAAAAGCAATTGCAAATGAAGAAGAATATGAAGAAGATATCGCCGGCAGAACTAGAAGAGCTCCAGCAATTGACTGGCGTTCGACAAACGGAGCCAAGCGATAGCGAGCCTGAAAGCAGTGACGAGGAAACTGTTGCCCAAGCTCCCAGAAGAAGAGGAAGAAGAAGAAACCCTAATCCAACTGCACCTTGCACTGAAGCTGGCAAGTCTTTAAGAGCCTGTGCGAGACCATCTGGTGGTGCAATGGGTCCTAACGCAGTGTCGTATGGAGGTACGGGAATAGCCGGTGTTGGTTTTGGTGCAAACGCAGCATCTTACGGTGGAGCCATGGGTCCAAACGCAG
>VMHT01126580.1_pt1 | contig 16061 bp, 15 predicted proteins | sample 4693611 | NCBI WGS metagenome assembly VMHT01 (sample SAMN12280063, study PRJNA550983) | marine metagenome | isolation source: seawater sampled from same location over 5 years 0.02-0.2 micron viral filtrate | place: USA: collected off the coast of southern California halfway between the port... ... | reverse complement strand
ATATCGGTTAAAAAAAAGTAGTGATATAAATAATATTGGTCTTTATGATTTAGAAGATAAGATGATAAATATCATCGAATGGCCAGAATTAATTAAAAAAAAACATAAAAATCGAATAGAAATAATACTTAAATATACAAAAAACAAAGATGAAAGAAATGTCTCAATCAAATATTTTGGAACAGCTAAAAGATAAAATTTATTTAATAGCTGGTGATGCGTCACCAAGAAAATTTTATAGGTATTCTAATAAAAAGCAATTACTCGTTTATTGTACAAAAGATAAAAAAAATAATTTAGAAAATTATTGCAAAATAAATAATTATTTAAATTTAAATAAAATTAAAGCACCAAGAACAATTAAGAAAAATATAAAAAATAATTATATTATTATTGAGGATTTAGGGAACAATCTAATAAAAAATATAATAAAAAAAAAAATAAATAAATCTTACTATTTTAAGAAAATTATAAATGAACTTTCAAAGCTACAAAAAATTAAACATAATAAAATTTTACCAAATTACACTAAAAAATTAATGATAAGCGAGCTCAATTTATTTTATAAGTGGTATCTACCAGAGTTTTTTAGCATAACAAAGATTAAAAAAATTAAAAAAGAAATAAATTTAATTCTAATTAATCATATAGAAAAAATTGTTAAGTTTAATAAAGTTTTTGTGCATCGAGATTTTCATATTGAAAACTTAATATTGTATAAAAATAGAATATGTTTTCTCGATAGTCAGGATGCAGTAATTGGACATCCAGGCTATGATTTAATGTCCTTAATAGATGATGTAAGGATCAATTTTAAAGAAAAGGAACAGCAAAAAATTTATGACTACTACGTCTCAAAAAATAAAAAAAAAACTAATGAATTTAATTTTCATTTTCATGTACTTTCAATTCAAAGATTATTAAAAATTTTAGGTATATTTTTAAGACTATATAGAAGAGATAAGAAGAAAAAATATTTACAATATTTAGGTAGAACCTGGGACCTCATTGAACTACGCTTAAATCACAAAAAATTAAAAGATTTAAATACCCTGTTTAATAAATATTTTACAAAAGATATACGTAAGAAAAAATGGATTTAAAAAAAGCAATTATTCTATGTGCAGGATTTGGTAAAAGAGTATTACCGTTGACCAAAACTTTACCCAAGCCTTTATTGAAAGTTAATCAAGTTCCCCTTATTGAATATTCTATAAAAATTTTAAAAGAACTTGGAATAGAGGAAATTGCCGTTAACGTACATCATTTAAAAGATAAAATTATAGAGTATTTGGATAGTTATCATCCTAATATAAAAATTTTTAATGAAGAAATCATTCTGGATACAGGTGGAGCATTAGTAAATGCAAAAAACTTTTTATCCGAAGATTATTTTGTGATCTTAAACTCAGATACAATTTGGCAAAAAAATTATATTCCTTATATGAAATCATTAATTCATAAAACAATTGAAAATAGTTTTAATGCTGGATTACTATTAGCTAGAAAGGAAAATAGTTTTGACGAAAATTTAAATCCTGATTTCTCATTAAACGATAATCTTTTAGTGGATAAAAAAGATCACATATACACTGGTTTTCAAATTATGAGATCTAATTTATTAGAAAAAAGAAAATTGGAACCTTTTTCTGTTAAAAAAATTTGGGATGATTTAATAATTGAAAAAAAAATTACGGGTGAAGTATTTGAAGAAACTTTTTACCATACTACTGATTTTCAAATTTATAATAAACTTAAAAAAATGAATATTATTTTTTAATAATAAAATTTTTTGCGCGAGTTTGATCTAAATATTTACAATTCTTAAGTTTCAAATTCTTTTCAAATTGAATATGAATGGGATTGCCAGTTGGTATTTCTAGCTTAACTATCATCTCGTCAGAAATTTCTAAAATTTTTTTACATAGCGCCCTTAAACTATTTCCATGCGCAGAAATTAAAACATTTTCTGATTTTTTTAGTAATGGTTCGATGTGTTGATCATAGTAAGGAATAGCACGTTCGTATGTATCTTTTAAAGATTCACAGTCAGGAATTAATTTTGGATCTATATCTTTATATAATTTTGAATTTACTGGGTGCTCAGGATCATTTTTGTTTTGAGGAGGAGGAGGAGTGTCATAACTTCTTCTCCAAATCATAACTTGTTCCATGCCATGTTTTTTTGCAGTTTCTTCCTTATTTAAACCTTGTAGGCCACCGTAATGTCTTTCGTTCAACTGCCATGCCTTAATAACATTTGAGATTTCAATATTCGAAGTTTCTAGAATAGCTTCAAAAGTTTTTATCGCTCTAGTTTGATATGAAGTAAAACCGTAATTAAATTTTAGACCTAAGCTCTTAATTAATGAGCCCGCTTTCTCAGCTTCCACGACTCCTGCCTTGGTTAATGCAGCATCGTACCAACCAGTAAATCTATTTTCTAGATTCCATTGACTTTGCCCATGTCTTACTAAAATTAAATTTATCATAAAATTTTATTATTATGATAGTTAATCAATATGAGCAATTATAAACTTTTGTACATAACATGTGGATCAAAAAATGAAGCTGTTAATTTAGGAAAACTAATAGTTAAAAACAAACTTGCTGCATGCACTAATATATTTTCTAATATTAATTCAATTTTCAATTGGAATAATAAAGTTAGTCAATCCAAGGAAACTATATTAGTTGGTAAAACACAAAAAAAAAATATCACTAAAATAATCAAATTGATTGAAAGTAGACATTCGTATGATTGTCCGTGCATTCTTTTTTTTGATATTGAAAAAGGAAACAAAAAATTTTTATCATGGATCAGAAAAAATTCATAATTTTTAGCAAAACAATCTTTTTATGTTGGTTACTATTTATTTTTTTGGTTTCTATTTACCCCGGAAATTTAATTAAATTAGTTTTAACTGGTGATCCGTCCACATATCCTGGTGGTGATAAAGTTAGCCATTTTTTAACATATTTTATTTTAGGACTTTTTTTCTACCTGTCCTTTAAAAATGATAGATCTTTTAAAATTATTGCAATTTTTTTAATTTTTTTTTCTTTATTAATGGAAATAATTCACTTGGGTATACCAAATCGCTTTTATGAGAATTTCGACTTGTTAATGAATTTTTTAGGTTTAATATTAGGAATGTATATTTCTCGTATTTACAGATTATTTAGTAGATCTTAACTGTTTCTGCAATTCAATTTCAACAGCATCAATTCTTTTGGTATTTTTACCAATTAAAAGATAAATTGTAGGTATTACATACAAAGTAAAAAAAGTTGAAAAAATCATGCCAGAAAAAATTACTACTCCAACGGTTAAGCGGCTAGCTTCCCCTGGCCCAGATCCTATTATTAAAGGAGTTACACCTGCAATTGTTGACAATGAAGTCATTAAAATTGGTCTCAATCTTATTTTTGCAGCTTCAAGAATTGCCCTCTCTATCTCCTTTCCTTCAGAACGAAGCTGATTAGCAAACTCTACTATCAAAATACCATTTTTTGCTGAGAGACCGATTAGTATAATTAATCCAATTTGGCTGTATATATTCAGTGAACTACCTGCAACAAGTAACCCAATGATTCCACCAAAAATAGCAAGAGGCACGGTTAGCATAATCGTAAACGGGTGTCTCCAACTTTCAAATTGTGCTGCCAGCGAAAGATAAGCTGTTACCAAAGCTAGCACAAATATTAAGTATATGCCTACATTAGTTTTTTTATATTCTTCAGACTCACCTTTGTAATCGACACGAACTTCATCAGGAAGTTTATCTTCCACAATATTATTTAAATAATCAAGCGCCTCTCCAATTGTATAGTTACCGATTAATCTTGCTGATATTGTTATTGCTTTCTGTCTTTGGTATCGACTTAAAAAAGGAGCAGCCGCACTTTCTGAAATTTTTATTACATTAGAAAGCGGTATAAGTTTTTTTGTTATTTCCGACCTCACATAGACTTTATTTAAATTAGCAGGTTCTGTTCTATCTTTTAAATCTGCTTGTAAAACAATTGAGTATTCTTTACCATTATTAGTAAATTTGGTGACTTTTCTTGATCCGAAAATGGTCTCAATAGTTCTGCCAATTTGTTCAATTGATACACCAAGGTCTGCAGCTTTTTCGTTATTTATTTCAACCTTTAGTTCTGGTTTCGTAAGTTCATAATCATCACTGATGTTAATTATTTTTCCGTTTTTTCTGGCTTCATTTTTTAAAATATTTTTCCATTTTTCTAATTTTTCATATGTGCTACCTAGTAAAACAAATTGAACAGGCTTTTCTACACCTCCTCCTCTAATAGATTGAGGCATAACTGGAAAAGCTCTTACTCCTGGTACAGAAGTTATGATACCAAAAGACTCTCTTAAAATACGTTGGCCACTTCTCTTTCTTTTCGACCAATCTTCTAAAAGAACAATAATAAAAGCCGAGTTAAGTTGCTTACTTCTTTTTCCAAAACCTGGAACTCTTAATAATAATCTCCTGATTTCACCTTTGCCAACTTTTGGTAAAAATTTACTTTCAATATCTAGAGCTTTTTCAGCGGTATAATTAAAACCAGAGCCTTCTGGTGCTTGTATAATTACAAAAAAAACACCCCTATCTTCTTTTGGCATTAACTCTTTTTTTGTAAATTTAAATAATAAAAGAATACTTATTAAAATAAATGTTAAAAAAATAAAAATACTCTTTCTTCTTTTAAGCATGTAATTTAGTGTTTCTTCATAAAATTTTTGAAATTGATTTAAATATTTTGAAAACGATTTAATTGGCTTTGGCTTATTTTTACTTATCTTTAAAAATTTAGATCCTATCATTGGCGAGAGACTTAATGCTACAAAACTCGAAATAACTACAGCAAAAGATAGTGTCAAAGCCATTTCCGAAAATAATTTACCTATTAAGCCTTTAATAAAAATTAGTGGAATAAAAACTGATACAAGCACAACTGTAGTTGCTATAATCGCGAAAGCAACTTGTCTTGATCCACGATATGCGGCAACAAGTGAAGTCTCCCCCTTTTCAAGTCTTCTCGAAATATTTTCTCCCATTACAATTGCATCATCAACAACAATTCCTATTGCAAGAACCAAAGCCATTAATGTAAACAAATTTAGGGTAAAACCAGCAAGATATATTGCGAGAAAAGTAGATATCAAGGCTACAGGAATTGCAACAGCAGGTATAATTACACCTGTGATATTACCTAAAAATAAGTAGATAATAAGAATGACTAAAATTATTGCAATAAACAACGTTTTGTAAACTTCATAAATTGCAGTTTCGATATAAGTTGATCTATCGAAAGATATAGTCAATGTAGAATCTTCAGGTAGAGAGGGTTTTATCTCTTTAACTTTTTTTTTAATTGCCTTAGCAACTTCAATAGTATTAGCAGTTGATTGTTGGTAAATTCCAATACCTACTGTTTGATTTCCGTTTCCCTTAAACAATGTATTCGAATTTAAGGCTCCAAATTCCAACCTTGCTATATCACCAAGTTTAATTAATGAACCATCATTAGCTCTTTTCAAAACAAGGTTTTTATAATCCCCAAGTTTTTTGTAGGCTTTTTCAACTTTTATTACCAAGTCAATATACCTTGACTCAATTTTTCCAGCAGGAAATTCAACATTTTCTTTTTTAAGAATAGACTCAAGCTCTAACACTGTTATGTTTCTTGCAGCCATTGCAATAGGATCTAGCCAGATTCTTAACGAAAATTCTCTTTCCCCACCAAGTCTTATATTTCCAACTCCTGGAACTGTAGAAAATAAATCTTTTAAGTATCTATCGGCGTAATCTGTTAATTCAAGATCTGTCATGCTGGGGCTCTGAAAAGCAAGCCACATAGTTGTAGTTCGAGTTGCTGAAGATTTATAAATTTCCGGTGGTTCTGCTCCATCAGGTAGATTATCTACAATTCTAGCTAATTTTTCCCTTACGTCATTTGCAGCAACATCTAAATCAACGTTAAGATCAAATTCCAATGTAATGGAAGACCTTCCATCTTCACTCGTAGAATTAATAGTAACAATCCCAGGCGTTCCTCCAATACGGTCTTCAATTTTTTGAGTAATCTGTGTATCAATGATTACAGCGGAGGCACCTGTATAATCTGTTCTTATATTTATTTTAGCAGAATCAACATCAGGTAATTCTCTTAAAGGAATTTTATTGAAAGTTACTAAACCAAAAATGACTAGTACTAAGCTCATCACGGTTGCAACAACCGGTCTTTTAATTGATAAATCTGTTAAATACATAATTCAGGAATTACTTTTTAATTTTTACCTTAGCTTTGTTTCTTACTTTATTAGTTCCTTCGGCAACAATTTTGTCGCCAATTTCAAGTCCTGATAAAACCTCAACTTTTCCAAAGTTTCTTAAACCAATTTTTATGTTTTGTCTTTTAAGAACATTATTATCAATTAAATATACAAATTTATTATCACCTTGAATGATCAAAGATTCTTCAGGAATAGATAATGATTTTCTTTGGTCGTAAATTACTTTAATATTCAGCAGTATACCTGGGATGAGCTCTAACCTTGGGTTAAGCACTTCTATTTGCGCAAGAATAGATCTTGAAGTAGGATCCACTCTAGAACTAATTGTTTTTACTTCACCATTAAATATTTTATTAAACGCATCGGTTGTTGCCTGTACTTTTAATCCATTCTTTAAAATACCGACATAATTTTCAGGTAACTTAATATCAACTTTCAACTTTGTACTATCATCAAGTGTGGCAATTATAGAATTATTATTCCCAAGTATACCAGGTGTGATCTCTCTTTTCCCAAGTCGCCCTTCAAATGGAGCTACTACATTTCTATCTTTTAATGATGCTATAATTGAACCTTTTTTTATTATTTGTTGTTTATTAAAATCTATAGATTTTATAATATCTTCTTTTTTAATTCTTATTGAAAAAGACTTGTTAGCTATAGCTGTACCAAAAGTTTCAATACTCTGATAAAAGTCAGATTCTTTGACCGTGTACGATATTACACTAATTGGTCTACTCTTAGCTTTTTTAATAGCTTTATCAATTTTGGAATTAATAAAAGCTCTGGCACCAATTATTGATACAATTATTAGAAAAAAAATTGACAGAAAAATTATAATTTTATTTTTAGTTTTCATTTGGCGCTATTTAACAGCTTTTAAAATAAAAGGCATTAGATAAAACGTATTTAATTTTTTAAATTATTACGCAAAGCCCATTCTGTCCATGATCCGTCAAAAAGATCAAAGCCATCTTCATGACTTAAAGTATTATAAGCCGAACCAACGACACATGCAGCGACTCCAGAGCCGCAAGAAAAAACAATATCATCCTTTTCTTTAACTTGATTTTTATCAAATATTTTCTCGAGTTCTTCCTGATCTTTAAAGCATCCTGTTTCTGAATTTATAACTGAACTAAAGGGTATATTGATGCTATCTTTAATATTTCCACTTTTAATTTCAATTCTTGGTTCTGGATCGATTCCGTTAAATCGTCCGCTGGGTCTAGCATCAATTAATTTAAATTTTTTATGTTTGATATTATTTTCTATATCCTCAAATCTTTTGATTTTAGAGCGGTCCAGTTTTGCAATATATTGCGTTTTTTTATTTTTTCGTGGCTCAGAGGTTTCTAATTTTTTGTTATTTAATTTCCAGTATTTCAGACCACCATTTAAAATAGAAATTTTTTTATGACTAAACTGTTTAAACATCCAATAAACACGGGCAGAGCTAAAAACACCCAGTGTATCATAAGTAATAATATGATGATTATTTAAAATTCCTAACTCACTTACTTTTTGTGAAAAGTAATTTTCATCTGGAATCATATGTGGATATGGACTTTTTTTGTCACAAATTTCATCTATATCAAAAAAAATTGCGCTCGGTATTCGTTCTTTTAAAAATTCTTGAGTTCCGGAACGGTTTGTATTTGGTAAATGCCAGCTACAATCTAAGATAATGACCTCGCTATTTTTAAGGTTTTTCTCTAACCAATCTATGCTTACTATATTCATGATTTTTATAACTTAACATGATACTAAATTTTTTATGATCAGTAAAAACCAAATCGGTATGATTTACATGATTTTTAGTGTTATTAGCTTTTCTTTGATGGATATATCTGTAAAATTAATGTCATCAAATTATCCAATAGGTCAATTGGTATTTTATCGAGGATTTTTAGGTTTGATACCTCTTCTATTTATTATACCGATTAGCAGATACAAAAATCTCTTGGTCACTACAAAATTAAAATTACATATTGGAAGAGCAGTAGCCGGAACATTTGCAATGATAAATCTTTATCTAGGATTAAAGTTTTTACCCATTGCTGATGCCATTACAATAAGTTTCGCAGCGCCAATATTTGCTACAATATTTTCTATAATATTTTTAAAAGAAATTGTTCGTTTTTATAGATGGTTTGCCATTATAATTGGCGTGATTGGTTTAATAGTAGTTTTAAAACCTGGCACAGGAATGTTTAGTTATTATTCATTTTTTCCTATATTATTTTGTATTGGTTTCGCAACAATATCAATTTTAATAAAGAAACTTTCAAAAACAGAGCCTGATTATTTAATATCAATGTATTTTACAATTGTTTTAATTTTAACAGGTGGTGTTTCATATTTTTTTGGATGGAACGAGATAAATAGTAAAGATATTATTTACTTATTTGCAATTGGTATTTTTGGATCTATTGGTAATATTTTATTAACTATGTCAATACGTAAAGCTGATGTCTCTTTAGTAACACCTATAAAATATCTTAGTCTTATTTTTGCAATAATTTCAGGAATTTTTATTTTTGAAGAAGTCGTATCATATTCTACATTATTTGGTGCTTTTTTAATAATTATTAGTACTGCAATTATTTTTAGAAGGGAAGTAGTAAAAAAAGTGAAAACAACGATTGTGAGACAGATATAATGACAAAACCAAAATATTGGAAACAAGCAAAAATCTTTTTATCAAAAAAAGATAAGGTTCTTAAAAAATTAATTCTAAAATACAAGGGATCTCTTAAAACCAGAAAAGATCCATTCTTCTCATTATGTAAATCTATAGTTGGTCAACAAATATCAGTTCAGGCAGCTAATTCTGTTTGGAGAAAATTGGAAAAAAAAGCAAAGAAGATTGTTCCAAAAAATATAAGCAAATTAAATAATCGCCAACTTTCTTCATGCGGCCTTTCAAGACAAAAAATTTCATATCTTAAAATTTTAGCAAAAAAATTTATAACTAAAGAGTTGGAAATTAAAAAGATGAAAAAAATGTCTGATAAAGATGCAATTAAATATCTAACGCAAGTCAAAGGTATAGGAGTTTGGACAGCAGAGATGTTCCTTTTTTTTAATTTGATGAGATCTAATATTTTTCCTGTTCAAGATATTGGGTTACTTCGGGGTATCTCTGTGAACTATAAAACTAAATATCCACCTTCTGAATTACAGTTAAAAAGATTTAAAAATAAGTGGTCTCCTTATTGCACCGTTGCAACATGGTATCTTTGGCGTAGTATTGATCCAGAACCTGTAAGTTATTAAATATTGAATAAATAGTACTATTTAATTTAAAGCTTTCATTTACTTATATCTTTTTTTAATTATCTATAGTGCATGAGTAATAAATTAATTATTAGCTGGGATGAATACAATAAAACAGTAGAAGAATTAGCGCTTAAAGTTCATAACTCTGGTTTTAAGGTAGATTTACTCATTGGTATAATGAGAGGTGGTGCTCCAATAATAGACGTTTTGAGTAGGATTTTTAAAATTAAATGTGCATACATGGCTGTGGAATCTTACTCAGGTGAAGAAATTGAAGACCAGCAAGGTGATATTATTTTTTCAAGAGAATTAAGTTCTACAGCCCATTCTCTTGGTGGCAATATTTTATTATGTGATGATTTATCTGACACAGGCCTTACATTGAATAAAAGTATTGAGTGGTTAAAGCAATATCGACCCATAAGAGACAATATCAAGGAAATTAGAACAGCCATTTTATGGAAAAAATCGCAATCAACTTTTGAGCCAGACTATTGTGCTAAAAAACTTAAAGATAGTCCTTGGATTATTCAGCCATTTGAAAAATATGAAGAAATAAGAATTGAAGATTTAAAAAAAAACCGGGACTAATTAATCCCGGTTTTTTTAAATAAGTTTTATAAAACTAGAAAACTTAACAAACTTAAAATTGCAACTACCCATATAGCTGGATTTACTTTGGCAGCCTTGCCGCTGGCTAATTTAATTAAAGCATAAGAAATGAATGCCAGCGCAATTCCATGACTTATACTATAGGTCAATGGCATTGTTATCATTGCTAGAACCGCAGGACCTGCTTCAGCTATATCGTCCCATTCAATATCAGTAATGTTTCTTACGAATAATATAGATACATAAACTAATGCAGCGCCATCAATTTGTTTTGGTAATGAAGTTGCAAGTGGAGCAAAAAATAAACAGACTAAAAATAATGCACCAATCACAAGTGATGTCATTCCTGTTTTTCCTCCAGCCTTAATACCAGATCCTGATTCAATATAACTTGTAACGGTTGTTGTTCCCATTACTGCTCCAGCTACTGTCCCAACGCTATCTGATAACATCGCCTTTTCAATATCTTTAACTTTACCTTTTGAATCAACTTTGCCTGCAACATTTGCTACAGAAGTTAATGTTCCAGCAGTATCAAAGAAATCCACAAAGAATAATGTAAAGATTACAGAAATCATTCCACCAGTCATACCGGCTTTGAAATCAAAACTCATTAAATGTGTCATCGGTTCAATGTTACCTACAACACCATTAAATTTACTAAGTCCTGCAACCCAAGCAATAATGCTAAAAGCAAGAATACCAATGATGATATTACCTTTAATGTTAAGCTTTTCTAAAACAATCATTGTTACAAATGCTAGACAAGCTAAAATAATAATTGGGTCCTTAAGATTTCCTAGTTTTACAAGTGTTGCAGGACTGTCAACGACAACCCCCATAATTTGTAAACCGATTATTGCTAAAAATAATCCAATTCCCGCACCTATTCCAAGCTTTAAACTTTTTGGAATTGAATTGATTATCCATGCTCTTAACGGCGTCAATGATATTGCTAAGAAAACCACACCAGCAACTAGTACAGCACCTAAAGCTTGGTCTGGACTATAGCCAAGAGTTTTACATACATAATAAGCTACAAATGCGTTGAGCCCCATGCCTGGCGCAAGTCCAATAGGCCAAGTTTTTCCGTAAAAAGCCATTATAAAGCATGCCAAAGCTGATGCTAAAATTGTAGCAGTATAAACGCCGCCAAAATCAAAACCACCATCTTTTAGAATAGTAGGATTTAAAAACATAATATATGCCATCGTTAAAAATGTAGTAACGCCAGCTAAAATTTCAGTTCTTAAATCTGTTTTATTTTTTTTAAATTCAAAATATTTTTCAAACATATTTTCCCTCCGACTCATCATATATTCCAATTTGCCTGATTTTTTACTTTTTAAAATTTACAAATGTGGATCTTTTTAGGTTTATATTAAAAATTTTCTAGAGTAGATTGAAATTTCAATGTTATCGAAAGAAAATTTAATTAACTACTTTTCTGATGGAGAAAAAAAGGAAGAAAACCTTAAAATTGGAACAGAGCATGAAAAGTTTCTTTTTAACCTTAAAACAAAGAAGCCAGTAGATTTTTCTGAAAAAGGTATCAAAGGAATTTTTAATATCTTGAAACAAAATGGTTGGAACGAAATTAAAGAAAACAACAATGTTATCGGTTTAAAAAAAGATAATCTATCCATAACATTAGAGCCAGGATTACAAATTGAATTATCAGGCGCTCCGTGTCACAATATCCACGAAACTTGCAGAGAAGTTAATTTATATCTTAAAGAGTTAAAGCAAGCCTGCTCCAAGTTTAACATTGGGGTAATTGGAATTGGTCTTATACCAAATGCAAAATTTGATGAAATAAATCAACTTGAAAAAAAAAGATATACAATTATGCGTAATTATATGACATCTGTAGGTTCGTTAGGACTTGATATGATGCACAGAACTGCAGCAACTCAAGTTAATTTTGATTTTTCATCTGAAGAAGATTTTAAAAAAAAAACTAAAGTCGCAAGTTGCTTGGTTCCAATTGCAGTATCACTCTTTTCAAATTCTCCAATTCTAGAGGGAAAACTTAATGGGTTCGTTGGTTATAGAACTCATATATGGCAGCATACAGACTCTAGAAGGTCAGGTTTGATACCATTTTTTTTTGACAACTCAAATTCGTATGAGCAATATTGTGATTTTGCATTAGGTGTGCCTTTATACTTTGTTAAAAGAAATAATGAAATCATTGATTGTTCAGGCAAAGATTTTAATAATTTTATTAATGGAAGGTTAAGAGAGGTTCATGACGAAGCAAATATTGAAGATTGGGCTAATCATCTTTCTACAATATTTACAGAGGTAAGGGTTAAACAGTATTTAGAAATACGACCAGCTGACTCCTGCTCTTGGTCTGGGATTTGTTCAATCCCAGCTTTTTGGACAGGTATACTGTACAATCAAAATATTCTAGATGAATGTTTTGAAATATTTAAAGATTGGAAATTTAAAGAAGTCAACGAAGCTTATATGCAGAGTGCAAAAAAAGGGTTTGATGCAGAATTATATGATAAAAAAATGATAGATCATGCTAAATTTTTTTTAAATCTTTCTAAAAGAGGATTAGAAAATAGAGATATATTGAATTCAAATAATGACGATGAAAGTATTTTTTTAAAAGATTTGGATAACTTTATTATAAATAAAAAAAATCTTTCAAATAAATTAATCGATGACTTTAACAAAAAATATATAAACAACCTTGATTTAATTTTTGATGAAAAAGCGTTTTAAAGTTGCAATACAGATGGATCCCCTTGAAAAAATTAACCCTAATGAGGATAGCACTTTTGTAATTGCTAAAGAAGCTCAAGATCGAGGTTACAAAACATTCCACTATTTACCGAAAGACATATCTCTTCAAAATAACAAGATAACAGCTATAGGTTCTTATTTTAAAATAATTAATTCAAATAAAAAATTTTTTAAAAAAGAAAAAAAACAATCAGTAAATCTTAATGATTTTCATTGTGTTTTAATAAGACAAGATCCGCCGTTTAACATGGAATATATTACTGCTACGTATTTTTTGGAAATGCTAAATAAAAATATAATGGTGATAAATAATCCGTCCGAGATTAGAAATAATCCAGAAAAGTTATCAATGTTTAAATTTAAAAATATAATTCCTCAGACTTTGATTTCAGAAAATGTAAAAGAAATTGAAAATTTTGTTAAAAAAAATTCATTTACTATCTTAAAACCGATGTATGGAAATGGCGGGGAAGGCATAGCAAAGGTTAAAAGGGGGTCTTTAAAAAATAACAAAATCATTAATAAAATGATTAAAAAATATAAAGGAGCTATCATTGCACAAAAATTTATTAAAGAGATTGATAAAGGTGATAGACGAATAATTTTGATAGACGGTAATTATGTAGGTTCTGTTGCAAGAATACCAAAGAAAGGAAGTATTAAGGCTAACTTTCACGCAGGTGGATCAGCACAAAAAACTGGTCTAGTTTTTAAAGATAGTAAAATTTGTAAAATACTTAAACCTTATTTGAAAAATAAAGGTTTATTTTTTACTGGAATAGATGTCATTGGAAATTATTTAACAGAGATCAATGTAACTTCTCCAACTGGTATGCAAGAAATTAATAAACTAAATTCTGTTAAATTAGAAAAAATATTTTGGGATAAATTAGAAAGAAAAATTACTAAATAGTTTAGAGGCGACACTTGCCGCCTCTATCCATATTATTTTATTTTATTTCAATTTGTCTTGATTTTTTTGCTTCTGGGATAATTCTTTCCAGAGAAACTTTTAAAAGACCATCTTTTAATTCAGCACCTTTGACCTCAGTATCATCTGAAATTGTAAAAGATTTTCTAAAAAATCTTTTCGAAATTCCTTGATGAATAATGTTTCCATTTTCATCTTTAGGTTCTGAATTATTTTTTACAGATTCAATTGTTAAAAGGTTATCTGCATACTCAATTGAGATATCCTTTTTATTGTAACCTGCTAAAGCTACCTCAACATTATATTGATTTTCACCAGTTTTAACTATGTTGTAAGGTGGATAATTTACTGATGGTGATTTAAAGAAATCATCTTCAAACATTTTTTCAAAATGATCAAAAATATTATCATAACCTACAGTAACAGGTCTTAGTTGGTTAAATATAGATAAAGCATTACTCATTTTTCCTCCTTTGTTAAGCAAGTACTTTTAATAGGTCCTAATATTAAGCGACCTATAACAATTAAATAGTAATGAATTTTAATTTTTCAAGGTGAGATTTTTTTAGATATTTTTAATGCAAAAATATATGTTAGTGCAACTTCGTTTAGGTAGTCATATCTTCCACTTGCACCACTATGTCCTGCATCCATATTCATATCTAATATAATTAAATTTTCATCTGTTTTAAAATCTCGCAATTTTGCAATCCATTTAGTCATTTCCCAATAAGTAACTCTAGGATCTGTAATTCCTCCTGTGATCAGCATGTTGGGATAGTTTTGTTTTTTAACATTATCATATGGAGAGTAGCTTTTAATATACCTAAAAGCTTCTTGGTCTTTTTTTAAATCTCCCCATTCAGGAATTTCTGTCACTGTTAGGGGTAAATCTTCATCAAGCATTGTATTACAAATATCTACAAATGGTACTTGAGCTATTATGCCTAAAAATAGATCTGGCCTTTCATTGGATATATAACCCATTAGCAAACCACCAGCAGAACCACCTTGAGCAATAATTTTTCCTTTGGAGGTATAATTATTTTTACAAAGATATTCAGCGCATGAAATAAAATCTAAAAAAGTATTTTTCTTATTCAAAAGTTTCCCATTTTCGTACCACTCTTGACCTTTTTCGCGTCCTCCACGTATATGTGCTACGGCATAAACAAAACCACGATTAATTAAAGAGAATCTATTTGATGAAAAATTGTCAGGTATTGTAATTCCATAACTACCATAACCGTAAAGAAGCAAAGGTGCCTTTCCATCTAATCTTGTATTTTTATGGTAGAAAATAGTCAGAGGTATTTCTTCATCATCATGAGCTTTCACCATTACTCTTTTACAAACGTAGTCCTTGCTGTTATGACCCGAGGGGATCTCTTGGGTTTTTCTATGAATTTTTGTTTTTAATTTGCAGTTATAATCATAAATTGTTGATGGTGTGACCGGTGAACTGTATGAAATTCTGATTAAGTCTGTATCAAATTCATATTGCCCTGATAATGATAATTCATAAGTTTCATCGTCAAATTTAATCAAGTACTCTTCAAAACTTTCTAAATTCTTTATTAAAATTTGATTCAGTCCATTAACTCTTCTTAATAAAATAAACCACTTCTTTAGAACTATAAAATCGAGTAAGAGATGTTTAGAATTATATTCAATAAAGTCCTTCCATTGTTCAATATTATTCATATTTGCAATTGAAACTTTAAAATTTTTAGATTGATCAAGATTATTTAGAATATAAAAAAGATCATTTGCATGGTCTATTTCATATTCTTCTTTTTCTTTTCTAGTCTTAAAACACTTAATATTTTCAAAATTTTCTATAGGACTAAACCAATATTCAGATGTTTGATGGTCTCCGGTTCTTATAAAGAGATATTTCTTACTTTGACTCAACATAGGGGAGCAAAAATAAGCAGCATCTTTTTCCTCATAAATTAACTTGTCTTCACGGGGGTCACCACCTATTTTGTGAGCGAATATTTTATTCGGTCTATGGTTAGCATCTAGGGAAGTATAAAAAATTATACTATTATTTGGATGCCATACAATTTCCCCTGTTGTATTTTCTATTTTTTTTGTAATGATTTTTTTTGTCGAAATTTCCTCAATACTAAGATCATAATATTCACTACCATTGGTATCTACGTT
>VMHT01042450.1_pt1 | contig 16062 bp, 29 predicted proteins | sample 4693611 | NCBI WGS metagenome assembly VMHT01 (sample SAMN12280063, study PRJNA550983) | marine metagenome | isolation source: seawater sampled from same location over 5 years 0.02-0.2 micron viral filtrate | place: USA: collected off the coast of southern California halfway between the port... ... | reverse complement strand
CTCCCATAGATACTATACCACTAATATCATTACCTTTTACAACTGTTCCTGTAGGTTTTGGATAATTACCTTTACCATCTTCAAACATTGCAATAACAGATGGTGCATATCCAAGTGTTTGTGCAAAGACTTCATCACCACCCATTCTATCTGCTTGTGGAAAAGATATAACCCAACCTATTCCTATAGCACCTTGATTAATAAGGTCAACTTGTATTTCTGCTAATCTTCTTCTAGGAAATGGATATCCACCTTCATTTTCTACATCTTGTTCTGTAATGTTTAAAATTACAAAATTACCTGATGGTTCTTGTTTTTTTACAAATGTATCAAATATTTTTAACTTTAATATTTCTGTTGGTGCTGATTGATATATTAATGGCAATAAAAGTATTATAAGTATTGGTAATATTAATTTTTTCATCAATCACTTTGAGTTATTGTTATTGTGGAATCACTACCACCATTAACTTTTATTATGTTAGAAATGCCATCTTGTATAAATATTACTGTGTAAGCATTATTTCCATCTAAATCTAACTGTACACTTTCATTAACACTTCTTCTTAAACTAACAACTTGTCCTGTGATTATAGTTGTTATCTGTGTATCTGGGTCTTTACCTAATAATGTTCCTGATATTTGTGTACTTGTAGCTTGTGCTAATTGTTCTTCTTCTTCAGTTATAGCTAATCCATCTAAAACATTTAATAAATCTTCTAAGTAATTAACATCTAAGTAATTTATATCTAGTTCAGTAAATTCTAAAGTATCCTCTTTAAGATAATCTTCTGCTAAATAATCTATATTTAAATCATTAAAATCTAATAAATTTTCTGATTTAGTTAAAACTGTTTGTTCTTCTATAGCTACTTCTTCTTTAGGAGGAGTGACAATTAACATATTATCAATAACATCTAATGTTAAATCTAAAATAACTGGTTTGCTTGGTGCTGACTCAAATACGCTTACTGTAGTAGCTTCGTAGGGTTTATTTAATAAAACTGTACCCATAGCAGTAACTACTTCTATCTCACCACTAGAGAGCCCTAGAGCATCTGGTAATAGTATTATAAGGCTACGACCTAGTTCATCTACTGTAGCTGTAAAATCTGTACCTCTTATAGCTATATTAGCTGTAGGAGTTTTAAGAGATATATTTTGTTTATCTATTTTATTTAGATTACCTGTAATAAATCTTGCTGTACCTAATCCGAAAGTTAGAGCCATTTTAGATTTGCTAGGATTAGCATCAAATATATACTCGTCAATTGTTAATTGTGAGTGTTCTGTTAATTTAACTATTGAATCATCAAGAAATGTTATAGCCATACGACCATTTGTGGTTATAGCTTCGTCATTACTTTGTATACCAAATTTTAAATTTGCATCGTAAGGCTTGTCTCTAACTATTTGTGCTGAACCATTTAATTCAGATATGTCTCCAATATCAGCAGCTTGTGCTTGTACCTTGGTCGTTTTGAATGACACACACAGTAGAAGAAGCATTGCCGCCAATTGATATAATTTTAAGCCAGTCATTATCTTGTGTACTCAGTTGTTGAATATTAAATGTTCTTTGTCCGCCTGTATGGTCTAACCAAAAATATCCACCTGCTGAAGCATTAGTACCAGTACCTGTATAATTTACTGTATTATCAGAACCATCTATATCCATGTAGTTAGTAGCACCATCAATATTTATGTTTGATGTTACTGTGTTATTAGAACCTTGAATAATCCAGTCAAGATTGAGAGAAGCTGCTATTGCAGTAGTACCTTGATTTAAAGTAAATGTATTGCTACTACCTGTAACAGCTACATTTTGGTCAGTACCATCTGAACTATATGTATCTGTGGGGTCTACTTGAATAGTAAAAGTATTAGTCCCACCAGTAAAGTTATATAAACCTGTAAAGTTATCTGCAAATATATCACCAAGAAACTTGTTAGTAGCACCAATCATGTTGATGTCTAATGTCATGGTAGCACCATCTAAATCAAAAGCATTTACACTACCTGCTGTAGAATTTAGACCACCTATAATATTAGATATACCAAGTTGTTCTAAGTCTATATTGGCACCAGTACCAGACTGGTCTACATATATTTCGTTATCAGCCGCGAATATCGGCAATGCAATCAGCATCGCAATCAGGCTTATTAATTTTAATTTCTTCATGTTTCCAAAAACTCCTGTCATAACCGACATTAATTAATTCTAACACAGCACTTTCTATAGATTTCATAAGTGCTATTGTTGTTGATTCATTGCGAGAGTTACCTAACTCAACTTCTACAAGTTCTGTTCCCATCTCAATAAATCTAAATACATCTTCTGATTTACCATAACTAAATATAGTTTTTTCAGTCATTACTTCTATCAGTATCTCTCCTGTAGCTACTGACACCATGCGTAAAGTTACTGCTACGCTATCTTCTCTATATTGAATACTAGAGCCAATACCTAAGTATCTAGCTCCTATACCACCTGTAGCAAGATTGCTTTCATAAGAAATTACAGCACCTTCGATTAATACTCCAGCAAATAACAAAGGTCTTAAAACTTTTTTTTTGTCATCTTCTGAAGAAGATTGTTCTCTTGCCGACCTTATAAGTTGTCTTTCTTTTGTAAGGTTATCTAAACCAACTCTTTCAACAACTGTAAAAAAATCACCATTACCTGCGTGTTTTAAAGCTCTTATAAGCAATGCATTTGGTTGTTGGGTTATAGCTGTACTAAATAAAGCAAACTCACTGTTGCTTTTACGTTGACCTGTTTGGTCTGTAAATGCTGTAGGATATACAGCTACAACAGGTTTTATTACAGGCTTTAAAACATTAGCTAGTTCTATTGATTGCAATTCAGATATTTGAACTACATCTTTTGACTTAAATCTTTGTTCGTATGTATCTTCGTATTGGTCAAATATAGAACAACTAGAAAGTAAAAGTACCAATAGGAATCGTAATTTCAGTAATTGTTCCATCTGCTTCCGTTATTTTAAGTGTTAATGTCACACCATCACTTGTATATTCTATGGTGTTGCCTTCTAAAGTTATAGTGCCTGAAGAAGAAGGAGTTTCTCCAAAAAGATTATTTACTAATTGTCTGGATAACTCTGCATATACTCTTGATTCAAGATTACGCATAAATCTTGCAAGAGTAGAGTTTTCTTTTTCTCTTTCTATTTCATCTTGTAATGCTTTAATTTCTTCTTTAATAGTCAACTTACGACTAAACTCTTGGTTTTCAATCGTAAGATAATGACTTGATGTATTAATACCACTAAAACTAGGTGATTTAAACTTATGAACTATTTGGTCTGCCCAAAGGTTTTGAAAAAATATTCCTACAAACAACATAATTCCAATAACTACCATAATTTTAGTTATTAAAACTTTTTCAGCTTCTGCTTTATCAATCTTTTCTTTGGTCATCTCTATCCGCCTTTGCTAATCTATCTGTATGCATTAATTGTGGTACACCAAGTATAGTCTTGAGAAGTGTATCTTGTCTTATAATCTCATTGTCTACAGAACGCACTCTGTCTATAAGAGATACTAAAATACCATGTTGTGAATCTAGTTTTTGACCTAATCTTTGTTCTATTTCAGATATTTGTGCAGAAACTTTTTCATCAAGTACATCTACTTTAGTTTCCATGCCATCAATAATTTTATTAATAAGCTTCCAAATAAATAAACCAAGACCTATAGCTGCTGCTATTGGAAAGCCTACTTCATTAATTAATTGAACTGCACTGTCCATTATTCTACTGGTGTAAACTTACCAAGTTCTATTAGTTTATCTCTATTAACTAAATGTTCTGCTTCTATATCGTCTTTACTCTGACCAAAATAGGCTACTGCTAAGTATTCATTAATCATAGACTGGTTAATATTTACTCCATCTACAACAACATTACCTAAAACTCTACCAAATTTACCTTTAGAGTCTTTTAGTTTAGTTTCAATAATAACTTTTTTACCTTTTTTGACAGCATTTTTTAAAAATGCACTAGCTAATTTACCTCTAACTTTTTCATCTTTGTTTCTAGTTCTACTTTCTGGGGTATCAATACCATAAAGACGAACTCTAGAACGATATAAGATATCAAAGCCAAGGTCCAAAACAACATCAATAGTATCACCATCAACAACTCTATCAACCTTGCAACTATATTCATACATTATCTGTAGCTCCTTGTTTTTTTAGCTATTTTTTTTGGTTGTTTTACGAACTGTTTTCCAGCTTTATTACCTTTTGCTTTAGCTCTGTTGGTTGCAGCTTTTTCACTTTTTGTTAAAGATTTCCATGCTGCGTCAGGTAAATATCTTTTTTTACCTTTGCTTGGTTTGCCACTAGAGGTACGCCACTTTTGTTTACCCCAATCTTTTAATGACCTTTGAGATTTTTTTAATGGCATTATTCTTCCTCTAATTGTTCACTATATAAATTATTAAATGTTGTTAATGGGTCAAGATAACTCTCGTGACCTTCTGCTGAATGTATGTGTTGTGATGGAGCAAAATCTGGTGGACCTTCTCCTGTAACCCATAAAGCAGGACTTGTAGCCCTAACTCTATTATTTGGTAAAGCAACTATGTTACCTTTCCATTCACAATCTTCTGTAATGTATACAACATGAGATTGTTTATGTTGAGCAGGACAATCAGCTATAGAGTTTCCTGTGTAATCAACTGTAAATAAATATTTGCCTTGATAAAAATTATTATTAATCTTACATATCCAAGGACTACTGCTTACTCTGTCCATAACTACAACAGAATGATTGCGTGCTTCACAGTCCCAAGGTTGGGCTAAATGGTCCTCCATAGGCTTTGCCCACTCTGCAACAGGAATATCTGCTACAAGAGCTTGTATGGGCATCCTAGCCCACATTGCACCGCCATGTATATTAGATTCATCATCCTCTGCTTCACATCCAGTAAAAACTACCTGAAAACTCAATGACCTATCTGGAATAGTATTAACAGCTATTGCTAATGCGTGTAGGTATTCTCCATGACCATGCTGATGATTAGTAGTAAATTCTTTTCTAACCCAGCATTTAAAATGCGGTATGTTACTAATAAGATAGGACACTATTTATATCCACCACCTGCTTTTTTATAAGCTTTAGCTACCATTTGTGCTTTACGAGCAGACCATTGCCCAGGTCTACCACCTTTGCTACCAGCTTTAATTCTATTAAATATACGCTTACGCATACCTGGTTTAGTATAATTGCCAGCTTTATTGACTGTTGATTTTTTTTGTCTACTCATTATATAAACTTAGCTAAAAATACAACGCCTACAATAAAAGGATAAACAGCCCAAATCATATTATCTAACTTATCAAATCTTTTTGAACCATCTTCTAATCTTTTATCAATACTTTTGTACAATGCTTTACATTCTTTTTCGTGAGACTCTATAGCATTTAAAGCATCTTTAACTGTTGCCATTACTTTTTTGGTGCTATTTCTTTAGCTTTACCTATATTTAAAGCTAACATATCAATAAATTTATAAAGTTTACCAATCCACATATCGTCTTTAGGTGTTGGCGTGCTTGCTGCTATTATTGAAGCAACTGTTACTATTGTTGTTATCCACATAATAATTTCTACTATCATATTTTCTCCTTTGTTTTAATCTGCGTTTGCAGACTTAATGTTATTATAGTGTAAAAAGACAGTTATTTGAAATAAGAAGGTAACCCAATCATAGGTCTACCATCAAATTTATTTTGTTTAGCGTCTTTACTACTTGAATCGTTGTAATGTAAAAATACCTGTCCGCAATCTTTACCTTGAAAGGGTTCTCTCCAATGTTCTAAATCACAACCACGATACATTAACATATCACCTGGGTTTAAATTTATTTTAATATTTGGTTCTATGTATATTGACCAATCATCACCGCCAAGATTCATAGTAGTAGATATTTCACAAGAGTATCTATCTTTATGTCTTTTTAACTCATCACCTTTTTTATAAATTCTAGCGTATGAATATGTTTCAATAAGGTTAAGTCCTGATTCTTTCTCCATAATAGGTTTTACTTTTTGTAGTAAAGTTTCCATTACAATATCGCTATAGTGTGAATAAGTTTCAGGTATTTGTGAGTCATTCCAAATGCCAAAGTATTCGGTAAACTGTGATATATATTTTTCATCAAACAAATGTCTTGCTACTTTTCTTTTATTTAAAAAATATTGGTAACAAAAATCTGCTAGTTCTTTTGATATAGCACCTTGAATTATTTGATAGTTATTTTTTTTAAAACTCATTGAAAATTTACAACCATGACTAATCTTTTTTCTTCTATATCAGGGCATTCTTGATAATGTGTAAATGCTCCGTCAAACATAATTACACTATCTTCTTTTGGATTTGAATAAAATTTTTGTTTATCTTCTCCTAAAACTATTGTTCTACCTTTTGTAAAATTGTTTAAATAAACAATTACAACTTTATGCTGAAAGTTTCCATCTACATGAGGTATGCTTTGTTCTAACTTACTGTACAAAGTTAAATTTATATTCATACGATATATAACTTCAAAATCTATATTATTAAAATCTAATATGTTTTTAAAAATATAATAAAATTCTTCAAAATAACTAGAGGCACTTCTAGGCAAAGCAGGCACTTTTTCTCCATCAATTTCATGTACAGGTCTGCCTAAAAGACAATGATAAAACATACTCATATCATCTTCATCTGTACCATATACAGTTTTATCACAATAGTACCAAGGGAATTTGTTGCCTAATACTAAATTTTTTAGATTTTTGTAATCTTCTGTTAAAGGGTTTTTTAATTCTGTAATCATCTAAATGGGTATCCTAAATTCCAACACACTAAAGAGTGTCGTATGCCTTTTGTTATAGGTTTAACTCTATGCCAAACAAAAGAGGGAAAAACAATTATACTACCTTTTTCTCTAATTTCTTTACATATTCTTGGTTGAGAACCTTCGTCTGTATTTCTAAAATCAAACTCTAAATCTCCACCATCATATTCTTCGGGGTCAGTAAGAGATACAGTCATACTAAGTTTTCTTAATTTACCATGTGCGTTTTTATTATCTGGCTGGTTATAAGGTTCTTCACGAGAATCACAATGCCAATCATAAAATTGACCTTTTTTGTATTCAGTAAACTGACAGGCTTCACTAAAATCCCATTCAAAATTCCAATCAGCACTTGTATTTGCTTGATGTATGTAAGGTTGTATTTCATTGTATATCCATCGGTCTGACATCCAAACAACATCTGATTTACGTTTCTTTTGTATGTTTTTTAGTTCTAAATCAGTGAGATTATCTTTTTGTGAATTACCTGTTATGCCAATTTCTTTATCTTGCTCTTTACCATAACGAACTATTTCATCGCAGATTCTTTCTGGTATAGCTGACTGAAAGTACCAGTAATACCATTTAAGATTCATTTTTTATAGTATGATTAATTTGTCCAAGTACCAGCTTTTACAAAGTCGTAAACTTCATTTAAACTCCACATTCCAGATGCTCCTGATACGAAACTGACTTCAGGTTCTTTAGTTACAACTATACCAGAACCACCACTTGTACTTGCTGGAGCTGCTGCTCCTGCTCCTCCTGCTCCTACAGTTATAGTATAGTTTGTTGCACCCACAACGGTAAGTGTAGATTCAGCCGAGGCACCACCGCCAGAGCTTTCTCCTGGCACAGAACATCTATAACCTCCTGCTCCGCCACCAGCACCAAAGTCTTGGAAAGCAGTAATGTTACTTGCCCAACCACCGCCTCCGCCGCCTGTATTAGCTGCACCTGCTGAAACAGTATTAGCTGGATTGCCTCCATTACCGCCACCTCCAGCACCGCCACTACCAACTCCACCAGCACCAAAATAATATTGACCACCGCCTCCACCGCCGCCTCTAGTTACAGGTGAACCAGTTATTGATGATGCAACTCCATCACCACCATCTCCACTTTTAGCTCCTCCTGGTTGACCATGATGAGGTACGTTATCTTGTCCTACTTCACTTGCACCACCACCGCCACCAGAAAGGTCTGTACCACCATGAGCTGCCCTTCTACCAGCACCTCCATTAAAGCCTTGATTGGCTGTTCCAGTACCCGCAGCACGTCTACCACCGCCTCCGCCAGAGCCTCCAGGTTCTTCTCCAGGAGTTGGACTAATATATCCTGTACCGCCTCCGCCACCACCAACTGTATCTACAGTTGTTATGGGAGTTCCTGCTATAGAAGAAGTTCCACCTCTAGAGCCTACAGTAAATGTTGGAGCTACAGGGTGACCTCCTCCGCCACCGCCACCTGCGATAATTAGGTATTGCAGTTCTTTTGTGTGGGTTGCTGTGGTTAAAGTACCACTAGAATTAAAAGTAGTTGTTACAGCACTTTGAGTGCCTGTTTGTACTGTATTATTGGGTCCAATAATTCCACCATTACCATCTGACATGATTAAACCTCATTCCATGATAGACCACTTGCATCCCACTCATAGTCTGTTTCTATTTGTAAATTATCACCTGTATAAGTTTTACCTATCCATTTTTGATTAGTTTCATCCCATAGTATTTCAATAGGATTAGAGTTTACTTCTTTAATATTAGGGTAGGTTACAGGTGCTTGCCAATCATCGTTAGAATCTAATGACCAAGAGTTAAAAGGTTGTGGCAAAATAAATTTGTCTTTTGCTGCATTGTAGGTAAGTCCTATACCTGCGTATTGTTTGCGTCTATTACCATTGTACGATGTTTGTTTCCAAGCAACGCCATTTTCTGAATAAGGTATAAGATTAGAAACAAAAGTTTCTGCTTCAGATGAATAATCGCCACCATTAGCATCTACATCCTCGTTGGATATTACAACTACTTGTATTACTTCGTTACTGCTATTAAGTTCTGCAAAATGAGCCATCTTCTAACTCCTTAAGCATCATCTAATATTTCACCAGATACTGTATATTCTAAATCACTATTAGCACTAGCTGTTATTCTTAGTAAGTCTGTTTCATCTAAATAAAGAGTAGTAGATAATAAAGATAGTGTCGAATCTGCTGGTACACTAATTGTTGAAGCTATATTGTAAAAATTAGAACCGTTTGTAGTTGATACTCCTAATGTGATATCAGCAGCATTTGTTCCGTCTATATTTGCAATTAGTATTGTGTTTACTTTATATAATTTATCAGCAGGTACGTCTATTATGTCCGTTGCTGAAGTTGTTGCAGACCCATTAATTGTGAATGGTAAAATGGATGTTACATTTACTATATTTACTGTTGCCATAATTATCTCCTATGTTATCCGAATACAATAGCCATGGCAATGGCTTTACCTGTTGAGGTTTTAGTATCGAGCTGGGTTTGTATGTTGGAAGTTACTCCGTCACTAAAGTTTAATTCTGCTGCTGTTGAGGTAACAGTTGTACTTGCAATAGATAAAGCGTCTGTTTCTAATGTACCATCTATATCTACATTTCCAGAAATATCTAATTCTGTTGCAATAATTTTATCGTTAAACGTAGCTGCACCTGCTGCTGACATATCAAGGACAAGTGCTGTAATAGCACCTCCTCCATCGTTACCATTAAACTTTATGTCTTTATCCTGTGTTTCAACAGAAAAAAGTACATCTCCCGAACTATTTATTATTTTTGAAAAATTAGTACCTGCATCTCTAAATATAATATTTCCCGAATCAGCATCTAATTTTATATGTGAAGCAGCATCAACTATAAATTCATCTGTAGCTGTAAGTGTATCTCCATCTATAGTCATCTCGTCTACTACTACACCTGCGTTGGCAGTAAGTGTTTGTGCAAATGAAGTGCCGCCTCCATCTGATATGGTAATGGCATCATCACCATCTGTATATTCAATTAGGGGTGTTTGAATTGAAGATGATGTTTCAATGATGCCACTAGTTTCTAAATTTAATGAAGCAAAAGCGTCTACTACAGCAGCTCCTGAACCTGCTCCATCAGAATAAACTATTTTTGTTTTACCACTAGGTATAGTTACATTAGCACCACTACCTTGAGATATATTAATTGATTGTGAACCAGAAGTAGCATTTTCTATAATCCATACCTTAGATATTGTATTTGGTGCAATAGTAAGTGTTCTGGTAGCTGTTAAACTGACTCCAGAAGTAACTTTTAAATATAAACTTCTTGCAGGGTCTGTAGAACCATCAGCTATAGTTGTTGTAGCATCTGCATCTGAACCAAAAGATGCTTCTGTGCCATAACTAAAAGCTTCTGCAATTAGTTCTAAATTAGTATTTGTAGAAGTACCCCAAGTTCCTGCTTCGTCACCTGTTGTAATTTCTTTAAGTCTTAAATCATTTACATAAGTTGCCATATATATTTCCTATTTTAAGCTACCTCTTCCCAATTAGGGCTTTGAGATGTATTTATATTATTATAATTCGCTGTTTGTGATGTATCTACAAGACCCCAAATATTTACTCCTTGTATACCACTTGTTCCTGTAACTCCTTCAACTATTATTAAAGCTTTAGCTATAGCTGTTACAGAACCTAAATTTATTGTTCCTACATTACCTGTAACTTCAAACACATTTGCAGTTTGAGTAGTTACATTTCCTAAACTAGATGTTGCTGATAATCCTGTAGGTAATATTACCGCACTTGCAGTTACAATTTCATCACCAACTTCTAATGTTGATGCTACTGCTGATACACCTGTTACTGCTGCACCTGCTGTAATTGCATTACCTAATGCTGAAGTACCTGCATTACCTGTAACAGAGGTATTTGAATCTGCTGTTACAGTTTCATCTCCTAGTGTACCTGTTCCAGAAATGCCTGTAGGTAAAACATTAGCTATACCTATTACAGTTTCATTTCCTAATGCAGATGTAGCATTTAATCCTGTTACTGTAATTAAAGCTGTAGCTACAACAGTTTCATTTCCAAGAGTTGCTGTTCCAGAAACTCCAGTAACTTCGACTGGTATTGGGTTAGACCACTCGCCTTGACCCCAGGTACCTCTACCCCAGCCGCCTAAATTAGCCATTTTTAGGCTATTCTAATTATTGCGTTTGATGCATCTGCTGCTGGAAATTGAATAGTAAAATCACCATTAGTTGATGTTTTATCTCCACCAAAATCTAAAACACATACTGAAGGGTCGCCAGATGCAGCTTCATTATAAATTAAAGCACCTCTAGCTGTAATTGTAGCTGTACTAAAAGTTAAATCATTAAAGTCTGTTAATGCAGTTGTTCCAGATGTAGTAGGGGTAACACTTGTTAAAAATGCACCTTTAGCTGTATAACCTGTTCCGCTTGCTTCATTACTTGAAGTATATGCAGTAGTTGCTGCACCTAAAGAAGCACTACTTGTATAAAGTGCTAACTTAAATTGGTCACTTGCTGCGGTAAAATTATGTGTAGCGGTCATTAATTCTTTTTTAAATGATGTGCACATTGCTTGTGATATTGCCATTATATTCTCCTTATGATATCAGCCATTTGTTTATGACCTTGTTTTTCTAATAAACCCGCTACTGTTGCTCTATCACTTGCAATAGCTTGCTTCATATATAATAAAATAACTTGTTGTATTGTGTCTTTAAATGCTTCTGCTTGGGCTTTTACCATAGGGTCTGCATTATCACTAATACTTACAATTTTATTTACTACTCTTTCTGTCCAATATTCTGGACTTAAACCTGTATTATTTGTTGTTTCTACACTTACAGTTCCAACTGTTGGCTTTACATCTACACTAAACATTAACTTACCTGCTGTCTTACAGGACCACTTCTATAGTTGTCCTTAGTATTTTTGCCTTCTCCTAAATTTTTAAGTCTAGAAACTGCTTCATTAAATCTATTCTGATAATTTGTAAGTACATCTGGTTCACCTTTCATAAAGGTATAGGCTTCCACTAAAGAGCCATATAACAAACAATCTGATGCATTTGTTCCTAACCAACTAGTTCCATCTGCAGATGTTGTAATTGATGTTGGAGTATATTCATAATGTAACTCTACTGTAAGATTACTATTAGGAGTAGGAGCTACAATAAAACTATCTTCATCAAATCTTGCATAATATTTAGGAATACCTGTTGATGTGCTATCAGGATATGCTTCTCTTATAAAAGCTACATCCTTATATAACAAATATTCATAACCACTATTGTCTACTGCTAAAGTATGAGATGCTAAAAAATCAGTTGGACATGATAAATATTGATTACCATTAGTCAAAGTACCAGATACATTTTTTCTAAAAAAAGGTAATGAAACTAATTTTTGTATTCTATCTTCAGTAGTAACTATAAAATCATCTAAATTATTATTAAATGTAGTTTCAGTATTATTTGTATAATCCTGTATTGCTGTTTTTAATGTTGTATATGTCCAAGCCATTATTCTGTACTCACTGTTACTGTTCCTACTTTAGCACTAGATAATATTCCTGTACCTGCAACTGGATTAAATCCATAGTAAGAAGTTGATTCTTTTCTACCTCTGTCTGGTCTTGGATTAAATAATGATTCATTGTCTGATGTATCAAGCTCACCTAGTTTATATTGAGGATGGTCAACATCAAAACAACTATTACATACTCTTAATCCATTACGAATACTATCTTGTATTTCGTATTGTAAATCGTTTAGCTTATAAGTAAAACCACATCTATCACAATCACCTAAAGCTTTCTTTCCTGCAGCATACATTATCTATAAGCTTGCATATCAGGTACGAACTTAACAGATGCTCTTTCTCTATCAGCATCACTTACATCATTCCAAAGTTCATCATACCTTTGTTTAATCATTGGAACTCTATTTTGTGCTTCTGGCATTTTACAAGCTAAGTTATAAGCTAATGCATATGTTAAGCATGGAAGATATCTACTAGGCACATCAGCATTGTTACTTGCTACTGTACCAGCATCTTCTATTCTTTTAATGTAATCATATACCAAAGTATAAGTTTCAGCAGAATCAGGAGTTGCCCATAAAACAATATTATTAGAGCTAGTGCCTTTATCTACATAAAACTGTGTTGGTTTAGATTGTAGCAGTTTGCTAGCTTGATGATTATATTGAGTTCTAGATATTCTATTTAATCTTTGGTCAAATTGATTTGCAGTATTTCCTGCATCAGTTCTAATAAAAGCATCTACTACTTCTAATGCACTAGACTCTAATGCATAAGTATTAGTGCCAGCAGTTAATGCTTGTGATGCTTGTTCAATCTTCCAAAGATTTAAACCTTTATTCTGCCATTCTAAAAATATTAAGTTAAGAGCTCTTTTAGCTCCTTTGTAGTCATAACCAGAACGCAACTCGCTACCGCATAAATCATAGGCTTCTTCCATGATATCGGCTAAATCTAATGTAAATGCTGTTGTTCCACTTGTTGCCATTATTTATTCCTAATTAACACTTCCACCTTCTACGAGCCTGTCTAATTCTTGAATTAGGGTCGTTTCTGGTTTTGGCTGAACTTCTTTTAAGTTGACCTAAAGACCTTGCACAATAAGATTTTCTACGTTTAGCAGCTTTACTACCTTTCTTTACTTTACCTGTAACTGCTGTTTTTAACTTAGAGCCAGGATTTAATCTTCTATAAGCTTTAACCCCAGCTTTAGTCATACCAGCACCAGATTTAGTAGAACGAAAGTTCTTCTTATTTCTAGCAGGCATTGAAGCCTGTTTTCTTATTGGCATATGTATTTAACTAGGACTTTCCGCCTCTAGCCATACCTTTAGACCTTTTCTTTTTCATAGCTGGTTCACTAGTATTGCCGCCACCAAACATTCTTTTTACATAATCTTTGTGTTGTTCGACTTTAGAAGCTTTACCAACTTCTACCATGCCAGTTTTACCGCCATTAGACATATATTTAGATTTTTTCATAATAAGTACCTTTATTTTTTAGCTACAGTTTTTTTCTTAGCTGTAGTTTTTTTAGTTGTTTTTTTCTTAGTTGGCTTCTTGCCGCCAACATAAGCTTCATTAACATCTGGAGTAGATGGGTCATCAGCAACAAGCTGACCTTTGTCATTTCTTGCTCTTTCACCATTCATCTCAGCACATTTACGTTCTGCATCTTCTAAGTCTGGGTCTGGACCAAATATAGGTCTATAGATTCCATCCTCATCTAATTTTAAAACTTTATATTGTGCTGGAAATTCACCAGTTTCTGATATTACATAATTTTTATTAGCCATAATTAATTCCTATTAGTCAGAATATACTTTAACCATTTCTAAAGTAATAGAGTAAGTATCTCCTGAAGAGTGTCCTTTAGTAGTAAATAAGATGTCTCCTGTTTTACCACTACCTGTGTTATTTGGTAAACCACCAAAGTCTTTAAAATCCATATGTCCATTACTACTCTCAGCAAGCTCTACTAATAAAACATTAGCAGTAGCATCTAAAAATAATTGAACAGACATACCTACGATAGCATGGCTAATTCGCATAACTCTAACTTCTGAACAGGCTACACCTGCTGCATTAGAAGCCAAAGCAGATACATCTACCTTGGCTACTGCGGATTCTCCTGTGCCATCGCTGACATTTGTAAACTTCATAACACAATTTCTTTCACCATCAATTATGGTTTGTGTTGTTACTGCATCAGCCATAAGTTACTCCTATTAAGCGTCAGCAAATGGAGTTACTAAAGTGCCTGAACCTAAAATGATTCCTTCTACTGCGTATTTAGCACTACCTACTGCAGTTACTTTAATAATACTACCTGCTAGTCCACCTTTAGTTGAGCCATTTAATGTAATGACATCATTAGATGCACCAGAAATAAAAGTTTTACCTGTTGCATCAGTAACACCAGTATATAAACCGCCTACGAATTTATCTGTACCATCTGTAAGAATATCCATATCGGTAGCTGCTGTTTCTACTACAAAAGTAAAAGTAGCTCCTAAATTGTTTGTTTGATTTGGGTCGTTATCTTCACCTGGAGCTGTTGCTACTATGCTTGGTAAAGTAAATTTACCATCAGCATCATTACAGGTTAATATTTTACCTGCATGAGCTGCTACTGTTAGTGAAGTATCTGCAGTTAAACTAACTACGTTAGCGTTACCTGCTGAAATGAATCCTGCTAAAGATTGTATTGGACCTGAAAATGTCGTCTTTGCCATAATTTCCTCCTGGGAAATAGGTTCTACTGTCTTGGCTTGTCTGCTAGGTCAGTCTGTAGAACAAGTTAATAATCCTAGATTTAATAATATAACACAAAAAAAAGGGGAGCGTATGCTCCCCTTAACAGTTCTTACGAACTACCTGGTGAACCAAAGATACCTAGTGGGTCAGATACACCGAAAGAATATCTTTCTCTCGCTTTATATCTAACATTACCAGTATCGAAGTCTCCATCCATAGTAGTAGTCATAGGAGCTCTAACAAAATGCTTCATTCCATCTGGAACATCAGTAGTGATAAAGAAAGCATTAGTATCAGTTAAATAATGATTAACTGAATAACCTTCTGGAATCACTCCATTAGTTTTCACTGCATTTATGTCATTGTCAGCAGTTCCTACTCTGTAGTCACTTTGTAACAATCTAGTTGCTACAAACTGCAAGTCAGAAGGAATAATAAGCTTCCTAGCTTTTGCTGCAATTTTTAGACCTCTTTCATCAGTCCATTTGCCGATTTGGATGATTGCATCTTCTAAAGATGTTTCATTTAAATCTGCTCCTGTTGATGGTCTATTACTATTGGTGCCACCATTTACAAGTGGGTGAGCTGTGCTGAATAAAGCAACACCATCACCTGAAGAAAAGGCAGTTGAGAATCCATTGTTTAATGGATAAGCTGCTTTAACTTGTTTTGTATATGACATTGCACGAGCCAATGCTTTAGTATATCTAGCTGATACAGATACATAGAGGTTATCCTCCATAGCTTCTTCTGTAATGCTGAATCCTAAACCAATAGTTTCATGCGTATATCTAGCGACAAAAGATTCTTGTGCAGTATCATAATTGATAGCTGAACCTTCATCTTTGACTGGAGCTGCTCC
>VMHT01143576.1_pt1 | contig 16064 bp, 26 predicted proteins | sample 4693611 | NCBI WGS metagenome assembly VMHT01 (sample SAMN12280063, study PRJNA550983) | marine metagenome | isolation source: seawater sampled from same location over 5 years 0.02-0.2 micron viral filtrate | place: USA: collected off the coast of southern California halfway between the port... ... | reverse complement strand
ACTCCTAATAAATTCGCTGAAGATTTAATGAAACAATATCCGGAAGACTCTGCAGAGGATATAGCCAATGCTATAGGGAAAACAGACGAAGCAGGTGCTGAAGCTGAGTTAGAAACTAGACTTTTTAAAAACCCTAATTCTAAACCATTAGCAATAAACATACGGAAAAAAATATATGATTGGAGTTTAATTCCTGGTATGGATAAGCCTAAAGGTTTTGATGAACTTCCTAATAATCAAAAAAAGCTTATTTATAGAAAAGCTGTAAATTTATCTGTAGGCAGTGAATATCAAAATCCTAAACAAATATTAAGGAATCTAAGTAAATCAAATACAGATGAGATTGAAAAGAATATAGGGTTTTACTTATTAAAAAATTCTTATAAAAGTGGTAAAATGAATGCAAAAGAATATGAAGAAAAAAGGCTAAAACTTTTATTGGAGGGAGACTAAATGGTTAAAATTACTCCAGGAGCACTGCTTGACCTATTAAAGCAAACCCCAAAAACTAATCCACCTTCAGGTGCAATATCTCAAATACCTAATAAACAAGAGCTTGAAAGAGCAGCACTTAGAGATCTTGAATTATTTAAAATGAATAAAGGTAGAGATCCTACTCCCGAAGAAACTAAACTTATATTAGATAATAATTTAGGTGCATTAGGCTTTGTAAACATAGGCGACTTAATAAACAGAGGTGCACTAAAAGATATTTATAGAAGTCCAGGATTAATGGGTGAAGGCTATGCTGATGAGTTAGGTCAAGTTGGTAGACCTACTTCAAAAACTTTAAGTCGTGAAGGTACAACTAAATCAACTAGCCTAATTGATACTGGAGATGTTGAGTTAAATGACTTTGCTAATAGTTTACGTCTAGATCCTAATAGTGGTGATGGTGGTCTCGCAGATACTATAAAAGGAATATTATATGATAAAGCTAATAAAGGTGCTGGGTTTTACGAACAAGATTTTTATACAGACATTATTACTAATAGTAAAGGTGAACGTATGGGCTATAGGAACAGTGATGAGTATAAAGAAGCTATTCTAGAGTATGATAACTTTGATGAAATGTTGAATCCTCAAGTTCGCATAAGAGTGCCAGAGTATAATAAAGTGGTTAATTATTTTAAGGAAACTGCTAAAAATTATCTAGATAATAAAGGTTTAGGAGATAAAATTTATTTATTTAGACAAGGCAGATTAGACAAAGGTGAGATAAAACAAGATCCTGATCCAAAAGAGCCATTGTCTTTTTCATTAAGCCCAGAGCCTAAATCTAATATTATAAATGTTAATCAAAGAGTTGATGTGTACGTTATAGACAAAAACGATGTACAAGCTTTACCAAACCTTCATAAAAGAGGAGGTTCAAATTATGCTAATGAAGAGGAAGTTTTAGCTGCAGGTGAAGATGTAGCTTATGTAGGTTCAATAGGTGATACTACTTTTGAAAGTGGTATTAAAATTAAAGAAGTTGATAGTGATAATCCTTATATCTATAAAGACAAACAAGGCAACACTATTGAAGAATTAAGTAAAAAAGCTAAAATAGATTCAGAGCAATTCTTAAATCAACTCAAAGGAGATAAATAGTGGCTAAACTACCTAAAGTAAAAAAAGTAAAAACTCCAGGAGGTTACATGGTACCAGCTAAGTATGTGGCTGGGTTAAGTGGTGAACAACGCAAGAAGAGATTATTAGCCCTTGAAAAAATGCGTAAATCAGGTAAAGTTCTAGGAGATCTTCCAGGAGATAAAACACCTTCTGGTAAAAAAAGGAAAACAAAAGAATCTATATACACTAAAAAATTTAGGAAAATGTATGGCAATAAACGCAAAACAAAAAAAGGCTCTAAAAAATAAAGCAGAAAAAGCCAACGCACCACTAGGTGCTCTAACTACTATTTATAATAAAGGGTTAGGTGCTGCTGCTAGTGGCGGTCGTCGTCCAGGAGTCTCACCTTCAGCTTGGGCTATGGCTAGAGTTAACTCTGTATTGACAGGTGGTAAAGCTAGACAAGTTGATAAAAAGCAGTGGGAACAAATACAAGCTTATCGTAGAAAGAACAAAGGTAAGAAAAAGAAAACATCATCAACAAAAAAAGGAGGTAAATGATGGACCATGCAAAAAAGAAAATGAAGAAGACAACTAAAAAGATGACCATGAAAGATAAAATGGCAAAGCTTAGAAAAATGAAGGGCAAAAAGAAAAAGAAGAAAACTTCTTCTTATAGCTAATGCCAGTCAGAAAAGTCAAAGGTGGCTATAGGTGGGGTAGTAAAGGTAAAATCTACCCTACTAAAGCTTTAGCAGAAAAGCAAGGCAGAGCAATCATGGCTTCTAAAAGGAAAAAGAAAGGTGCCAAAGGCTAAAAAAGTAATCCAGAAAGACGGCACAAGTGGCCATTGGAAGAAATTAATACAGCACAAAACTTGTTCCTTCTGTTCAAATAAAGCTATGCATTATGAGAAATTTAAGTATTATTGTAAAAATTGTTTTGAGGAAAAGTTAAATGGTAAAAAAGACAGTTGAACCACCTAAAGGTTTTCATTGGATGAAAGCAGGTAAAGGTTTTAAATTAATGAAGGGTGATTATACACCCCACACAGGAGCAGTTAAAAAAGCATCTTTCGAGATACAAAAGGTACATAAAAATGGCAAAAGCAAAAATAAAAAAGGTGGCAGCAGCAGAAATTAGAGCTGCAAAAAAATTTTTAGAACGTAAAGGATTTAAAGCCACTGATATCCCTCCGAGGTTATTTGCAATGGCTTCAAAAGAACTTGATAAATCTTTTACACAAACCTTAAAAGTATTAGCACAGTCTCAAACAGCAGGAACAGTTTGATGACTATAGATCCGATGATGTTCTGGAATATAATCCTGAGCATAGTTGTACTACCTATAGGTTGGGCATTTAATAAAATGTTCTCAGAGATTAAAAGATTACAAATATTACTAAATAAAACTAGAGAGGAATATGCAAACAAGCAAGATCTCTATCAACAAAAACAAGATTTAAGTGGTGATATAAAACAATTAGTAAACCACATGCAAAGAATCGAAGAGAAACTTGATAGAGTGATAGAAAAGCAAAATGGTTGAACCAGTAACAGCAGTCTTAACAGGTATAGCCCTAGTAAAAAAGTCAGTAGATTTTATAAAAACAAATATTGCAACAGCCCAAGATGTTGGTGATATTATTGGCCATGTAGATAAAGCACTTAATGGTCAACAACAAGTAATAAAAGATAGAGACTCAAAAAACCTAGACCATTTTGCTACTGAAAATGTGGCTAAAGAAATTATAGATGCTAAGTTAGCACAAGAACAATTATATGAAATGAAACAATTAATTGACCACAGGTTTGGTCATGGCACTTGGTCTTTTATATTAGAAGAAAGAAAAAGAAGAATAGATAAACACAAACAAGCAGTCAAAGAAGCTAAAGCCAAGAAGTTAAAAAAACAAAAGGAAATGTACGATATGATAAGAATGGTCATGATAGGTATAGCAGTAATATTATTTGTAGCAGTAGCTATAGGTATAACTATCAAGTTTGTATTAGCCCATCCTGTTGAGGGAGATGAAACTTCTTGTAAGTTATATGAGCCTAAATATTTTCTTATCTGTATGAGTGAAGGCAGAGGTTATGCAGACACTCAATTATATTTAGATTATCAAATGGAAAAAGATAATTGGATAATAGATGATAGTAAATAATTATTGCTTAATTTACATTTTAACAGTATAAATATAGCATGACACCAGAAAACTTAGATAAATGGCGCATATGGCCAAGACTATTAATAACTTTATATGGGTTAGCTTTTTATAGAGTTATAGAGTGGTTTATGCAACTTCAAGACCCAACCAATGCACAATCTGCTTTTGTTAGTGTTGTAGTAGGTGCTGGTGCTGCATGGTTCGGTTTATACTGTGGTAGTGGGAAGAAGAGTGAGTGATAAAGAATCTAAACTTAAAAAGTATGGTTTAAAAGGTTTAAATAAACCTAAACGAACCCCAAACCACCCAACAAAGAAAGGTATAGTGGCAATCAAAGATGGTGAAAAAATTAAAATTATTCGCTTTGGCGACCAAAAAATGGGTCACAACTATAGTGATGAAGCTCGTAAAAACTTTAAACAACGGCATGCTAAAAATATTAAAAAAGGTAAAACAAGTGCTGCATTCTGGGCGAACAAAGTTTTTTGGTCTGGTGAAAAGGGTTCTAAAAAGAATCCACCAAAAAGTCAAAAGCACGTTAAAGGGAGAGTAAAAGGTGGCAGATCTTAAAAGTAAATTAATAGACTTAATATCTTTACATGAAGGTGTTAAGTATAGAGTGTATGATGATGCTAATGGTAAGGAGATTAAAGCTGGTGATACGTTAGTTGGTCATCCTACTATTGGTGTTGGTAGGAATGTAGCTAGTGATGGGCTAGGTTTAAGTATAGAAGAAATAAATTTTATCCTAGTCAACGATATTAACAGAGTAACAGGAGAAGCTAAAAACTGGGTATTTTTTAATGGGCTAAGTGAAGTAAGACAAGCTGTCATTATAGACATGCTCTTCAACATGGGCAGAACTAGATTCAATCCTAATAAATGGCCGAACTTCTTCGGAGCAATAAAAGACCATAACTGGGAAAAAGCTTCTAAAGAGATGTTAGACTCTTCTTGGTCAAAGCAAGTCAAATCAAGAGCTGAAAGGCTAAGTAAAATGATGTTAACTGACCAATGGTAATTTTACTTTTAAATAATTGTGGTTATAATAAATGACATTAATTAGAGCAAAGTTTAGCAAACTTTTAAAACCTAACAAAAAGAAGAAGAAGAAAAGGAGAAAAAAGAAAAATGCAAAATGATGTAACAATTAATGTAACTGGAGTTTCTTCAAAAAGCGAGGTGCAACTTGACAATAACAGACCTACTGGAGAAGATAAAGAAGACGTTAGAAAGCCAGAGACAAAATCTAGCGAACGAGATGATAGAGGGCAGGATAAGTGATTTTGCTCAATATCAAAAGACTGTCGGTATTGCTGAAGGCTTAAAACAAGCCATCATTGAAATCGATAGAGTTTATAAACAATTAGACAGAGAGGATGAATAAACATGGCTCATCTCCATGCAGCAAACTGGGACAACGACCCAGAAACAAACGTTCCTAAAAACTTACCAACACCTACAGGATGGCGAGTTTTAATTCAACCACAAGCCCCAAAAAAGAAAACTACAGGTGGCATTTATTTACCATCACAATCTCAAGACAATGAAGAGTATTTAACAGCCCATGGTATTATATTGGCTATTGGTCCTCTAGCATGGTGCGAGAGATCATCAGGTAAAGAATGGCAAGGCGGTCTTTGGGCTAAAGTTGGCGACCATGTTACCTTTGGGAAATATGCAGGACAAAAACTAATCATAGAAAGAGTAAAATTATTACTTTTAAATGATGATGAGATTACTTCTGTTATACCTAAAGGATGTAACATACAAAATTATTTACCATAACTTAATGAAAGGACGTGGCTCATGACCATGGAAAATGAAAAAGAACAAGAAGAACTTGAAGTAGAAATAGAAGAAACTAAAACTGAAGAACCAGAGATAGTAGAAGAACCCCAATCAACAAAACAAGAAGCAACTCCAACAGAAGACGACGAAGAATACTCTCAAAGGGTTCAACGTAGAATAAATAAATTAGTACAACAACGTAAAGAGTCTGATGCTAAAGCTGAAGAAAAAGACCAAGAGCTCACTGCATTAAAACAAAGATTAGAAAGACTCGAACAAGGTGAAACAGTAAAGGCTCAAAAGCAGTTTGAAGATAGATATGTTTCTGTAAAGCAAGAGATGCAAAAAGCTATAGAAGAAGGTGACACAGCTAAGCAAGTTGACTATGCAGAACAATTAGCTGATATCCGTGCAGCAATGAAAGTATCAGAACTTCAAAGGCAACAAACTGTTCAGCAAAAAACTCAATCACCTACTGTAGGTCGTGCTGCCCAACCCCAAGCCCCAAAAAAGGCTATGGACTGGTGGGGTAAGAATCAGTGGTTTAACTCTTCTGGATATGAGAGAGAAACTGCTGCTGCTAGGTCTATAGATGTTCAATTAGATTTAGAAGGTTATGATAAAGAATCTGACCAATATTATGAAACTTTAAATAATCGTTTACAAAAAATATTTCCCGAGTTAATATCAAAACCAGATATGCAAGTTAAAACGAGACCAAAAAGCAGTCAAACAGTAGTCGCACCATCTGCAGGTGGGTCAACGAAAACAGGCAATAGAGTTAAGATGACAAAGGAGCAATTACGCATGGCTAGAGAAATAGGTTTAACAACACCTGACCAAATTAAAGCTTATGCAGAAGAACTTAAAAAACAGGAGAGAACCTAATGGTAGAAAAAAGAAACGTAAGAGCTCAAGAAACTCAATCTAATTCTCGTGAGCAAAATGCTCGTGACAATACAAGCTGGAAACCACCATCATTACTGGACGCTCCTCCAGCACGACCAGGAATGGTGCAAAGGTGGATAGCTACCTCGATTCTGGGGAAGGAAACTCCCGACAATGTTTATAAAAGAAAAAGAGCAGGTTGGGAACCAAGACCATCAGACACAGTGGGAACTTTTGCAGTGCCTACTTTGAATCATGGTCAGTGGGCAGGTTGTATCGGTGTTGAAGGCATGATACTTTGTGAAATGCCAGAAGAAAAATTCAGTCAAATGAAGGCTTATTACAAAGAAAAAGATATAGAACAAAACATGTCTGTAAGCAGTGATTTACGAACTGCAGAAAGAGCTGGTGGTATTCCGATTCAGGAGACAAGAAAAAGTAGTGTTAGTCGTGGCAGAGACATATCAGTCATGGACGATTAACAATTTTTAATTTTTTTATAGAGAGGTAAATATGGCAAACGTAGATTCACCATTTGGTTTTGTACCATCTAGGCATATGTCTGGTTCTCCTATAAGAACAAACAAATATACTATTACTAGTGGATTAGCTGAAAACATCTTTAATGGTGATTTAGTTATTCTAACTGCTGATGGTGTTATTACTCCTAGTAATGGCGCAGGTGAAGCAGCACAAACAATAGGTGTATTTGCTGGAGTGTCTTATACAGCTTCAGATGGTTCTTATAAGTTTAGTGAGTACTGGCCATCAGGCACAACTGGTACAAATATTATAGCTTATGTATATGACGATCCTTACATTGTGTTTAAAGTTCAATCAGACGGCTCACCAGCACAGACCGATATCGGTTCCTGTGCAGATGTAACTGTTGGAACTGGTTCAACAACTACTGGACAATCAGCTTTTCAACTAGCATCAAGTATGGGTGGTTCCGCAGCACTATGTAAATTAATTGCAATTTATGAATCCCCAGAGAATGCTTTTGGGGCAAACGCAGTTATGGAAGTTCTATTAAATGAGCACATTCTTAAACAGACAGCAGGAATATAGGAGATTAAATTATGGCAATGAATAGAGCACAATTTGCTAAAATGCTAGAGCCAGGATTGAATACCTTATTCGGGCTAGAGTATGCAAGATACCCTGAAGAGTATCAAAAAGTATTTGAATCAAATACTTCTAACAGGGCATTTGAAGAGGATGTATTGCTTGAGGGATTCGGTAATGCACCTGTAAAAGGTGAAGGCGCACCTGTAAGTTATGACTCAGCGAGTCAAGGATTTACAGCTAGATATCAACACGAAACTATTGCATTAGCTTTTAGTATCACTGAAGAAGCAGAAGAAGATGGCCAATATGGTTCCATCGCTGGTAGGTATACTAAGGCTTTAGCTAGGTCAATGGCTTCAACTAAAGAAATCAAAGCTGCAAATATTTTAAATAATGCCACATCAGCAGGAGCATTTGCTGGTGGAGATGGTGTTGCTTTACTAAGCACTAGTCATCCAACTAGAGCTGGTAACCAAAGTAACACACTAGCAACCGCAGCAGATTTAAGTGAGACATCTCTTGAGACTATGTTAATTAACATAGCTGATATGAAAGATGACAGAGGACTAAGAATCGCAGCACAAGGAACAATGTTAATTATTCCTACTGCTTACATTTTTACTGCTCAAAGATTACTTGAGTCTACTTTAAGAACTGGCACAGCAGACAACGATCTTAATGCAATTAACTCTGGTAATTATTTACCACAAGGGTTTCATGTAATGAGAAGATTGTCTGATAGTGATGGTTTCTTTATTAAGACAGACGTACCTGACGGACTTAAAATGTTCCAAAGAACTGCCTTGAAAAAAGGTATTGAAGGTGAGTTTGAAACTGGTAATGTTCGCTACAAAGTTAGAGAAAGATACAGTTTCGGTTTTACTGACTGGAGAGGAATATTCGGTACTGAAGGTGCTGCTTAATATATTCACAATAAAGGTAGGGGAGTTACATACTCCCCTAACTTCAAATGGAATTAAACCTAAATAAAAAAGACGGAGCTCTTCCGTCTGCAGCTGAAATACAAATAGCTAGAAACCTTTTTCCTAATTCAGAAAACCCTATGGAGTCTTATGAGACATGGAAAAGTTCTGGCATGCCTATAGAAACAACACAAAAATATGGTAGGGCTAGAGGACCAAGTTACCCTAGACCTGAAAGACCAGCATATGAATTTACAATAAATCCTAATTATGGAGTATTAGGTAGTCCTGATTTAAGGATTAAAGTTCCTAAATATAAATATACACCAGAAACAATACTAGAAGCACCTAAACAAGAAGCAGATAGAAGAAGTCTTTTATATGGCTTAAAAACCTTACCACTATACTTTTCTAAATTTACTGAACCTATAGCTATAGGTGTAGATTTAGTTGAGGGTGCACTTACAAGAGACCCATTACAAACTGGTATGGCAGGATTTTTATCAAGATCTATGTCTCCTAAATATCAAAAACTTATTGCTGCTGGTTCTGCGTTTATGCCTTTTGATGCTGAAGCAGTTAAGATAGTTGGCTCTCCTGGATTATTTAGTGCTGTAGTAGAAAAAATAAAAGGTGCACCTAGTAAAGCTAGAGGAGAAGAGGTTAAACAAAAACCTGAGAACTGGATGGGTGGTATGTTAAAAGGTGGTTCTACTCTTAAAGTTAACAATATGGAAATACCTATAAAAACTAGCGAAGTTGAAAATATGATGAGACTTATTAAAAATAATAAGCTGGACGATAAATTATTAACCAGAGATGAGATGGTAAAGATTTTAGAAGACCAATATTATACATCTTTTATATCTGAAAAAACTAGTCCTGCTTATTTTAATAGACTAGGTAATATGGAAACTACTAAAATAGAATTACCTAAAGATGGTAACGTACCTAGAGATTTATTAGAAATAGCTAACTATCTAACTAGAGACGCAGGAGTTCATCATGGTGGTGAGCAAGGTATCATAAGCCACTCACTAATTAGAAAAGATAATAATGCTTATGAAATTACAGAGATACAAAGCGACATGGCTTCAGATGCACATAAGTTCGGCATATTCGGTAGTCCTAAAAATAATATGTATCAAGAACTTAAACAATCTTATAAAGATATGCGTGGTCGTGAGAAAAATAAACATTTAGATTTAATTCCTGCTGGTGGAAATTTAAATCTACCAAATTTAGATGCAATATTTTTACCTAGTAAAAGAGATGAAATAATAAAAAAGTATGGTGCTGGTGATGCTGTAGGTGGTGGTAATGCAGTAGACAGCTATGCTGCTGCGATATTTGATAGGTATAAAGGTGCATTACAAGAAGTTGATAGTCTCTATACAGACGAATATTTAGGTAAGCTTTACGACTTATCTACTGATAAATTATTTAAAAATAAATATGAAAAAGATGAATTTATAGATCTTACTAGGAAAAACATGAAAGATAGAATAGTCAATAGCTTAGACTCAGGAGAGCCTAACGGAGCAAATGTTTTAGAGATGTTAGACATGACAGCTAGAGGTTATACAACTTCTCCTAGATCTTTATATAGTTCTGTTTATAATGCTTTACAGAAAAAAGTTAATGACTTATATCCTACTTATAACAGAGATGATTACAATACTTTAGGCTTTAATGCACCCCAAGATGAAGTATACGATGCATTTATAAAGATGGAACAAGGTGTAAAAGACTTTGATACTCTATCAAAAGCTAATCCTATAAATCAAGGTAGTGTACCAGCTCAAACTCCTTTAATGAAAAATTTAGATTATGTTGAGTTTGAAATAAAAAAGCACCTTGAGAAGGCTGCAAATGAAGACCAGCCTAGATTTATTCTTCCAGGAGAGGAGCCTGTAAGATATTGGTCAAACAGAGGGCAAAATAAACAATTTTTAAATACTATCTATAGTTTAGTGCCTGATAGTAAAAAAGGCTACAAAGGTAAAATAGGTCAAGTTCTAACTAAACTTAGTAAAAAGTACAATATACCTTTTAGGCTAGATGGTAAAGTAGACTTAGACAATAATAATCTCGTAGAAATATTTAAAGATGAAAGAAACAACTTAGAAAATTTAGCAGATCTTACTGACGCAACTTCAGGAACTTTACAAGGACCAATGCGTACTTTAGAAACTAGCCCTTATGAAACTATATTATTTGATGCCACAAGAAAGCAAACTGATAGGATTAGGAATCTAAGAAAAGATTATGCAGACAATGTAGCAACAGAACCAGACGACTTTGCTCAAGCTGAGTCAAGATTTAATGCAGAAGTTTTTAATGACCCAAAAGATTTTATATTTAAGTCAGACATGTTAAATATAATAGATTGGGATGGTGCAGTAGAAGGCTTTGAACTTATGGCTAAAAATACAGAATCTAAATCTGTTAGGTTAGCTTCTGAAATATTTAGCGATATAACTGAACAAACAAGAGAAAATTATGATGCTGCTTTACGTGCTTTATCACGTGATGATGGCACAGTAGAAGAATTAACTGAAAGAACAGATGTTAATAATCTTGAAGATCTATTCAATATATCTTTAATACAAGCTTCACGTAAAGCAGAAAAAGAAGTTATCGATAATCTATCTAAAGCTAAAAAAGAAGAGTTAACACAATTAGGTATTATAGGTTTAGACCAAAATGCTAAATTTGTAGTTGAACTACCTGATGTTATAAAAGAGCAGATTATTGAACAAGGCTTTCCAATAACTGGTTTATAAGGTATAAATAATTATTCTGGGAATTTTAAGCTATAAGGACTGTCCCAGCAGACTCTCAAAAGACCTTATAGTAAACCCTTTTTGAGGAGGTCAATATGGCTAATACAACTTTTAATGGTCCAGTTCGTTCGGAGAATGGATTTAAAACTATTATAAAAAATTCTACTACTGGTGTAGTTACCAGTGATATGACTTTATCAACTTACAGCACTTCAATAACTGTTGCTGCTACTGGTACTGACCACAAAGAAACTTCTATAGGCATACCAGCAAATTTTATACCTATGGGTGTAGCGATAACTGTAACGAGTGCTGCAGCTAATGCAGTTAATGTAGTTGATATAGGAACAGAAGATGATGATGATGGTTTTGTTGATGGTATAACAGCAGCAATAAATAGCACAGGCTTTAAAGGTTTCTTCCCTTGTAATGGAGTTTTAGGTATGAGTGGTGGTACAACAACTGCTTCTACTGCAACACCTGACGAGGTTCAACTTGTAGTTTCTGGCACAGCTGGTGCTGGTGGAGTGGTAGCACTTAAATTTTTTGGTATATCTTCTGATTCGCCAACAACTTAATAGGAGTTTTAAATGGCTAATATAGTAACAACCACTAAACTTTCTGAAAGTGTAAATGAGGTTGTTTATGCTTTTCAACTTCAATATGTTGATACAGGAGACGAATCAGCAGAATTAAAAGTAGATGTATCAGGTTTACAAGTTAACTCTAATGGAGATGCTTGTACTGGGGTTAAGATATTAGAGTGTACTTGGGTTATATCAACTATGACTGTACAAGTATTAGCAGCAGCAGATACTAATGTTATAATGCTTCACCTTACAGAAAACCAATCAGGTTATGTAGATTTTAGATCTGTAGGAGGTTTACCTAATACTAAAACTTTAGGCACAAACCCAACAGGTGATATAAAATTTACTACTACTGGGTTAGGTGCTGCTGGTGATTCATATCAAATTGTAATGAGATTGAAGAAGAAATATTAATGGCAACTTCAGGAACAGTAGCATACAGACCTAATATAGAAGAAGTTATAGCAGAGTCTTTTGAGCGATGTGGTATAGACCCACAAACTCAAACAGGTCAAAAAGCTACCAGTGCCAGAAGAAGTTTAAATTTACTTTTTACTGAATGGTCTAATAGAGGTTATAACTATTGGACTGTTCAGTACAATACCATAACTTTAACTGCAGGCACTGCTAATTATAGTTTAACTTCAGGCATAGTAGATGTAATAGATATGGTTTATAGAAATAATAGTAATGACCAACCTATGCAAAGAATATCAATATCCGAGTATAATCAATTACCAGAAAAGACCACATCAGGTAAATCATCACAATTTATGTTAGACCGCCAATATACTCCAACAATAAATGTATGGCCAGTGCCTGATAGTGCTGACGATACAATTAGATATTATGGTGTGTATCAAGTTGAAGACATAACAGCATCTTATCAAGATACTGACGTTCCCTATAGATGGACAGACGCAATGTGTGCAGGCTTAGCAGCAAAACTAGCAACTAAATTTGCACCTGAAAGAGCTGAAGGGTTATATGTTCTTTATGAGAGAGCTTTTAAATTTGCTTCAGACGAAGAAGGTGCGAGTGTAACTCTGAGGGTTAGACCTTCTGGTCTAAATTTATATTGACATGGCCAGATATGCAAAAGGTAAAAGATCTTATGCAATATCAGATCGTAGTGGTTTTAGAGTACCTTATAGGAACTTAAAAACAGAGTGGAATAAACTACGAGTTGAACCAGGAGAATATGAACCTAAACATCCTCAACTTAGTCCACCTAAAAATATAATAGATGCTCAAACTTTATTTCAACCTCGCCCAGATAACGATCCTGAAAATATATCTATATTTATAGGCTTTAATTGGTTTGCTCCTAAAAACAGCATGATGGCTAATGATTATGATGCTCCGACTACTATAGGTATAAGAGCTAAAGGTGATGTCGGTAGAGTAGCTATAGAATTTAATAGAGAAGCTGCAGTTACAGGTGTTGATGCTACTATCTTAGTAGATGCTAATAATGAAGATGAAAGACAATCTATTGTAGACTATAGCATAGGTCAAAGTGCAAACTATACAGTTACAGTTCAAAGTGTTGGAGGTGCAAATAAATATTTTATAGACGGAGTACAACAATCTACAATGTTACTAAAAGAAGGTAGCACTTATGTATTTAACTGGTCAGCAGCAACAAGTCACCCATTTAGATTTTCAACAACCTCAGACGGCACACATGGTGGTGGTAGTGAATATACTACTGGAGTAGTTAAAGACGATTCAGCTTATACAACTACTATAACTGTAGCAACAGGTGCACCTACTTTATATTATTATTGTTCTGTTCATTCTGGTATGGGTGGTGCTATTACTACTATGGCTACATCAGTTAATGCTACTGGTAATACAGGTACTGAGTCTATAGAAACTGAACAAGCTGTAACAGGTGTTGCTGGTACTGGTGCTGTGGCTAGTGTGGGTAGTAATTTAGGTATTAATATTACTGAGACTAGTGTGATAGGTACTGGTGCTATAGGTACAATATCTATTGAGTTAGATAACCCAACATGGGGTGTAGGCACATGGGGTGGTGGTGCTTGGGGACAAAGTTTAACAACTGTAGATGTAACTGTAACAGGTGTTGAAGCTACTGGTAACATAGGTACAGAAACACCTACAATAGAATTAACTGAAACTGGAGTAGCTGGTACTGGTACTACAGGTAGTGAGACAATAACAATTACAACAACTTCATGGGGTGATAGTACATGGGGTGCAGATACTTGGGGACAATAAAATGAATTATACAACATTAGTAACAAACATTAAAAATTTTATAGAAGATGATAGCACTGAGTTTGAAACTTCTATACCTACTATAATAACTCAAGCAGAAAGACTTATATTTCAAAGAGCACCAAACCTACCATGCTACAGAAATATAACTTCAGCTACACTAACAGCAGGCACAACAGATTATACAGTATCAACAGCTAGAATGATTAGGAATGTTTCTATAATAGTTAGTAATGAAAGGGTGTTTTTAAATCATAGAGTAGATTCTTATTTACATGATTATTGGAAAAACAGCTCAACTCAAGCACAACCTGAAATATATGCAACAAAACAAGCAACAACATCTGGTGTAATTATTACACTTGCTCCTACACCAAATTCAAACTATACTTATTTTGTCGACTTTATTAAGCCAGAAACTGGTTTGTCGGGTAGTAACTCTAATAATTGGGTTGGTGATAATGCGGAAAATGTTTTGTTAAGTGCTTGTTTATATGAAGCTAGTGCATTCCTAAAAGCACCAGAAACATTAGCAACATACAAGACTCAGTTTGATGAAGCAATAACTTTATTAGGCGAAGAGATGAAAAGAAATTATCAATCAGAATATGACGGAGGAATATAAACATGGCAATATCTCAAGCAATGTGCACCAGCTTTAAAGCTGAAATATTAGACGAACAACACGACCTAGTAGCTGATACTATAAAAATAGCTTTATTTACTAGCAGTGCTAGTTTAGGAGCATCAACCACAGCATACTCTACCAGCAATGAAATATCAGGCACTGGTTATAGTGCAGGTGGTGAAGCTTTAAGTAGTAAAGTAGTAACAACCACCAGTACAACTGCATACTTTGATGCAGCAGACCCAACATGGACAGGAGCAAGTTTTACAGCAAGAGGTGCACTAATTTATAACAGTACCAATAGTGATAAAGCTATAGCAGTTTTAGACTTTGGTGGTGATTTTACAGTAAGTGGTGGTACATTTAAAATAGTGTTCCCAGCAGCAGGAGCCAACGCAATAATAAGGATAGACTAATATGGCAAGTTCATACTCAACAAATTTTAAAATAGAAAAAATGGCCACAGGTGACCAATCTGGCACATGGGGTACAACTACTAATCACAACTTAGATATACTAGATAGAATCGCAGCATTTAAAGCAGTAGCTTTATCAGACGCAGCAACAGCAACTCTAACAGTAGCAGCAGGTTCACCTAGCAGTGGCTCTAGTAATGTACAAGATGGTATGTTTAGAGTTATCAAATTTACTGGATCTTTAAGTCAAGCTTGTACAATAACTATAGCACCAACAACCACAACAGCATACTTTATTATTGAAAATGGTACAAGTGGTAGTCAAAATATAATTATGGCACAAGGCTCAGCAGCACAAACTGTTACTATTGCTCCTGCTAAATCAGACATAATATATTGCGATGGTAGTGATGAAGTTATATCAGTAGGAACTAAAATAGGCTTATCAGTAGCATTAGATGATATAGCTACTGGAGATGCAGCATCTACTTTAGCAACTTCTGCAGGTAACATAACTGTTGATGCACAAGGTAATGATACTGATATAATTTTTAAAGGTACAGATAATACTGCAGATATTACTATGTTAACTCTTGATGGTAGTGATGCAGGTACAGCAACTTTTAATCACGATGTTAAATTAGGCACTGATAGTTCTGTATTAGGTTTTGGAGCAGACAACGATACAACTCTTACTCATACGGATGGTACTGGTTTAACTTTAAATGGTACCAATAAATTAACTTTTAATGATACAGGTACTTATGTACATTCAAATGCAGATGGCGATTTAGATCTTGTAGCAGATGGTACTGCCGTAGATAGTATTAATATTGAATCAGCAGGAGGTATAACCTTAGATGCAGGCACTGCTGCTAGTGGTATTATATACGAAGATGATGGTACTGAAATGGCTAGACTGCACAATAGTTCTAGCGATGTAATTTTAGAAACTAAAGTATCTGATAAAGATTTATTAATAAAAGGTAACGATGGT
>VMHT01193670.1_pt1 | contig 16065 bp, 27 predicted proteins | sample 4693611 | NCBI WGS metagenome assembly VMHT01 (sample SAMN12280063, study PRJNA550983) | marine metagenome | isolation source: seawater sampled from same location over 5 years 0.02-0.2 micron viral filtrate | place: USA: collected off the coast of southern California halfway between the port... ... | reverse complement strand
GCAGATGTACCTGCATTACCTGTAACAGAAATATTAGCTTTGCCTGTAACAGTTTCACTTCCAAGTGCTGATGTAGCACTAACTCCAGTTACACTAACTAAAGCTTTAGCTATTACTGTTTCGCTACCAAGTGCAGTTGTACCTGCAACTCCAGTAACAACAACTGGTATAGGCTCACCCCAAGTAAGTTGTCCCCAGGTCCCTCGACCCCAACCAGTTACATTAGCCATAGGCTATTAAGCTATTCTTATAATAGCGTTTGAAGCGTCTGCTGCAGGAAATTGAATAGTAAAATCACCTGCTGTTGAAGTCTTATCTCCACCAAAAGCTAATATAGCAACCGCAGGGTCGCCTGAAGCACTATCATTAAATATCATTGCTCCATTAGCAGTAATAGTAGCATTACTAAATGTTAAATCAGCAAAGTCTGTTAATGCAGTTGTGCCAGAAGTAGTTGGTGTAACATTAGTTAATGCAGCACCTTTAGCAGTATAGTTAGTACCACTAACTTCATTAGAAGTTGTATATGCAGTTGTAGATGCACCTAAAGATGCAGAACTTGTATATAACGCTAAATTAAATGTATTACCACTTGAATTAGTAAAATTGTGTGTAGCTGTCATTAATTCTTTTTTAAATGAAGTACACATTGCTTGTGAAATTGCCATCAAAGTCTCCTTATAATATCAGCCATATCTTTATGACCTTGTTTTTGTAATAATCCTGCTACAGTAGCTCTATCACTAGCTATAGCTTGTTTCAAATATAATAAAACAACTTGTGTCATACTATCTTTAAATGCTTGTGCTTGTGCTTTTACCATTGGGTCAGCACTATCACTAATAGAAATTAACTTATCTATTATTCTTTCAGTCCAATATTCAGGACTTAAACCTTTATTGTTAGTAGTTCTAACTGCTATATCGCCTATATTTGTTTTTACATCTACACTAAACATTATGTTCTTTGTACTCTTACAACATCATCTCTATAGGTATCAACAGTATTATCTCCTTCACCTAAAGTTTTTAACCTAGATATAGATTCCATATATCTTTTTTCATACTGTTGCATTAAGTCCGCATCTCCTTTCATGTACATATATCCTTCTATTAAAGAACCATATAATAAAGCATTTCTAGCATTTGTAGATAACCATGTTGTACCGCTATCAGAACCTGCTGTTATAGATGCTGGTCTATAAAAATAATGCAGTTCAGCTGTAAAAGATGCATTTGGAGTAGGTCCTACTATAAAAGTTGTATCATCAAATAAAGCATAATGTTTTGGAACACCTGTAGTTGAAGCATTAGGATAAACTTCTCTAATAAAATTTACATCTTTAAATAATAAAAAAGATTGTTCACTAGAGTTTGTAATAGATAAAGAAAAGTTATCTAAAAAATCTGTTGGTGTAGATAAATATTTATTACCTAATGCCAAACTTCCTTCTACATTTTTTCTAAAGACAGGAAGCTTTACTGTTTTTAATATTCTTTCTTCTGCTTGTTTAATAATGTTTGCAATATTAGAAACAAAACTTGTTTCTGTATTTTGCAAATAATCTTGTATTAAACTTTTTAATTCTGAATATGTCATATTATCCTATTGTTATTGTTACTTTACCTATGCTTCCATTCATTATTAATCCTGTTCCTGTTACTGGGTCAAAACCAAATAACTCTCTTGAATCTGCTCTACCAGTATCAACTCTTGCATCATATAAAGTTTGTGGGTCTATAGTTGATACAAGGTTTATATCTAATTGTGGTTGTTCTGGGTCATAACAAGTATGACAAACTCTTAAACCATTTCTAACTTTGTTTTCTGTTTCGTATCTAAGTTCATTTAACTTGTAAGTAAAACCACATCTATCACAAATACCTAAAGCTTTTTTGCCTACTGTATATGCCATGATTAAATATGATTATTAAAAGGAACAAATCTTACTGATGCTCTTTCTCTGTCTGCATCACTAACATCATTCCATAGTTCTTCATATTTTTGTTTTATCATTGGTACTTTTTGTAAAGCATCATTGTTTTTACAAGCAATATTATAAGCTAATCCATAAGTCATACATGGTAAATATCTAGTAGGTACTCCTGTATTGTTTGTTCCTACATTACCTGTGTCTTCTATTTTTTTAACATAGTAATAAACTAATGTGTAAGTAGCATTACCATCTGGAGATGACCATAGTTTTATAGCTGGAGTGCTTATGTTTCTATCAAAATAAAATAAACTTGGTTTACCTTTATTTAATTTATTAGCTATATGTGCATACTCACTTACAGATATTCTTCTAAGTGTTTGGTCAACTTGTTTGTTTACATCACTAGAATCTGTTCTTATAAATGCTTCTATTATATCTAATACATTACTATCTAATGTATAACTTCCTGTGCCTTCTGTTAAAGTTTGTGTGCCTTCTTCTACACTAAAAAGATTAAGACCTCTGTTTTGCCATTCAAGAAATAATAAATCTAAAGCTCTTCTTGCTGTTTTATATTCATAACCTGAACGCAATTCAAGTCCACATAACTCGTATGCTTCTTCAATAATATCACTTAAATCTAAATTAAATGCTGTAGTTCCGCTTGTTGCCATTATCTATACCTTGCTGTTTTCTTTGCTATTTTTTTAGGTTGTTTTACAAACTGTTTACCTTTTTTATTTCCTTTTGCTTTTGCTTTATTAGTAGCTGCTTTTTCAGATTTACTTAAAGATTTCCATGCCTTATCAGGTAAATATCTTTTTTTTCCTTTGCTTGGTTTTCCATCAGATGTTCGCCACTTTTGTTTACCCCAGTCTTTTAAAGACCTTTGTGATTTTTTTAATGGCATTAATCTTCCTCGTTTAATCCTTCACTATATAAATTATTAAATGTTATGTCAGGATTTAAATAACTTTCATGTCCTTCTGCTGAATGTAAATACTGTGATGGTGTAAAGTCAGGTGGACCTTCTCCTGTTACCCATAGTGCAGGACTTGTAGCTCTTACTCTATTATTAGGTAGTGCTACAAAATTACCTTTCCATTTGCAATCTTCTGTTATATATAACACATGAGATTGTTTATGTTGTGCAGGACAATCAGCTATTGGATTGCCTGTATAATCAACAGTAAACATATATTTACCACGATAAAACTTGTTATCTATTTTACATAACCAAGGACTAGAGCTTACTCTATCTATTACTACAACAGAATGATTTCTTGCTTCACAATCCCAAGGTTGTGCTAAATGGTCTTCCATTGGTTCTCCCCAAGTATCACAAGGAGTATCTGCTATTAAAGCTTGTATTGGCATACGAGCCCACATAGCCCCACCATGTACATTCTCATCTTCATCACAACCTGTAAATACAACTTGAAAAGATAAAGACCTATCAGGAATTGTATTTACTGCTATTGCTATAGCGTGTAAATATTCTCCATGATATTGTTCGTGGTTGGCAGTAAACTCTTTTCTTACCCAACATTTAAAATGAGGTATATTGCTTATAAGATAAGACATTTATTTATAACCACCACCAGCTTTTTTATAAGCTTTTGCCATCATTTGTGCTTTACGAGCAGACCATTGACCGGGTTTCCCGCCCTTGCCACCTGCTTTTATTCTATTAAAAATTCTTTTACGCAAACTAGGTTTAGTATAATTACCAGCTTCATTAACTCTGCTTTTAGTTTTGCCACCTTTTTTTAATTCTATTAATGCTCTGCTCATTATATAAACCTTGCTAAAAATACTACTCCTACAATAAAAGGATAAACTGCCCAAATCATATTATCTAGTTTATCAAATCTTTTAGAACCATCTTCTAATCTTTTATCAATACTTTTATATAAAGCTTTACACTCTCTTTCATGTGATTCAATAGCATTTAAAGCATCTTTAATTGTTGTCATTTTTTTACCACTTAACCTTGTCAGCCCAATAAGCAGCTGACATTTTACCTTTTCTAATATTTTTACCATGTCTTGCTTTAAAAGATTTCCTTTTCATCTTCATTCTACGAGACTCACCCTTCTTAGGTTTACCTGCAGTCTTAGCACCTTTCTCGCCAAATCTAATAGTTTTTATCTTGCTGCCTTCTTTTGCAACAACTATATGAGATTTCTTAGAGTGGTTAGGGGTACGCTTTGGTTTATTGTACCCACTAACACCTGCTCTTTTTAAACGAGAGTCTTTGGTAGAACGGCTCATCTATTACAGCCTACCACCTGCTTTCTTTTTAATAGCTTCTTGAAAAGATTTAGCATCTGATTTACCAATAGCTTTGGCTCTAATTTGCATTTGAAAATCTTCAGGAACCATAATTCCTGAACCTTGTCTAATAACTTTTTGCATAATTTTTTTCTTAGGTTTTTTATGAAAGCCTTTAGATTCTGGTGTAGCCACTAAAGTTTACCACCTATTTTCTTTTTAATAATCTCATTAAAAGTTTCAGGCATACTAGATTTAGTTTGTCTGCCACCTCTCATTGATTTATATTTTGTGGACTTACCACTTTTCATAGATTTGTATTTTGATTTTTTCATTTCTTCACCTTTGGTTTTTTAGCTGGTTTTTTTGCAGCTGGTTTCTTTTTTGGTTTTAGTTCTTTGAGTAAAGCATTAGCTTCTGCTTCTCTTAATGGTCCGGCTAATAATTCTTCGCCATTCCATATAACAAAAGCTGGGTCGCCATTTTGAAAATGCCCATTCTCTTCTTTTTTAATTGTCATAGTTTCACCTATTCGTAAATTTTATTTAATACTAATATTATAGAATATGTATCACCGCTTGAATGACTAACAGTAGTAAAGTCAATGTCGCCAGTTTTACCTGAACCTGCATTGTTTGGAATACCAGAAAATAAATCATAGTATTCATCTCCAGTGCTATCAGTAGGCAAGCCTGTAATTAATACATTAGTACTTGCATCAAATTCTATATTTACGCCCATACCTCTACAAGCCCAATATATTCTTGCTACTGAAACTGAAGAACATGACTGCCCTAAACTGTTTGAGTTTAAAGCAGACACATCAACTTTTTTTACTGCTGATTCACCGGTGCCATCACTAACATTAGTAAACTTCATAATAGCAATCTTATCGCCATCTTGAATGGTTTGTGAGGTTACTGCATCAGCCATAATTTACTCCTTACGCTATTTGAGTGTATTCAATAATAAATGTAAACGAACCTGCGGTTGTTGCGTCTACTGTATTAGTGATATTACAGTAAATAGTTCTTGCGGTATCTGTATATTGAACAGAAGCTGGAGCTGTAGTTCCATCTTGTGTTTGTAAAACAAGTGAGGTTACAGTTACATTGTGAGCAACAACAGTTGTACCACCATCAAGTATTTCATCAGTCTGAGCTGCAACAATTTGTGCACCTGAACTAGAAGTACCTACTTCATATCCAATATCACCTGTTCCAATAACAGGAGCAGTATCACAAAATATTTTAATATCTGTAATGATTGTGTTTGCTGGTTGTGTGAATTCACCTATAGTTGGTGAGTCTCCTGCTGTACTATTAACTGTTACTCCAGTTGCAAAACCTACATGCTTTACATACTTATCAGTAACAATACCTGTGGAAGCTATATTAACAACATCAGTAATAGCACCTGTATTGCTATTTTTTGATATTACTTTGAATCCGTTTTCGGACCTAACTGGTCCATTAAAGGTTGAATTAGCCATATCTTTCTCCTAAAAGAAAATATCTATCATCTTGGCAAAGTCTGCTAGGGCAGTTGATAGACAATTAATAATATCCCTAGTTACAAAAAAAGGGGAGCACAAGGCTCCCCGTAAAGTTCTAGCTTGAACCCGGTGAGCCGTAAATACCAAGCGGGTCTGATACTCCAAATGAGTATCTTTCTCTAGCTTTGTATCTGACATTTCCGGTGTCAAAATCTCCGTCCATAGATGTTTCCATTCCGGTTCTATTGAAATGTTTCATGCCGTTAGGAACATCAGTAATGATGAAGAAAGCATTAGTATCAGTAAGATAATGGTTAATCATATATCCTTCTGGTATAGCACCATTAGAGGATATAGCATTAATATCATTATCAGATGTACCAACTCTAAACTGCGACTCTAAAAGTCTAGTTGCTGTAAACTGCAATGCAGAAGGAACAATTAGTCTCTTAGGTCTAGCCGCTATCTTCAAACCTCTTTGGTCTTTAAAATTGCCGATATTAATAACAGCATCTTCTAAAGATGTTTCATTAAGGTCTGCTGCAGTAGCAGGTCTATTAGAGTTTTTACTTCCATCTACCAATGGGTGTCCGTCCCCACCAGTAACACCATCTCCACTAGCAGTGAATAAGTTTACTCCATCTCCCGATTGGAAAGAATTTGTAAACCCATTATTAAGTGGGAAAGCAGACTTGACTTGCTTAGTGTAAGCCATAGCCCTTGCTAATGCTTTAGTATAACGAGCAGAAAGTGAGTCATAGAGGTTGTCCTCTATTGCTTCTTCTGTAATCGCAAAACCTAAAGCAATGGTTTCATGGTTGTACCTAGATGTAAAACTTTCTTGTGCTGAATCATAAGTGATTGCAGAACCTTCATCTTTTACAACTGCTTGACCAAATCCACTTAACTGTACTTCTTCTTCAAAACTTCTATCAGAATTTTCAGTTTCGTAAATCATGGTGTGTTCATCATCGTACTTTTCGTACTCCAATCCAAACAATGCGTTTAGTCCGGGTAGGAGTTCTTTCAACATTTGAGCTCTTGAAATAGCCATATTTTATTCTCCTATAAATTAAACGCCTGTTGTATTAGTTAATTGGTGTCCTGCGTTAAAGACAACAATAACATCTGTAAATGCATCGCCAACTGCACTATCGGGTCCATTTACGAACTCAATAATTTTAACTGGCAAAGTATTTGTTGTAGCAATCGTACTGCCATCGACAGAATTTTTGCTTCTACCTATACTTGTGCTACCTGCTGTTTGTACAACAGCGGCATTATTTCCTAATGCTGTTTGTGCAAGTGAAGCATCACTTTGCATCTTCATCTCAACAAAAGGGTCGTCAAGAACATACGCACTAATATCACTAGCAACAGTTGATGCTGGATATGTTTGTGAGAATGTTTTTTGGTTTGTACTTGGGTCAGTGTAAGAAACACCTACAAATACTCCTACTGGAGTACAAGCTGTAGTTCCTGTATCTTTTTCAACAGTACCAGAACTTACAAGCTTAACAAAATCTCCGTAGAATATAGCAGTGCCATAATTGGAAGCTACCTTATAATGTCTAACTTTTCCTGAAAAGGAACCATTAGAACTAAGACAGCCTACAGGTTCGGCACCCATTGGGGTTGCTGAAGCAGCCATATATTTCTCCTAAAATTTTTAAAAGAAAACTATTAGCTAAATTATTATTTAGTTATTTACCAAATGTGGTTCTCGTTTTGCGGTCTGGTTGTAACATAGGCATACGAGGGTCATTTTCTTTTAAATAGTTATTATCAACGGCTTCCATTTGCTCTCTTGCAACTTTTCTATAGTGCTGGTCTCTTTGCTCCATTAACTCTCTAGGAGCTTTACAAAGCAATAACCCACCTACTTCCATGTTACCTTTATCTGCCCATTCTGAGTTCACATCACAAATTAAATGTAGTTCAGGGTGGTCTTCTGCTTTCACAGGTTCCCAACCTTCTCTAAATTTAGAGCTAACATTTACATTATTAGGTTGCCCTAATACAGCAGTAGCTATCCACCTAAACACCCAGCCATCTTGCGGCTTTGGATTAGGTAGTTTTGATTGTGGTTCCCAAGACATAGTTCTTGATTGAGCTTCTCTGGTTTCCGTTTCTCTTGCAGCTTTTGTAACTTCTTCAGTTACTTTTTCATTATCAGCCATTGTGTACCTCCTTGGCAACTTGTTTGGCATACTGTTCTGGTGTTAAACCCAAACGCCTTGCGAGAGCAACTTGGGTTCCTGTCAACTGTACTTTGCGGGGTATAGCACCATTATTTCTTGTTGCGGGTGCTACAACTGCCGATGGTTTTTTGGAAATCACAGTTTCAACAACTTCTTCGTTGCCGACAGATATTTCTTCCTCTCCAAAAAACTCAGGAAATTTTCCACGCATACGCTTGTCAACTTCCTGATAATACTGGTCGCTAGTAGGATATATGCCCTCATCTTGTATGAGAGTCTCATGTAACCCATAAGCATAACCGGTCATGTCTTTATTTTCTTTATTACCAAACCAAGTATTTTTTTGCAACCAATCTACTGCCTTAGGGTCAGGCGGTGAATGTTGCGGTTGTACTTGCTGTGGTTGTTGTGCAACATTTTGTTGTTGTTGCATTTGTTGTTCTCTAGCTTCTGTTTGCTTTTGATAATAGTTTAGTTTTTCATTTGCACTTTTTGCATCTACTTGTGCAGATAAAATTCTTTCGTTAGCAGATAACATTTTATCTGTATCACCAGCTTCATAAGCTTCTTTAAATTCAGACTTTCCTTGTTCTAATTCAGCACTAGCTTTTGCTGTTATTTGTCCAAGTAAAGCTTCTTCTCCTTTATTAATTAAAGCAGATAACCTTTTATTTTCATCTTGAATTTTTTGAGCATAGCCTACTGCTTCATCTCTTAATTTATCAGAAGCTTCTTTTGCTCTTCTTTCTTCGTGATAGTCGTATTTAATTTTATCAATTCTTTTTTGGACTTTATCACTAATACCATCAATTTCTTCTTCAACTTGGTTGGTTGAAGTTTTAACTTTAGGTGGTCGTCTATCTTCTTTAGGTCTGTCATCTACAACTTCTACTTGTACTTCATTAACAGATTCTTCTTTAGGTTCTTTTTCAAATGTAGTTTTTACACCAAAGAACTTTTCTTCTTTTGTAGATTGTGGAATTTCTTCCGTAACCTCTTGATTTGCTGTGTTATTTTCACTCATATTAAATTACCTTTACGATACCTCTTGGGTCTTCAACAACAGCTTCTACACTGTCATCATTGATTAAACGAAATTCTTTTCCATGTACTTTAAATCTAGTACCTGAATAAGAACGCATAATAATCCAATCGCCCTTTTTACAATAAGGACCATTTGGAAATCGTTTTTTATCTTGATAGCAGTCTTCTCCCATTTCTAAGATAAAACCAACGATAGAACCAACTTCTTCAACTTGTAATGTTTGAGATGCTTTTATAATTCCACCTTTTGATTTTTCTTCTGGCTCTGGAAGAGCTATTAAGATTTTATAACCTTTTGGTATTGGTAATTGTTTTGCTGTTTTATCTTCATTTGTTTTAGATATATCAGCATCTTGCGTTGATGTTTCAACTTTTGCAGGTTTACTCATTTTTCTCTCCTTGCACTAGATTAAGGTCTAGGTCCTTGCGTCATTGTTGACGATTTGCTATTTCCTGTAGGTCGAGTATATCTCTTTCTACTATAGCGAGTCCAGCAATTACACCTGTTAAATGTCTGTACTCTTCAAAATTTTTGCAGCCACCACCTGATAAGTGGTCAGCGTGTTCGTTCATATGGTCTCTAATTTTTTTTCTTAAAGCTTCTATAAAATTTGTATCTGATGCACTCATTAATTTTCTTTATCAAGTAATGTCTCTGCTATATCTCTGCCTATCTTAGCACCTTCTATTTGTTCTTTGCTAGATATTTTTGCATTTTCTGATGCAGCATCAAATCCAATCTTAGCACCAGCTATTCGTTCTTGTGATGCTATCCTTTCTTTTTCTATTTCTTCAGTAGATTTAGCTTTCTGTAAATCAAGTGCTATTCGTTCTGCATCAGCTTTCATTTTTCTTTGTACTTCAGCTTCTCTAATAGCTAGTTCTTTTTCTCTTTGTTGTATTACAGGGTCTTCTAGTTTTTCGTTTATTTCTTCTGCTCTTTCTTCTGCTTTACTTCCAGCTAATACTCTTTCTGCAGCTTCAGATACCAGTTCTGATAAACGCAACTCAATATCTTTTGGCAATGGTTCATCTGGTGGTGGAAGTGGTGCACCAAGTTGTTTCTCAATTTCTTTACGATATTGAAATGCAATATGCTCTGTAACATGGTCTGTAAATGCACCTAAAATCTTAGAAGCATTTGGACTTTGTCCAATCATCTCTCTCATTTTAGGGTCTTCCATAGCAGACATATGAACTTTAATGTGTGCTTCATGGTCTTGATACATAAATGCTTTAACAGGTTTACCATTTAACATATTCATATTTTCTGATACAGGGTCTGTTGGTGGTATCTCAGTTTCAAGCGGTACAATTTTATCTGCATCTTGAATACCTAGTACATCTAACATTTGTCTATGTAACTCTTGCATATTGTATAGTTCAGGAGCTTGTGTAGATAACTGTAAGGCTGCTTGATACTGCATAATTTTTTGTGCCTTAGTAGAAGCATTAGGGTCTGATACAGGTACTACATCTATTCTGCCATCAAAGTCTTCTTTTAAAAGTTCTTTACCTTTTATTTGATAAGGATATTCAGTTGGTCCATAATCAAATATTATTTTACTTAATATTTTAAGTTCTTGTTTCATGCTGTTATGTATTCTTGATTGCACAGAACCCATAACCTTTAAAGACCTTTCTAATAAAGCTAGTGTTGTACCTACAGGTGCTTGACTGCTCATGTCTGAAACTTTTAAATCAGCTAATGAAGCAAACCTTCTGCCTTCTTCTACTAAGTTTTGTAACAAAGTATATAAAGTTCCTGATGGTTCTTTGTAAGGCAAGAATGTAATATTGTCTTTAATGGCACCACCGGGTACATCAACATCTCTAAACTCACCCGGCATAATAGGAGTATCATCTCCTTTAATTCTTAGTCCTCTGGACTTTAAACCACCCGGTAAATTAGATAATGTACCAGCATCTACTAACTGTCTTAATAAACTTGTAGCAGACTTAGCTATACCACCTATTAAATGTATTAAACCAAATCCATAGAATCCTAATCCGGGTAGATATTGATAGTGAACATAGTGTTCTCTTTTCTTTTTAGTAGGGTCATCTTCTAAATAATTCCTACGAATAGCTAATATAACTCCAGATTCTAAATCTAAAGTTACTATATAAGGCAAGGCTATGCCTGTTATTTTACCATCTTTCCTGTCTTCAAACCCTTGTATGTCAAGGTCAACTTGCATTTCAAGTAGGGTATGTCTTTGGTCATTCTCGTAACTTTTGCTTGAACCTGTAATTTCATTGTACTTAGATTGAATATTACTTAGTTCATTACTTGGTGTTTGTAATTCAATGTCTCTATAAAAACCTATAACTTGTAGCTTTCTAATATCATTAGTAGCTTTCTTCATTACATGAGTAGCTCTTTCACAAGTGCTTAAATCAGATGCACCATAGCTAACTACAAAATCTTCAGCAGGAACAAACATACTTGCTGGTCTTTCTAAACTAGGGTCATAGTATATTTTTCTAAATGCAGAACCTGCTAATGGTAGATTAAATAATAACTTTTCTGTTTCTGTTCTGTATTCACTCATCTTTTCTGTGAGTAAATAGTTTAAATAATCTTTAACTCTTTCTGACTGTGATTGTTTTTCTTCGTCTATATCTCCAACAATCTTAGTATCTACAGGACCTTTAGCTGGAAATATTTCTGTTACAGACTCTGCTTGGAAACGAACTACAGATTCAGTTAATAAGGGGTGGAACACACCACAAGCACCCTGCCAAGGCAAAGTTCTTTCTTCAATTTTTAAACCTAGTTGGTCTAATCCTTTAGTATATGTTTCTTCCCAGTCCTTTCTTGATTCTCTGTCTGCATTAAAATAACCTACAAGTTCACTTGATAGTAATTGCAGTTCAGCTTCTTCCATAAAATCTGCAATGTTGTCTTCAAAGTTAGGTGTTCCTAATTCAGCACCATCTTCAAAATCTATAATCAATCCACCCTCTTCTGTTGCTATTGCAATTTCATCTGGGTTAGTTACTAAAACTTCTACAGGAGAATCTTTAAATTTTTTTTCTGGGGTCTGTAATGGTTTCTCTGCCATTTAATCTCCTAATAATAGTTGGCTTCTCTTGGCGGTAAATCTTCATCTTCTTCATCAGAATGTAAAGGAATAAAACCACCCTGTCTAAATCTTATTAAAGCTTGGCTAGATGAATCAACTAAGTCATCATGTTCACCAGCAGGAAAAGCAGCAAATTCTTCTATTACTTCTTCTGCAAACTTTCTTTCAGGTGCCCATACTATACCTGATGCAAATAAATCAGCAACAGCATTAACTCTTGCTATCTTATCGTTACCACGACTAGGCGTATATTCTGAAACAGCTATACCCATTTGCCTTAATTCAAAAATCAAAGGCATACCTGCAGCTTTAGCTTCAACAATAAAAGCTTCTGGTTGCCAACTTTGGTACATTTCAAAAGCTTTCTTTTTTAATTCAGGAAACTCTAGCCGTTCTTTATACGCATCTAAGAGTATTAAATTAGGTTGTGTAACTCCTGTATCATCTGGTTGATAAAAAACACCCCATGTCGTACAAGCAGAGTAGTCAGAACGCTGTGTTTTTAAAAATGCTGTATCCCATGACTGTATAATAAACTCGCATTGAGGTGGGTTGTCATATTCCCAAACACGCCACCAATTTCTTTTAATGATGGCTGATTCTTCTGCAGTAGGGTTTTGTTGATATTGAGCAGACCATTTAGCTAAAGGCAGTTCTGCTCGTAGCTTTTCTAATTCTTTTATATCCCAAAACTCTTGCCATAGGCTTTTACCAGATGGCAGTATTGCAGGAAACTCAATAACTCTCCATTCATCAACACCATCTCTTTGTGCTGAAGACTTTAATATTTGCCCTGTCAGGTCCCGTTTGTGCCATCTTGTCATAACAATAATGATTGCACCACCGGGCTGCAGACGCTGACGAGGACCAGATGTATAGTATTCATAGACCTTATCAAATACACGAGGGTCTCCACTTTGACCTTCTTGTTCTGAATGTGGGTCATCTATAATAAGAAGGTCTGCACCTTTACCGGTTACAGCACCGCCTATACCAATCGCAAAGTAATCTCCGCCTTTGTTGGTATTCCAACGACCAGCAGCTTTACTATCTGATTGTAAACCCACATCGGGAAAAACTTTTTTATAATCTTCGGAACCAACAAGGTTTCTAACCTTACGACCAAAACCTACAGCTAGTTCAGCAGTATGTGCTACTTGGATTATCTTTTTATCAGGGAAGCACCCTAAGAACCAAGCAGGTAAAAGATAAGAAGCAAACTCAGACTTGGTATGTCTGGGCGGCATATTTATAATCAAACGCTTCAACTTGCCATTCTTAACATCATTGAACGCATCAGACATAATCTTATGATGGTAGCCTTCAATAAAGGCAGCCCACATCTCTTTTACAAAAGAAAGAAAATTATCTGAACAATCTTCTTTGCGTTTAGCAGATTCATATTGGGACAAAAGTTCTAGTAAATCTTTTTGTTGTTCAGGAGGAAGCTTGTTTATTTTATCTATATCAAACATAGATTGCGGTACCTTTAGTTTCTACTGGAGTAAGTATGTAGTAGAGGAGGTAATTATGAATAACATTTAAAGATACCGCAAAACTTCCTAGTATATTACTAGCTCTAGTAATAATACTATATAAACTAAAATCTAGTGTATTACTCTTTAGTAAATCACTAGGGGCAATATACCCTATTATGAACATGGTTTCATATCTTCACGGGTTCGTCAATAGTTTTCTCAACATTTTTAAAAGGACTGTTTCTAGTGCTCATCACTGTACGCCATCTATTAGGTTGCATAGTAACCCAACCACCATCTTTTAATCTATGTATCATAGCGTGTATTGTGCTCTTAGAAGATAAATCCAAAGCATCAGCTAAAGCATCAAGACTAGGACCGCAGCCAAACTCTTCCCAGTATTGTTCTATTGTTTCTAAAAGTTTTAATTGTTTGCTTGTCATAATATATATACCCCCCCGTATGGGACCCTAGAACATTATACGAACATTCCTATAAAAACGCAATGTGAAAGTTAGCCGAAAATAAAAAAGGGGTACCCCCCCTATGAAAATTATGAAATTATATGTACAAAATAGTATGTACCCTAGACGCACAATTTTTTTTATATGCGGGTGGTGGGGGTGGGTGGGGTCAAACACATGTATAATGCGGTTTCCAGTGATAGTGAGTACTTACTTATCAATACAACAGTGAGTGCTGTTTATTATATCGCTAGGCTTTGTTAAACATTGATTGTATTTTATGTTCTAGTTCCAGCTTAATCTCATCTGATGACTTGTTGCTTGTAGTTGTTTCCAGCCTTTCTGTGAACAGTGCTACCTCTGACACTTTGCCTAGTAGTTCCAACGCTCTGATTCTTGATGATTCATTGTTCTCTGTATTCAATGCTTCTTTCTGTAGCTGTTCCAGTACCATCTGTCTAAGAGAGAGCCCTGTAGTGGAAGCATACTCACTCTTACGCCTTAATCCTTGCTTTACCCTTTGGGATACCTTAGGGCTACTCATAAGCTTAGATGCTTCTGTCCATATACTGCTATCTTTCATATTCTTAGTGCTGTATGCATTACGATATGATTCACTTGCTGTCATACCTGATAACACCCCTTGAACGAACTTCTCTTGCTTTGGGGTTAGCCCTGATATGTTAGTTATATTATCCTTGTTATTCTTGTCTTTATTGCTCATATCTATGTATTAACCTAATAATATTTAAAATTATTTTGATAGTGCTTACTATCACTGCAGTCCTATTATACGCTTACTTCGTAAGCAACAACAAGTATGTTAACGAACATTTGTGGAAAATAAATACACTTTTTACTTTACATCATGTGGTGTATCGTGTTTATAATACGCTGTCGCAAAGTTGACGAGATTAAAAAAAGTGAAGAAAAAGTAGCTGTCTCCCCTCTTTAAGACACCCATAGTGAGACATCTAGTTTCCTTGAAGTTGGGCTTAGCAATTAAGACTAACGATTTGGGTTGCCTAGAGCAATGCAAGATATCAAGGGAACAAACAGAACGGGCTAAACTGGAAATGCCCATCACGAAAAATCCGAGCATCAAGCCTTTGTGCGTTTATCCAGTGTCCTGACAGTCTTGTTCTTAATGGCTCAATACCTGTCTTGCGGAGAGTGTAGCGACTTTTCCCTTGATGGAGTTTTTAAAGCTGGTTTGAATACCCACTGAAGATAGAACGGGGCGTAGCAGTAAAAGTGCTAATTCTGATGGTGTAGCAAACTCTTTCTCTAGGGGCTAAAAGGTGTTGTGTGTAGTCAGAAAATCCCATGCTGTTGTGAGTTTTTTTCTTATGTATTAACGATTTAATATTTGATTATGTCCTTGAATTAACAAGCTGAACGAGTATCCGCAAGGGTACAAGAAACATAGATTTTTATAGGAAAAAATATGAATAAAGTAAAAGTAAATACTGGAAAAGAAGTGGCAAAAAAAATGCGTTTGATTTTCACTATGAGTGGATTTGCAAACACGATTGAACAATTTGACACCATTACAAGGCGTGATTTAGAAATCTTATTGCCTGATTATGTAAGCGGTGGAGATATTTCAAAAGTTTTAAATTAAGGAGTAAATATGAATAAACCTGAAGAAAATAAAGTTTACGCTTTAACTGGCGGAACTGGACAGCCTTGTATTGCAAATGGTAATACTTGGGCTGAAAGTGAAGTAAAAGATAGCTTAGTATCTTTGAAGATACATGAGCCAAATGAAACCGATAAACCTAAATGTCATGGTTGCGGTGTCGTTGTTTTTCCTGAAGATGATAACTGCTGTGATAATTGTTTAGAGTGGAGTTATCTTCAACAAGAAGCAGAACTTATTTAAGCCTACTGATGAGCAACACTGAAAGGTGGCGAAAAAGCGGACACTTGTTCGCTTTCTAGGTAAATTTTTATAGGAGTAAATATGTATATAGAAGGATTTGATAAAGCAGTTCAAGATGAACTGCAAAGAGTATTAGAAGATGCTACTAAATGGAATAGTGGTATCTTTGAACTTACTGTCGCTAAAAAAGAGGACACTT
>VMHT01220908.1_pt1 | contig 16071 bp, 18 predicted proteins | sample 4693611 | NCBI WGS metagenome assembly VMHT01 (sample SAMN12280063, study PRJNA550983) | marine metagenome | isolation source: seawater sampled from same location over 5 years 0.02-0.2 micron viral filtrate | place: USA: collected off the coast of southern California halfway between the port... ... | reverse complement strand
AGAATTTGACTATACTAAACTAAAACATGTTACTTCAGTTGATCAATCAGATCGAAAAGTACCATACAATTTAAGACAAAGTGGGCCAACTAAAGTTGAAATGCTTATTTCAACAAGAGTAAGAAAATCACCTTATTGGCATTTATCAATGCAAGCAGGTTGTTGGAGAGCTACTGTTTATAATCGTATTTATCATCCAAGAGGTTATGTAAAACCTGAAGATGGTGGAGCAATGGTTGAGTATGATGCGATTGTTAACCATGTAACAATGTGGAACGTTGCTGTTGAAAGACAAATAAGAGTTAAAGGTCCAGATGCAGAAAAGTTTACTGATTATGTAATAACTAGAGATGCAACAAAAATTTCCCCTATGAGAGCAAGATATGTAATCTTATGTAATGCGTATGGTGGAGTTTTAAATGATCCAATTCTTTTAAGAATTTCAAAAGATGAATTTTGGTTCTCATTATCTGATTCTGACATTGGTATGTATCTACAAGGAGTAAATGCTGATGGAAGATTTAATGTAGAAATTGATGAAATTGATGTAAGTCCTGTTCAAATTCAAGGTCCAAAATCAAAAGCATTAATGAAAGATCTTTGTGGTGATCAAGTCGATTTTGATAATATGCCTTTCTATGGTTTAGCAGAAGTTAAGGTGGGTGGAAGAAGTTGTGTAATTTCACAATCAGGTTTCTCTGGAGAAGCTGGATATGAAATATACTTAAGAGACTCAACTTTATATGCTGAGGATATGTGGAATGCTGTTCTTGAAGCTGGAAAAAAACATAGCCTAATGGTTATTGCTCCTGCTCACCATAGAAGAATTCAAGCTGGAATTCTCTCATGGGGTCAAGACATGGACCATCAACATAATCCTTTTCAGTGTAACTTAGGTTACCAAGTTTCATTGTCTGGAAAAGGTGAATGGAATAAAAAAGCTGACTATGTTGGTAAAGCTGCACTAGAAAAAATGGGTAAAGAAATTAAGGATGGTAAAAAACCATACAAACTTCAGTTGGTTGGACTTGAATTAGGTGGAAAACCTATTGAAGAATATGCTCCTGACTTTTGGTTAATATCACCTGAAGGTGGAGGAGATCCAGTGGGATTTATTACATCTCCTTGGTATCACCCAGAAAAAAAACAAAACATTGCTATGGGATATGTACCATTTGATGGGACATTAAATGCTAATGGATTTCCAAAAGGTAAAATTGGGACTAAATATAAAGTTCATTTACCTGAAAAATACTCTGATGCACCAGGTAAACCTGTAGATGCTGTAGTGGTTGATATTCCATTTAAAGAATCTTTTAATGCTAACACAAGAGAAGTTGTAAAAGGTTAGAACTGCTATTTAGAGGGGGTGCAAAATCCCCCTCAAAATTTCTGAATGTCTAAAGGTTTTTTAATTGTAGTTTGCATTGCAATAGCAATTGCTTTAATACTATTTCCATTATTAGTTTCTTATAAAGAGCAAAAAAATAAAAAAAAATAAATGTTTGGTGAATTTCTAAATATAATTTTTAAATCAATTAAATTAGATAAGTCTCTGTATAGTGATAGTAGAAATTTTGGTGAAGCATCAATTTATTTTGCTGGTTTAATAATGATTTTAGACGGAATGGCAGGTGCTGTAGCTGCTAATACAATTGTCAAAACAGCGGTGGCTATGTCTGGATTAACAGCTATTTTAACCTGGTTTGTGTGGGCAGTTTTTATTTTTGTGATTGGAGTAAAACTATTCCCTGACAAACAGACAAAGGTATCATTTAAAAAAATTTTGACTGCAGTTGGCTATGCACATGCTCCAGGTTTATTGAGATTTTTTGCAATTACTCCTGATTTAATGATTCCAATAATTTTCTTAACTCAATTTTGGATATTCGCTGCCTTAATAATATCTACCAAACAGATCTTAAATTTAAAATCAAATTTTAAATCTTTTGGAATAGTATTTTTATCATTTTTGATTATAGCTTTTTTATCTATTTCTTTTGTAATGAGTAGAATGGATGCTATGCCTATTAATCATATTTAAATAGGAAATATAGTTTTTGATACTCTGCAAGACTTACAGATTTTAAAACCAGTAAGTATTAAATTTTGGGAAACACTTTCGTGTTCTTCTTTACATTCATCACAAATATTATCTAAATCTTTTAAATCTTTTTCTTTAATATCATTATCATTAATCATTATCTGTTAATCCAGCACCAGCAGCTCCTTGTTTTAAACTTTCTGTTTCCTCAACAAATGTATTTTCTGATAATTTATAAAGACTCTTCCATTCTTTTTCTGTGAAATTGTCTTTATTTTCTAAAAAAGTAATTTCAGTTTTTTTTGCTAAAAGTGGATATTTTTTTACTGAAAGATTTGATAAAATATTTACATTAAAATTAAGCAAAAAAGTATTTTTTTCAAATTTACATAATATTTTTTTCCCAATTACATCTGAACTTCTACTTAAAAATGGTAAAAGCAATATTGGGTAAGCTATTTTATCAAAAGTAATTTTCTTTAATTTCTCAAGTGTTTTAATTTGATCTAAAATTCCTATACCTAAATTAATTGGACAAAGAGAGTATTTATTAAATTTATTTTTTTTTTTAATGATTGATAAATTTCTTAAATCTTTTTTATTTTTTAATTTAAAGTATTCATTCAAATTTTTGATCCCAGGTAAACCAAATAATTCAAGTAATCTAATACCTTTTGCAATTTCTTCTGAAACACCCCAGGAAAATCCTGCTGCTCTACTGGCTCTTTTTGATGTTGTTTCAATTTCACTCAGAGATTTCATATATTGATTTTAAGAGTTGTAGACCCATTGTTCATCAAAATCTTTCAACTCTTTTGGAAGTGGTGCACCTTGAAACATACATATTCGTAACCATTTATCAGAACGTGGGTCAAATTTTAATGCTCCAAAAAAAGACAATTTCAATCGCAACATATCGATAGGAACTAGATTTTCGCTTATAGTATTATCTTGAATTTCAGAGTAAGGAAATTTTTCAATGATAAAAGCTCTTCTTATTACATGCCTCAAATCTGAATTATCAATTAAAAATTTATCAATTTTAAGAGATTTCTTTGATAATAATGATCTTTCATACAATTTTTTTATATCTCTTGCTATAGCAAGCGGTTGTTCTAAATTTGATCCTTGTTCTTCAAAACGATCTGCAAGCCTAGGTTCTTCTTTATTCTTTGATATAAACCAAAATTTTTTATGATTTTCTTTTTTATTAAAATCTATAGTCAAAATATTTGAATACTTTTTTTCTAAAATAGCTAATAAATCTCCTACTGATCTATCAGTTGGAATATTGAAGTATTTTTCCTCATCTGAACTCATTTCTTTTATAAGTGGCCGTACAATTTCTCCAAATGGTTCCATCATTATAGAAACAATATATTCCACACATTCCTCACAAGTTTCTTTTTCTAACCATAGATAAAGTGAATTAAAAGGATAAGTTTTTTTAAAATCAAATTCATTTTCTACATAATCAAGAAATTTTTTGACATCTTTAAATAAAAATTTAATCTTTTTAATTTGATATTCACTTTCTGTATTCCAACTTGTAATATTTTTTATAGAATTTCTTACACAATCTTTAAATAAATTACTGTCTTTTATTTTGACAGTTTCTAGTTCCCTTATTTTTTTTAATGCAGTTTCTCTGCAAAGTATCCAATTATTCAATAATGTTGGATGATTTACGATAAATGGCGCCATACCCAAACCTGTTGAATTCCCTATTCCCAGATTTTTACAAATTTTAGGATCTAAATTAATTGCTTTTTTTGGATTTCTTTTTTTTGCAACATGATTTACTTGATCAAAAGTAAATTGTCTCACTAAATAAACTAACATCATTTCTAATCTAAATGGACCATTTATTTCCTCTCTATTCTTAATTCTAAAACGATCTGCTAATCCAAATTTACCTGATCCATAAACTGCTGTTGTTCTATAAAGATATCCGACTTTTTCTAATAGATCTAAATTTGGTTGCACTCCTTTACTTAAACTCTCGACAACATGATCAAAAACTCTAACTGATTTATTTGCTCTTGATAAAGTTAATTCTTTATATGATAGTCTGCCGACTTCTTGTTTGGGGACTTCATTTTTTAATCTTTCAATATCTTTTTTTTTATGTATGCCATCATGAAGGGTAAATGCAGCATCCCACTTAGTTGCAATTACTCTATCTGATCTTTCCTTGTCATTAATTTGATTTGCGAAACAGACTAATGAGTAGACCCTATCCTTTTTTGTAAAAGAATAAACAGCTGTACCAAATCCATTTTTGTCTAAATCAAATGAATCTCTTTTATATTCCCAATCTTTGAATTCACTTAAAAAACTTCTTAAAAAAGACAATCTTGATTGATGAAACGAACCAAGTCTTGAAAGTTTCATTATTATATTTGGGTCTCGTAAACTTATATTCATATCTATATGGTTTTATAAAAATTATACCAATTATTGCCAAGTATCCCATTAGTCTCAGTGTCTGAAAAACCAATCTTTTTTAGTCCTTGTTCTAAATTTTTAAACCCTCTGGCATCTTCAAACCACGAGGGTTGTTTTGGAAAACCAGGTTTATTTTTTGTGCCCTCTCCATAATTTTTACTTTTAGACCATGTACCATTTCTCATCCATTCAACAACTTCATCAGGTTGATTTAAGCAGAGATCTGAACCAATACCAATATTATTTATGTTCATTATTTCTGCAGTTCTCGCTACCATTTCACAAAAACTATCAATGGAACAATCTGTATTATTTTTTAAATGATGTGGGTAAAGTGACAATCCTAATATCCCGCCACTATCACTTAAATTTTTAAGTAATTCTGAAGATTTGTTTCTTTTTGCTGCATGCCAAAATGAAGGATTGGCATGAGTAATTGCTATTGGTTTTTCGCTTATCTCAATTGCATCAAAGGTACTTTTTTCAGCAGAATGTGACATATCAACAACGACACCTACTCTGTTCATTTCTTTTATAACTTCACGACCAAAATTAGTTACACCGCTATCAACTTTTTCATAACAACCTGTAGCTAACAGAGACTGATTGTTATATGTCAGCTGCATAAATCTACATCCAAGCTCATGAACTTTTTCTACTAAATTAATGTCATCCTCTATAGGAGAACAATTTTGAAAACCAAAAAAAATAGCTGTTTTATTGTCTCTCTGTGCTTTCTCAATATCCTTAAAATCTTTGCCTAAAAAGATTAAATCTGAATTATCTTGGAATAACTTATTCCATTTTTGAGTCTCAACTAAAAGTTCATCAAAATCTTCATGGTATACAATCGTTACATGTACTGCATCAAGTTTTGCCTCTCGATTAATTTCAAAAACTTTTCTTGACCATTTACAATACTGAAGGTTGTCTATTCTAAATTTCATTTTGATAAATTATTATAAACCATACCAATATGTTTTTTTAATTACTATTTATTTTATTGAAATTTTAATTTAATTTTGAAATAAAGATTGTGCATTTAAATCATGAAAAAGAATAAAGATCTAAAAGTCGCAATTATCATGGGTAGTCAATCTGATTACAAAACTATGCAATTATCGGCTAAAATCCTAAAAAAGATGGGAATAAAATTTGAGACTAAGATAATATCTGCCCATCGTACCCCAAAAAGAATGTATGATTTTGCAAAGACAGCTGCAAAAAACAATATTGGGGTAATTATTGCAGGTGCAGGGGGCTCGGCTCATCTGCCAGGTATGATCTCTGCCATAACCTCAATTCCAGTTTTGGGAGTTCCAATAGAAAGTAAAAAACTTAGAGGGTTGGATAGTTTATTATCTATAGCTCAAATGCCAAAAGGTGTTCCTGTAGGAACTTTGGCGATAGGAGAAGATGGTGCAATAAATGCTGCTTTATTGGCAGCTGCAATAATTGCCAATAACAATCCAATTATTAAAAAAAAATTAAATAATTGGAGATTATCACAAACAAAATCTGTCAGAAAAAAACCTAAATAAAAATGTCAGAAAAAAATTTGGGTATTATAGGTGGAGGTCAGTTGGGCAGCTTACTTTCAATTGCTGCAAAAAAATTAAACATAAAGACTACTATTTTTAGTGATGACTTAGATGCTCCAGCACAAAATTTTTGTGATAATTTTATATGTGGTAAATATGATGATAATCAAAAAATTCAAGAGTTTGTTCAAAAAGTTGATCTTGTAACATATGAGTTTGAAAACATTCCATACGAAACTTTAAATCAAATGAATAAATTAAAACCAGTTTTGCCAAAACCCTCAGTAAATAGATTAATTCAACATAGAATAGCTGAAAAAGATTTTGTAAATAAGTTAAATATAAGAACAACAAGATATGTATCGGTAGATAAAAAATCTGATATTGAAACTTTAGAAGATTTTCTTCCTGGAATATTGAAAACAACAACTATGGGATATGATGGTAAGGGTCAATATCGTATAAAAAAAATTGAGGATATTAATTCTCTGAATTTAGATTTTTCTAAGGGTTATGTACTTGAAAAATTAGTTAAACTTCAAAAAGAAATTTCAGTTATAATAACAAGATTTGGTAATAATAATTTTGAAATATATGAGCCAATAGAAAACACTCATCAAGATCAGATTCTTAAACATTCTGTTATTCCTGCAAAAATTAGTAAAAAAATATTAGATCAATCTAAAGATTGGACGACACAAATTGCTGAAGAATTAAAATATATAGGTACTCTTTGTGTAGAATTTTTTATTGATAGAAATGAAAATTTATATGTAAATGAAATAGCGCCACGAGTTCATAATTCAGGACATCTTACTATAAATGCATACAATATTAGTCAATTTGAAAATCATGTAAGAGCCGTTTGTTCTTTAGAAAAAATTCCTTTAAAAAAACTTCATAATGCAAAGATGGTGAACTTAATTGGAAATCAAATTGAGCCCTACAGACAAAATATAAAGCTTAATGACAATGAATTTTTCTTTGATTATCTTAAAAAAGAAATTAAAGAAAAAAGAAAAATGGGTCACATAACAACATTAATATAAATGCTTAAATCTATTGAAGGTAATTTTGATCACCCAGAGGTTAATCAACTTCTGACAACTCATTTTATTGAATTGAGAGCTGCCTCACCTGAGGGAAGTGCTCATGTTTTAGATATACCGGGATTAAAAATTTCTTCCATAAAATTCTGGAGTTTGTGGGAAGAAGAAAAATTATTTGGTTGTGGTGCTTTGAAATTTCTTGATAAAAATCACGGTGAGTTTAAATCAATCAGAATTCATAACGACTTTAGAAATAAAGGCAAAGGTATAAAAGTGATTGAACACTTAATTGAGGAAGCTAAGAAATTAGACATTAAACAAATTAGCCTTGAAACCGGTGCTGGCAAATTTTTCGATCCTGCGAGAAAACTCTTTGAAAAATGTGATTTTAAGCCTTGCAAACCATTCGCTCATTATAAAGAGGATGTTAATTCCATATATTTAACAAAACTCATTAACAACGGTTAATAAAAAAAGTCACTATTAACATCAATTTAGTTGACAAAACTCTTTAAATTATAAAGAAAGCGTCATTACTTAATTATAAGTAATAAATTAATATAATAAAAAGTAAGAAGAAAAATATGAGTCTACAAGGAAAAGTAAAGTGGTTCAATGCAACCAAAGGTTTTGGTTTTATTGAAAGAGAAGATAAAGAAAAAGATGTGTTTGTACATGTATCAGCTGTAAGAGATGCGGGTATGAATGGTTTAGATGAGGGTCAAGCTTTGACTTTCGATGTTGAAGATGGTCCTAAAGGTCCTTCAGCAGTTAATTTAAAAACTGCATAATTTCACATTACATTTATTGGCTATAAACAATAATAATTCTTAAATAAGAATTGATTTATTTTTATAGCCAATAATCTATTCTTTTATTTTATGAATAAGAGAAAAATTACAAAACTTAATAATCTTAAATTTGAACCTTTTGATAAATATGGGAAACCAATAAAAGGTTGGTCTTGGCACAAAATAAGTTTTGATGAAAAAACAAACTTTGGAACGTATATCTCTAAACTAGATCCAGGCACTAAAACAGTTCCACATACTCACAACGGTAATGAAGAATTTCTTATTCTTGATGGAGAGTTGATAGACTCTGATGGTGAAATTTTCAAAAAAGGAGATTTTATCTCATATGAACCTAATAGCAGTCATTCGTCATATACAGAAAAAGGTTGTTTAATTTTAACTTTTATGAGAGGACACAATAGTCAAATAAAAAAATAATAAAACTATGATTGGTATTTTAGGAGGAATGGGTACTCAAGCAGGACTTGATTTTTGTAATAAACTTGCAATTATAAATAGAGGTAAAATTGATCAAGAGTATCCTTTATTTATACTTTATAACAAGTCGAATATTCCTGGCAGACCTGAGTCTATAGGTATTCAAACTAAAAAATTATCAAACCAAGCAACAAATAAAAAAAGTAAAAAAAAATATTTACTAGTATTAAAAAGTTTACTTAATGGCTGTAAACTTTTAAAAAAAAGTAAATGCAAATTCATTGTAATACCATGTAACACTGCTCATTATTGGTATGATGACTTACAAAAAAAAATTGATTTACCAATAATTAACATGCCCAAAGAAGTTTTCAAACATACGCTCAAAAAGTGTAAAAAAAAATCTTCCATAGGGTTGCTTGCAACAGAAGGGACTTTGAAAACTGGAGTTTATAATAAATTTTTTGATCAAAGTTATACTCTAATCAACCCAAATAGAAATATTCAAAAAAATTCTGTTAACAAAGCTATTCAACTTGTCAAAATGGGGAAAGTAAAGGAAGCAAATATAATTATTAAGAAAGCCATAAATCACCTAATCCAAAAAAAATGTAAAAAGATAATTCTTGGATGTACAGAATTGCCAATAGCAATTTTTGCCTTTAAGTCATTTAAAACAATCAAATCTTCAAAAATTTTTTTAGATCCTAATTTAATTTTAGCTAATGCTGCAATGAAAAAATATAAAAACAAATAAAAATGCTGTCTAAGGAAAAGCCCTACATTTTATTTGTTGCTGAAATAATTTACAAAGAAGTTTGTAATATTAAAAAAAAAATCCAGAGTTTTCTAATATCGATGCTATTGACAATTTTATAGGTTCTAAAACTTATATTGAGATTAGTAGTGGTGAATTTCATGATAAATGGTTTAAACAATTAAAAAAAAATAATTTTGTTGATCAAACTACTAAAAACAAAATACCTCAAGAAACTTTAAGACTTTTAGAAATTCAAAAAGATATGATGATTAAACAACTTATCCAATTTCCAGAATTGTACTACACCAAAAGTCACTATCCATTAGAAATATCTCAACGTGCTTTTGATCATTTGTGGAGAATGTGTGAGAGTTATGAATTGTGGCTCAAAGAAACTAAGCAGTTTAAATTATTAGTTTTAAAGATTACTGATTAGACAAATTTAATATATTGCCTGTTTTTTTTATTTTGTTTTTGACCAAAATATAAAAATCTTCACTTTCAAGAGTTTGTTTTTCAATATTTTTTTCTTGATTTTTAACTGAGATTTCTTGAATATTTTCTATCGGTGTTTTTCCCGTATAAGTTTTAACTAACTTACTTGATTTATATGTCAAACCTGTTTGAAAAACATTTCCACCAGTTGCAGTAAAAGTGTATGCTGGACCTAACATTGCTGTAGGAGCGGCACATGCTCCAAGAAAACCAAAAATAGATAATACAAAAATTATTTTTCTATTAATCATCACAGTAAAGAATCTTATACATTTTAGAATACAACTCAAGGTAGAATTAAAAACACTTATTTTCATAAGTAAATTTAACTAAATTTAAACATCTATAGTAAGAATAAATGTTCTATAAAACCTGAAATGGTCAGAATCTTTCCAGTTATATTTATTTTGCTTTGGTCTTCAGCTTTCATAACTACAAAGCCAATTATTGATAACAGCGACCCATTTGCAGCATTAGCTTTTCGGTTTTTTTTTGTAGCTTTAGGTTTTTTTTTATTTTCTATCTATTCAAATCATTCAATATTAATAAACAAAAAAAATTTACTTGAGTCTATTTTGAGTGGAGTACTTTTTCACGGACTTTATTTAGGTGGAGTGTTTTATTCGATCGCAATAGGTATGCCAACAGGTATAGCTGCCTTAATTGTTACTCTGCAGCCAATTTTAACAAATGCTCTTAGCAGTCCCATATTAGGTGAAAAAGTAAACGCTAAACAGTGGACCGGAGTTTTCCTTGGATTTATTGGTGCGGTACTAGTATTAGGTTTAGATGTAGGTTCGGATATACCTTTATTGGGACTAGTAGCAACTATAATTGCATTAATTTCAATTACTACATCTACAATCTGGCAAAAAAGATTAAGTAACAATTTACCTTTACCTGTAAGTAATTTTTATCAAGCTGTTGGTGGATGTTTGTTTCACATTTTGATAATAATTATTTTTGCTGAACCATACATTGATTTTTCAAAAACATTTTTAATTGCTATGAGTCATCAAATATTTTTAGTATCATTTGGTGCTTTTACAATATTGATGTATTTGATTAAAAATAACTCAGCAAGTAAAACTGTTTCTATATTTTTTTTAATTCCAGCTACATCAGCTTTTATGGCTTGGCTTTTTTTAAATGAAAGTTTAACTCATTTAGATCTTATAGGTTTTTTAATAACTACAATAGGTGTTTATATCGCTACACGAGATTAAAAAATTTATAATGATTTAAAACCAAATTCTAAAGATGCATCTGTAATAGAATGATAAAAAGATTCTCCAAAACTTCTAAGAGCGAATAATCTTACCTTATCAGGATTGTCATTCAGTAAATCCACTGTAAAAGCTATTCCATTATAAGTAGAGTTAATTGAATTATTTTTTTCTAAAGAATTAAAATTAAAGGGACACCCTTTCTTCAAAACCTCTTTCGCCTCTTGTCCTTCTATTTGAATTATAGCTCTTGAATGAGATATGTCTGTTATAGCAAAATCTGTTTCGTTTAAATTTTGTGAAATTTCTTTAAACAAATCTTTTTTTGTTGAAACTAAAAGCCAATTTTTTGGTCCATTCCATAATACTCTTGTATTATCATTGCTTACTACCCGTAATGGTTCATCTTTAAATTTTAAACCATCAATATTAATACTTTCAATAGAAACTGTAGAATTTTTATATTGAACTATTTGAACTATTAATAGATTCTTTATTTCTGAAATTTTTAAAAGATTATTTTCATTTTTACCTTCATAATCACCAAATTGACCTTTTGAATGAACATTTGCTAAAGCTGATAATGAGCTCATGATCTAACCCTTTCACCTTTTGGGTCAACATAATGTGATGAAACTATTTCAACTGGAATTACTTTATTTTTAAGTGGAGACATTACAAATAATTTTTCACCAATCATATTTTTTCCATCTTTAAGAATAGCTAAAGAAAATGGATTATCATGTTCAACACTCCAACAAGAAGCTGAAATATATCCCAATTTTGGATTTGGTAGTGGCGCATTTGAATCTTTAACTAAATGGGATCCTTCTGGAATACTTGTTTTTTTATCTAAAGGAACAACACCAACAACTTTTTGTCTATCTTCAGCTGTAAATGCCTTTCTAGTTAAAGATCTTTTTCCGATAAAATCTTTCTTTTTACTCAATAAACCTTCAAGAGAATTATCATAAGGAATTGTTCTTCCATCAAGCTCTGATCCTGCCACATGTCCCATTTCAATTCTGAGAGTTGACAATGCCTCTGTGCCGTATGGTTGAACTTTAAATTCTTGACCAATTTCCATAATCTTTTCCCACATAAAGTTTCCGTTATCAGACTCAACATTTACCTCATACGCAAGTTCACCTGAAAATGAGATTCTAAAAATTCTGGCCTTAACTCCAAACAAATCTCCTTCCATATAACCCATAAAAGGTAAACCTTCATTTGATACGTCAGAATTTGGAAATAATTTTTGTAATAAATCTCTTGATTTCGGTCCAGCTATTGCAGCCCCTGCCCATTGTTCTGTAGTTGAAACTACATTTACATTTAACTCTGGCCAAACTAATTGTAAATAATACTCTAAGTGTGAAAGAACATTTGCGGCTTGCGCAGTAGTAGTTGTCATGTGATAATGATTTTCAGAAATTCTTGTAGTTGTTCCATCATCCATGACAATTCCATCCTCTCTTAACATCACGCCATATCTTGCTTTACCCACTGGTAACTTTAACCATGCATTAGTATAAACTCTATTAAGCAGTTCCGCAGCATCTGGACCTTTAATATCTATTTTTCCTAATGTAGTTACATCGCAAACGCCTACATTTGTTCTCACATTTTTTGCTTCTCTTTTTGATCCTTCAAATAAATTTTCATCTCCTTGCTTGTAATATCGTGGTCTTAACCAGGCACCTGCATCAACAAAAACTGCATTATTTTTCTCATGCCATGAATGCATTGGAGATTTTCGAGTTGGTTTTGAATGTTTTCCAACTTCCCTTCCCACTATCGCTCCAATTGAAACTGGAGTATATGGAGGTCTAAATGTTGTATGGCCGACAGCTGGTACAACTTTATTTTCTATTTTTGACACTAATTGTAAACCATTAAGATTACTTGTTTTACCTTGATCGGTTGCCATTCCAAGAGTCGTATATCGCTTAACATGTTCAATCGATCGATACCCCTCTTTTAAAGCAATTTCTATATCAGATACCGCGACATCATTTTGAAAATCTAAAAATCGTTTGTAATTTTTTCCTTTTGGAAGTGGTACACACCAAAATTTATCATGAACAGTTGATTTTTTTTCAATTACATTTGGGAAAGAAATTTTATTATCATTCTTAGTAATTTCTTTTGATAATTTATGACCAGTTTCAAATGAACTTTTTAGAGTCTCCTCTAAATTATAAGTTCCATTAGCAGCTCCTAAAGTGGTTTCATTTTGCTTTGATATTCCTGGTACAAAAGCATCAATATCCTCTTTAAATTTTGTTTTATTTCCTGATTGTGAAGCTAAATGAATTGTTGGTGTCCAAAATCCAGAAACACATATACAATCACATTTAATATTTTCTACTGCTCCAAGTTGTTCTTTATCATCAGAAATTTTAGCAATATCAGCTGATTTTACTTTTTTATAACCTTGAGCAGCTACCACTACATAAGAAAATTTAATATTTATTCCTAGATTTTTTGCTTCATCAACTATTTCAGACTTTGGATCTTTTCTTGTATCTAGAATAATTGGGTTTACACCATTTTTTTGAAATTCAATTGCAGTTTCATAACCACTATCATTATTTGTAAATATTAAAGGATTTTTTCCAACCAATACTCCATAAACTTTAAGATATTCTTTAGCAGCTGATGAAAGCATCACTCCTGGTGTATCGTTATTACCAAATACAATTGGTCTTTCAATTGATCCAGAAGAAATTAGAACTTCTTTTGCTCTTATGTACCACAGTCTTTGTTTTGGATGAAATTTTTTTGTTTTAGGTAAATGATCACTTAATCTCTCTGACATTACCAACATATTATGATCATAGTAGCCAAATACTTGTGATCGATTTTTAATAGTCACATTTGGCATTTCTTTAAGTTCAGATATTATGCCTTCTGCCCATTCTTTACCTGATTGATTGCCTATATTTACTTCACTGGTTAATAATGTTCCTCCAAACCTAGATTTATCTTCAGCCAAAATTATTTTAGCCCCATTCTTAGCAGCAGCATATGCGCTTGCTAATCCAGATGGTCCAGATCCTGCAATCAATAAATCACAATATTCGTACTTATGTTCGTACCTTTCTTTATCATGCTTTGTGGACGCAACCCCAAGTCCTGCTGCTTTTCTAATAAATGGCTCATATACTTTATACCAAAAGCTTTTTGGCCACATAAAAGTTTTGTAATAAAATCCTGCTGGGAGAAATATTTTTAAAAAATTATTTACTGCTCCAATATCAAAGTTAACACTAGGCCAACAATTTACACTTGTTGCCTCCAAACCCTCAAAAAGTTCTTGTTCTGTGGCTTTTATATTTGGTTCAGTTTCTCCATTTCTGTACAATTGAACAATTGCATATGGCTCATCAACTCCAGCTCCGAAAAATCCTCTGGGTCTATGATACTTAAAACTTCTTCCTACTAGATGAACCCCGTTAGCTATTAACGCTGAAGCTAAGGTGTCCCCTTCATAACCATAATAATTTTTTCCATTAAATTTAAATGAAAGTTTTTTGTTCCTGTTAATTAATCCAATATTTTCTAATCTAAAAGCTTGAGTCATTAAGAAATTTCCTGATTAGCTTTTAAAGTTTTAAAAATCTCATGAGTTGCTGTGTCCCTTTCAACTTTTATCCATTGGCGACAACCTGTTAAGTGTTGCCATAGTTCCCAATGTTTTCCTCTTAAACTTTTTCTATTATAAACAAAATCATCCCAATCTTGGTCGGAGACTTCTTTACCTAGTTCAGGTCTTTTAATTGTAGCATCTCCACCATAAGAAAATTCATTTTGTGATCTCATTCCACAATGTGGACATTTAATATGAAGCATTTATGAAATCCAAGTTTTTGTACCAAGTCCTTTTTCATCTAATAAGTGACCTGTGTTAAATCTATTCAAATTATATCCAGCATTTAATTCGTGAACTCTGTCTTGTGCAATAGTATGAGCAAATGTCCAACCAGATGCTGGTGTTGCTTTAAAACCGCCATAACACCAACCACAATTTAAATATAAACCTTCAATGTGAGTTTTATCAATTATTGGGGAACCATCCATAGACATGTCCATTATACCACCCCAAGTTCTAAGCATTTTTAGTTTGCTAAGAAATGGCATCATTGCAATTCCTTCCGTTAAAACATGCTGTAAAGTTGGTAGGTTACCTCTTTGAGCATAACTGTTATATCCATCTAAATCACCACCCATTACCATTTCACCTTTATCAGATTGACTTATATAAAAATGACCAGCACCAAAAGTAACAACTCTATCTAAAACTGGTTTAACTGGTTCAGATACACATGCTTGCAAAAGATGTGTTTCGATTGGTAATCTCATGTTAAGTTTTTCTGCTAAGATGTTTGTGCTGCCCGCAACACATAAGCCAATTTTTTTTACTTTAATATCTCCTCGTGAAGTTCTTACACCTTTTATTTTTCCACCTGAAACATCAAAACCTGTTACTTCACAATTCTGGATTATATCAACACCCATTGAGTCTGCTTGCCTTGCATAACCCCAAGCCACCGCATCATGCCTTGCAGTTCCTGCGCTAGGTTGCATTAATCCACCAAAAATTGGAAATCTAACATTTTCGGAAAAGTCTGCCATTGGAATTATTTCTCTTACTTGCTCTCTATTTAATAACACTGCATCAATACCATTTAAACGCATTGAATTCCCTCTTCTTGCATAAATATTCATTTGTGCATCTGAATGGGCAAGATTAATAATTCCTCTTGGAGAAAACATTACATTGTAATTTAAATCTTGGCTCATCTTTCTCCAAAGATCCATTCCAAATTCACTAAACAATGCATTGTCATCATGCATATAATTTGATCTTATAATCGTAGTGTTACGGCCTACATTTCCTCCACCGATCCATCCTTTTTCTATAATGGCGACATTGGTAATATTATGCTCTTTTGCTAGATAATAAGCCGTTGCTAGACCATGTCCACCTCCTCCAATTATAACCACATCATATTCTTTCTTTGGAGTTGGGTCTTTCCAAGCTAAATCCCAATTATCATGATTAGATAAAGCATTTTTGACTAGATTGAATATTGAATATTTCTGCATAAATAAATTTTATAATAATAAATACAAATAGTTCATATTTTTTTTATATATAATTTTTAGATATTTCCAAAGGCTCTAAAAAGAGATACTAATCGAGCAATTTTATAATATTTATTAAGGACTTTTAATGAGCGACGTTAAATCAGATATTCAAATATCCTTCT
>VMHT01069766.1_pt1 | contig 16072 bp, 21 predicted proteins | sample 4693611 | NCBI WGS metagenome assembly VMHT01 (sample SAMN12280063, study PRJNA550983) | marine metagenome | isolation source: seawater sampled from same location over 5 years 0.02-0.2 micron viral filtrate | place: USA: collected off the coast of southern California halfway between the port... ... | reverse complement strand
TATCAGTTACTACCTGATGGAGTATTATAACTGGCAACGGCCGCACAGTTTTAATAATGGGTTGGCCCCTGCCAAAGCAGAAAACCAACCTAAAATACTGTCCGGAATTAGTTGACCACTACAATATGTCGCTTATCTGCCAGGCGGCCACGACTGTCTTACGCTTTATAGCGCTTGCGGCAACGCTTTAAGTACTGTCTCAAACACTGCCAGAGATCACCTCCAGCAGCTTTATCCCGCCAGACGTATTGATAGATACTCTCGTGACTGACGCACTTATGACCATGGCGTTTCAAGAAGCCTGTTATTTGCTCTGGACTCCATTCATAACCTAGTAATACCCGAACCAGTACAAAGTCAGACTCGGTCAGCTTTATACCACTACGACTTTTACGCCGCCGCACTCGCGTTCGGCGCTGAGCGATTGGTGGTCGGTAAGCGCCATCAATACTCCAGCAGGAATTACGTTTTACTTCACGCCAGATTGTTGTGCGATGCCTACCCAGTGCTGTCGCTATCTGAGGAACAGACAACCCTTGCTTTCTAAGCGCAGACAACATATCCTTTCATTCTCGGTGAGCTGTTTGTACTTCATATCATTTACCTTCTTGCCGGAAAGAAAATGGAGAAGTAACGATAGCTCACCGTTTTAATTTTGGGGGGCGTTGCAGTTACTATATGAATTCGGGTACTTTAAGTAAGCATGGATGCAATCAGCGCATAACAAACAAATCATGTCGTTTGCGCTAAGCGCACTGTGGGACGCTCACACGCAGGTCGCTTCGCTGTTATGCCCTGCGCATTCGCGCCCCATATTTGGAAGTTATGTGACAAGAGAGAAGTCAAAGATCTATGGCTTTAAGTGAATTCGAAATAAAGAAAGTAGAGAAAGCTGGGAACGCGTTCTTAGAAAAGCGAAGGCCAACTGTTCACATTCGAAAGCAATTAGATCTCAGTTGGCGTTTAGAAAACCAGTCAGTGTATATCTACGAAATTCGGCCTGTTTGGAATAACCCTTCTGAGTATCAAGATTTGGATATTGCCAAAACCACGTTTATTCGCACCCAGGGGAAATGGAAGATATTCTGGATGCGCCAAGATTTAAAATGGCATGGATACGAACCAAACTTACATGTTAATACCATTGAAGAATTCTTTTCAGTAGTAGATCAGGATCAGTACGCTTGTTTTTTCGGGTAAGTCACATAACAATCAAATGTTGGCGACACAAACACGCGGGCTCTGCTTAGCATTATAGCCCACGCGTTTGTGCCGCCAAATTAGGGCGTTAGGTTTTCAAAGGAGATTAAACTATGGAAGGTGTTTTCGGAGGTGTTGGAGCAATAGGTGCTGTATTTTACCTCGCTCTTATCATCTTATGGATTTTGGTCCCAGTTTTTGTTTTTCTGATATCTAAACGGGTTAAAGAAATGCGGGATATAGCCAGAGAGTCTCGACTAGAAGTAAAAGAGATGAATGCTAACCTCAAGTATTTAAAACGAAAACTCAAAGAATCTGATGAACAACAAACCTAACAATACGCTATTCTCGCTCTCTTCGTTCGCTGGGACGCTAACACGGGGCGGCTTCGCGATTATAGCCCCATGCCTGCGCCCCAAAGCTTACCGTTATCCGCAAAAAAGTTGAGATCACGCATGGATTTAGCGAAACTGGAAAAACTTGAGTGGTTGGTGGTTAATCTTGAAGAAATCTGTAAGTCGTATTTCATCATTAGAGCCATCAATCAAGAGTGTCAGAACCTCGATGCAGGACTCGAAGATTATGCGCCGTATAGGCATCTTTGCAACGTGCTCGTCAGCGATTTCGTGATTCGATGGTGTAAGGTATTTGGAACTGATAGCGAAGAAATGCACTGGAAAAACTTTGTCCCGGAGCCTGATATCGAAGCATTCAAAGCCAGCATCTACACTTCTTCGAATACCACCCCAGACGAGTTCAGCGCTTATTGGAAGCGAATGAAAGACGTGAGGGACACTGCATGTGCTCATTTCACATACCAGTATGTCGATAAGGAAGTACCATTCTTCGAGATGGCTCTAGATAGTGCTTCTGCTGCCCACTCTTACTTTGTCGAACAACTTATTCGATTGGGGGTCAGGCAATCTCGACTCGATTTCAAACAATTTGGCGAAACTACATCAAGAGGTTTCATGCGTAAAGTTCGCAACGGATAACAAGTCGGGCCAGTCGGAGCAAACTGCCGCTGCATTCAGCGTTATATTTTAAAAGGATTTTTTGATGTCTAAGTTTTTGCTCGGTACTTTATGTTTAATACTACTTACCGCCTGCAAATCTACCTCGAACATTAAAAGTGACTATAGGTTTAGTTCAAATTCATCAAGTGGAGTTATGCTAGCCTCAATAGAATATGTTGGAGGGTATTCCGGTTATTCAGTTACTTTGTCTGATATGCCTTTTACCAAAAGTTGGAAGATCCAATTTGGAGAAGGTATGGCGTTAATCCCTATTCCACCCCAAGGTGACTTTTCTGAGTATGGTAGCAAAGGAGAACTATTTGCTATCGAGCTGCAATCTGGGGAGTATCAAATTAATGGTTGGGATGTTTTCAGCGGCTACGCAACCATTTCACCACTATCTCCGATTTCGATAAAGTTTAAGATAGAGCCCGGAAAAGCAACGTATATCGGAAATTTCACCTTTACACAGACAGACAGTTTGGGGTTTACTGTAACCGGAGTGAGCGTTACTTATTCAAATAAATTTGTAAGAGATAAGGATGTTCTTGCTAAAAAATATCCTTACATAGTTAACGAGAATGTCATGTTAGGCGTTTCCCCTGACACCTTGATAGAAGGGTTAGGACAAGACGGAGAAACATCCTGGGACGTGCCAATTGTGATCCTGCCTCAAACATAACAAACCAGGTCAGTGGGATACTAACAAGTAGGCTTCCCGTCGCTTTGTTTCGTATTTTAACCAACGTGTTATTGCCCCCTTAGTAGTCCACTAGGGATAAAAAAGAAGTTTGGCTTGAATTTATATAGTTTAGGAATAATAAGGCCATTTGCTTCCGTTGGTTGTAAAGCCACATCTACAGAGCGGTATGAAGTCTTACAATTAACTGAAGCTGAGTTGCTTTCGGAAAAATGGAAGAACTTAGAGTGTTTCCCACCTTTATAACTACATGAAGGCGCAAAAGCTGGGACGTCCCGTGGGGTCAGTTTGACTGGCGATAATACCATCGTTCGCTTTCATCCCTGACATCAATCTATAGCGGCACATTACTTCTCGCCGAATAGCAAAGATGTGCTGCTGCACGTCATGAAACCATCACAAGAGAATAGATTTTCAGCCTTGGCAAAGGCTGCCAATTCTAAGATGCTATTTCATGTGCATAGTATTGGCGGTTAATTGCATCCAGGCCTTTATATAGTGCTGAAAACGTTTTTTTGCCAGCTTAGCGTTACGCGTGTTCTGAATTGAGCGAGCGGGAACAGTGTTATTGGCAGAGGGAGCAGCGTTTAAGTTAAGCATCATAGATTCCTGTTGAGGTAAGTACAAAACGATGCTAAAACCTAAAGTAAGGTTGAGGTAAAGAAAAATTTCACTAATGCAGAATATGTCAGTGGGGCAGGTGGCCAGGCGCACGGGCGTCGCTGTTTCTACCCTTCATTTTTATGAGCAAAAGGGACTAATCCATGCTTCACGTAACGTCGGAAACCAGCGCCGTTTCGGGCGGGATGCCATAAGGCGGGTTTCGTTAATTAAAGCAGCCCAGCAGTTGGGAATTAGCCTCGAAGAAATTGCGCAGGCATTTGCGCCATTACCTGCGTTTGCTGCACCTACAGCAGAGCAATGGCAGGCGATGGCCAGTGGCTGGCAGGTTCAACTAGATGCGCGGATTGAAAAGCTGACCCGGCTGCGAGAATCACTGACCGGGTGTATTGGTTGCGGGTGTTTATCGATGGCTAACTGCCCGCTGTATAACCCTGACGACAGTTTATCGGTAGAAGGACCAGGGCCGGTGATCTTGAACCGGACCCGGTAAAATTAAACAGTCAGTCGCCTGTTAAAACCTCAGGCGTCGATAATTTCGTAACAGATAGGCTTGTAACTAAAGTTATTCGACTCGCCGGCAGAACAGGCGGTAAGACCTACGACCATATCCATTTTTGCTTCAAAAACAGTATAGTCTCCGGCTTTGCTTTTAGGCGGCAGCACCGATAAATCGCCGTTCTCGTCTACCGCCACATTCATAAAGGTGTTGAAGGTGGTGTTGATAAGATGCTCAGGAATACCATACTCGGCAAAAGCACTCACCAGATTGCCGTGACAGCCGGGCACCGGCTCTTCGTCCGGGTAAAAGTGGCGAAAGGTTGCTTTACTGCAAGGTGTGAGTAAAAAATCGTGATCTTCTACGGTGTCTTCGATAATCTCAAACATCTCGTTGCTTTGATTAGAGTACAGCTTGGAGCCTGTTTTAAAGGTCAGGCTTTCGTTGTAGTCCAAAGAGCGGCCGGATGACAAATATTCATTGTGGTTGGCGCCATTAAACGCGTACAGGTCGGCAACCTGTTCGCCTTCGGGGTCGATAACTTTCAGCTTCTGGCCGGCGCGAAGTTCAAAAGCAGTGCCACTGCGAGGGGCAATTTTATCCATGGGTTGTTTGCTCCGTTGAAGGATGAAACGGACATTTCCAGTTTTCTTCTAACAAACGTCCGCTGTATTGTTTGGCTTCAGAATCACTACCGTGATTTCCCAGCATTGGATTATCTGAACCACAAAAAACACTGTCGCGTTTGCGAATATGATCGCGAAAGGCTTCAAACTTGCCTTCTTCTTTAAGTTTGTCGAATTGCTCATGCAGATTAAACACGATAGTGGGGGATTCAAATCGACGACTACGACGGCGACTCGCCGGGTTCAGACATACAATAAAAAAGGCATGTTCGCCAAGACTAAAGCTGAAGTTATCATGTTCAGGATCGCGGCTTACCGCTTTGTCCCAGCCATGCAGTCTGCTATCTACTTCATGAAGTTGCTGCAACTTACCCCATAACAAACGTTCGTACTGACGTTCGGTGTGATCCCAGGGACCTTCAAAGGTACATACAAAAGAAGAAAACATATGTTTTTCAATATTGAAGCGCTCAATAAACGCATACAAATCTGACAGAATATCCGTGTTCTCTGATTCGTCGTCCAGCGCCCCGTATTGATTTACCGAAATCTGGTCTTTGGTCAGCGCGGTTTTAGCACCTACGCAGGGAAAGTTTTTTTCGGCAATAAACTGTTTAAGGTTTTCATCCGTTTGTGACAAGTACGCTTGCATAGCTGACTCCTTTAGAGAAAAGAAGCCGAGGGACATTATAAAAGGGAAGACGAAAATCAGATACGACAGATAACTTTTATAGTGACCTGGCTTTACCAGAATCTGTGAACATTACCCCAGAGCGCGCAGACCGGCACTGACAACAGGTGCCTTACGCATAAGTAAAATGCACTGGTAAGCAAAAGCAAGGGCGCAAAGGGTTTCCATCAGACTCTCCATTGATATACAAATAAAGGCGTTATTCAGATTAGTAACGCGTTTTGTATTGTTCGTATAATATTAACTACTATAGATTAAGCAAAACCAGTGCCAGAATATAAATTTAGCTAAAGGTATGTTTTTGTTGGATAAATTATACGGGGACAAAGCGGTGGAGTTAGTGCACTGCAAATTACGCTGAGAGCGTGAAGAGTTTACCGGCTAAAGATCACCCACTTCACAAAAAGATTAACTTAACGTAATGATAAGCAGGGTAAAAAACACGATGTCCGCTGTCATGGTAATGCGCGCAGTCAGCGTTGTGGGGGCCGGGCCATTAAAAAAGACGCCAATGATGGCGCCTTTTATCACAGCATTTTGATTTACCAGGATTAATAGGGTTGTTCGCTGCGGGTTTCTTTGAGTTCCTGTTCCGTCGGCTCTCGCAAAAATTCCACCGAATGCTTTTCTTCATTTACTTTTACCAGTCCCAGTTCTTCAAACGCCTGCAACCAGCTGAACATCGGCAGGTAGTTGTGCTGCTGGGCAAAGTAATTCGCATTATGACAAATGCTTTTCACATGATTGACCGGTGGGGCGTACTTGGTGTGATACTGATGCAGAACTTCTTCAGGCGAAAAGACCAGGTTTGAGCCTTTGTTGTGAAAACGTTCCGCAAAGTCGGTATCTTCGCCGCCATAACCCAGGAAGTTTTCGTCAAAACCACCTGCTTCGTTAAAGGTGGTGCGATGAATACAAAAAGCCAGTGACCAGAATTTCTTGCGATCCACCGGTTCGTCACACGGTACCGCTTCCCGCTTGGGATGCTCCATGGCCTGATCTTTAAGTTGCAGGTAATCACCATGATCCGGCACTTCATCCAGATAGCGCACAGAGGCTGAAGCAATCGTATGCGGGGTCGCACGTTCAATCAGTGAATCAAACAAATCCGGGCTGCAGATACAGTCCACATCCAGAAATACCAAAATAGGTTGGGTGGCTGTCTCAAATCCCAGATTGCGGGCTTCAGCAAGGGGAAGCTTGGCATCGGGTACCGTTACCTGGCGTACCGGAATACCACCGATTTCGTCTTTATCCAGACGATCTTCTTCCATCCACACTACGACCACTTCTTTGGGTTTTACAGTGCTTTTTTCTACGCTTTCTAACAGGTTATCAAGTTGTTTCTTACGTCCTTTTACCAGGGTAATTACCGAGAATGGAGGCATAATAAATCCTTAATCAGGGCAGCAAATTGCTCTGCTGCGTGTGGGTTCGCCAGTGCGCTAACGCGACTGGTATCAATTGTTGATGCTTGTTGTAATGCCTGCTGCCATTGCGCAGGTTGTGAAATTTGCGGAAGCGGCATGTGAACCGCATAGTTATGTTCAGCCAATTGCATGGCTTTGTAATCCTGTTCATCGTAGGGTCTGGGCTGGGGCACGATGATCAGCTTTTTGCCTAACAGCAGTAGTTCTGACAGTAAATTGTTGCCGCCGCTACAGACCACGATGTCGGTAGGCAGATGCACTGAAATGTCATCTACATGTCCTAAAAATGTAACCCGCGAGGTAGTGGGGCCGTCGCACCCAACCACCCAGATGGGTAACTGCAATTGTTCCAGTACCGGTAACAACGCCTCTACACCTTCACCGTTTGAAGTGACGAGCGTAACGCCGCGCCGGACTACGTCCTGGCGCTTTGCCGACAATTCGCTGAAAAATCCCAGGAACCGGGTTTTATCGACATAGGCAAACTGCGGGTCTTCAATATGTTTAGGGTAAGGGGCATATAAGGCGTCGGCGCATTCATAGGCAAAAATCTGCGTAGGATCTTGCTCCGTATTGCCGCTATGACGCTGCATTACCACGGGGACGCCGACGCCGCGGGCTAATATAGTCAGCTCGGCTGACACATCACTGATGAATAAACTGGCCTCATAGGCACTTAACAGATTCACAAAGGTCAGTGCCCGCTGCGTCGCGGCACGGGTACAGGGCACCCCTTCAAAAGCGCTATCGAAGGTACGCTCCCCTGAAGGGAGCGCATCAGCCCATTTTGAAGGCAGACATTCACAGGGCAAATGTCCAAACTCGTGCTGAAGTCGGACCTGCATATCCGGGCTTGCCACCACAAACACCACCGCAAATTGCTCTTCCAGTACCGGCACCAGACTTTTGGCGCGCTGAATATGGCCAGCGCCCTGATGATGAACATAGTACAACAGGGTATTAGTGATATTTGGCATACAGTTGCTCGTATTTTTCAAGTGTCAGGCGAAAGTCAAACTGCTTGGCAAAGGCACGGCAGCGTCCGGCAGGCAGCTGCATTGCGCGATTTAACGCAGATAAAATTTGTTCAGGCTGATCTGCTTCTATCACCTGACTGACCGGCTCAAGGCGAAGCTCAGGCACAATGGCACTGGCAAAGCCAATTACCGGTGTATCGCAGGCCAGTGCTTCTAAGGTTGATAAGCCAAAAGGCTCACTCCAGGCTGATGTGCATAGCAGCGCTGTGGCTGCACAAAGATAACTTTTAAGTTCTGCCTGCGATAAATGGCCTGCATAACGGATGGTGTCACTAAGATAAGGACTGATGGCTGTGGCGTAGTAATGTTCATCAGATATCGGCCCGGCTATGATCAGTGGCAGGTTGGCGGCTTTGGCCAGCTCAATTGCTGCCGCTGTATTTTTCTCGGGGCAAATACGGCCGCTGGTTAACAAAAAAGGAGGCTCGGTTACCTGTGCGGCCGTATCCGCTTCGTAATCCGCCGGGATAATACCATTGGAGATGGTGTGCAGACCTTCACCGAGCACCTCGCTCCACTGGTCGCGCAAACGCTCAGAGACCGCTACATAAACATCACTGGTGCGGGCCCGATTGAGTTTGTGCGTCAATGCCAGACGCTGGGAAACCGGGCTGTGCAATGTAATAACACTGCGTCTGCGGTGTAAAAAACCATAGTCGTAAATTGCATGGTAATAGCTATGGTAATGCACCACATCGTAGTCGCTGGTATCGATAAGCCCATACTGAGCCGCCTGGTACTGTTTCTGCCCTTCCGTTTCACTGGTAATGGCATCGCACATTCGCAGCGCTGACTCTTCGATGGCCAGCGTATTGAAGCGGTTTGTCTCATCAGCTTTGCGACATAATACATCCACCGCATGACCCCTTGCGGCTAAACCGTTGGCAAGGCGTACCACGAATGCTTCGGTGCCACCGGCAAACGGTTCGGTTAAATCTACCACCGGACTGGTAACCATTAATATCTTCATACCAGGGCACTCACTTTTTCACTGTAGGCCTGACACATGGTACTCAGGGGGAAGTAATCGGCCCGCTGGCGTACATCGTCCCGATGAAAATTCACGGCATCAGACAAGGCTTCGGCCAGACTGAATACATTGTTTCCTTTAGCCAGACACCCTCCCGAGTCGGCTACAATTTCAGGGAAGGCGCCACGATTAAACGCCGCCACCGGCGTGCCAGTGGCCATGGCTTCCACCGTAGACAACCCAAATGGCTCATCCCAGCGCGCCCCAAACACCACGGCCCGGGCGTTCTTTAGACACTGATTAATTTGCTGGTGGGTAAGATGGCCCAGATACTGTACCTGGTCGTTCAGCAGCGGCTTGATGACATCATCAAAATAACGCTGATCAAACACCGGACCGGCAAAGCGAAACGGTAAGCCCAGCTCATTAGAGGCTTTGATAGCAAGATCAAAGCCCTTTGCAGGCGTGATTCGACCAAAAGAGAAGGCATATTCAGGCTGTGTCTTGTCCACGTCCCACAGACTTAAATCCACGCCATTGTAAATGACATCGATATCGTCATTAATAAATGGTCGCCACAGTTCCGCCACGGAATACGATACCGCGTTGTAATGAACATACGGGGAATAGGAGGCCAGGTCCGCTGCTGCCTTCAACTTACTGTAAGGCGGTGTATGCAGGGTGGTTAATATCGGAATATCATATTTACAGGCCCACAGCGGGGGCACCGAACTAATAGCATTGTTGTGCACCACATCAAAGCCACGGCGGGTAATATCTTCCATTACCTTGAGCAGAAAATCGTTTTCCACAATATCCGGATACTGCTGATAGGTTTTTTCATCCAGAGGAAAACTGACTAACTCGCAATTTACCTGGCTATCAGGGTGAGCATACAGTGTAACGCTGATATGCTGATTGTAGGTGCTGACCAAAGACGCAATAAATGCTTCAAGCCCGCCTGCAAACGGCGGCCGAATTGGATAGCGGGGATGCGCAATAACCGCCAGCTTCATTAATGCACTCTCCCGTGGGCGGCTTTAAACAATACCGGCTGGTTAAAAAATTGCGGTGCTTTTTTATCAAATGCAGATTTTAACAGAGACCAGTCAGCCCCTTGTTCATCCGCAAACGGCAATAACGTATTCAGAAATGCTGCGCTAAAGATCACGCCTTCAATAGGCCGTTCCCAGGAAACCGGCATCTGATAATCTTCTTTAAAATAATGAGGGGTTACCGCAAAGTCAGTAACCGGATGAGCTTCTAGCAAGGACCGTAAGACGGCCTCATCAAACTTATCATCATCGGTTCGAAACACGACGTAATCGTGTTTCACCTTGTCACAGGCCAGATTGTAAGCACAAAACCGGCTATTTATGCCGTTATTGATATACTCCGTACCGGTAAAGCGTTGCAATGCGCTATCAAGCTGGGCATATTTTTTGTACGTAGCAGGGGAGTTATCAGCCACAATCACCTGGCTATCGGGGAACTGAGCCTTAAACTGCGCCACCCGTTCGAGTAACGCATCCTTCATTTTGTAGGTCACAAAAATTGCCGTTAATTTTACCGGTGCTGCCATGGTGACAATCCTATTGGTCGAGTAGTCCTTTCATTTGTTTTACGCGCAATTCAAGGCGTAAGCGTTCGCTAATTTTCCAGTATGGCAGCTTGCCCAATAAGAGCTCTGCCTTTTTGATTTCTGCCATTAGCGAGTTGTAACTAATCAGTGTCATATTCACCTCCAGTGTGTAGCTAAAGAGCAACTCCTGTACCGATAAACAGGGTCGGCTGAAAGTTCTTGTAATTTATTGAAAGTTATAATTTTATTAGTAATGCGTGAGAAAGTTTTCAGCAACACGCCGGTGGTATGGCTGACTCTTTATTACAGATACAGCAGGAAAATTTACAGCGGGGACAAAATGGGTGGGCGTCTTTATAACTGTGATCCCAACCTAAAGCCTGCGAGGTAAATAATATAAAAAAATGCACCCGGAACATCTCATGATATTTTTTCAAAGCTGGCCTGAGCTACTACGGGTACTGGTCACCGCCGTTGCCACCTATCTTATCTGCGTCGCGTTTGTAGGCGTGTTTGGTAAGCGCTCCAATGCCAAGATGAATAACTTTGACTGGATAGTCACAGTGGCAATGGGGTCGATTCTGGGCTCGGCGGTGCTGCTCAAAAAAGTGGTTATTGTGGAAGTGGCGCTGGCGCTCTTTGTCTTATTGTTTTTACAGTATGCTTTTACTGTACTGTCGGTCCGCTTCACCTGGTTTCACCAGCTTATGAACAAATCGCCGGCATTGCTGTATTACGATAATCAGTTTATAGCGGCCGCCCTGAAACAAGAGCGGGTGACCGAACAGGAGGTGCTGATGGGAATGCGCGCTCATGGTTTCAGCAGCAGACAACAGGTAAAAGCGGTTATTCTGGAGCCTAATGGGGATTTGAGCGTTCTGCCCGCCGAAGCGCGTAGCGAGCAGGACCACAGCATGCCAGAGCTGGTAGCTGCTTTTCAGCACGATAACAAAGGGGACTAGTCGTTGCGGTATTGCCGGGCCAGCAATATAACGGTTTCAAACAATACCTGCAGACTGACCATGATGTCCCCGGTGGTGATACTTTCGTCCGGATGATGACTGATACCGCCTTTACAGCGAGTGAAGAGCATGGCGACCGGACAAATCTGTGCCAGTGCCATGGCATCGTGGCCTGCCCCTGAAGGCAGATAAAAAGGACGCAACTGGCTGGTACTTACCGCCTCATCCAGCACCGCCTGAAGTTGAGGGTCGCACGCCACAGCGGCGGCTTCATGGGTTTGGCGCCACAATAGCTTAACCTGATGTGATGTGGCAATGCGTTGGGCTTCTGCCAGAATCAGCTCAGTAACGGTATCCCGATGCAGGTCATCGCTGCTGCGAATATCCAGAGAAAAAAGAGTTTCGCCAGCGATAACATTCACGCCGTTAGGCTGGTTGTTAATCTGCCCCACGGTGGCGACCACATTGTGTTCGATAGCCAGCTTTTCGATACTGACAATAATTTTGGCGCTGGCGGTCAGGGCATCCTGGCGCAATCGCATCGGCACCGTGCCGGCATGGCCGGCCATACCGGTTATCCGAAATTCAAAGCGACGAGCTCCGGCGATAGCGCTGACAATGCCCACGGGCAAGTCTTCATCTTCAAGCACCGGCCCTTGTTCAATATGCAGCTCCAAAAAGCCCAGCACTTCATCAGGCTCGATAGCTGCCTTTGCCACCTTGTCAAAGTTAAGCCCGAAGTGCTGCATCGCGTCGGGTAAACAGTTACCCTCAGCATCCGTCAGATTTCGCCAGCTGGCAGGCCAGCTACGCGTCAGCGCCCGGCTTCCCAGCAAGGTCGAACCAAACCGGGTGCCTTCTTCATCGCCAAAGCCGACCACATCCAGATGAAAGGGCAGATGCACCGCATATTCATCCAGCAGCGCTGCCAGGGCTACCGGTGCAATCACTCCCAGCATGCCATCATACTTGCCACCATTGGGTACGGTATCTAAATGGGAGCCGAGTATAAAACGTCGGGCGTTGGGCTCCCGGCTGACAAGACGCCCCCACAGATTACCCGCCGCATCGGTATAATTGCTCATAGCAGACTGAGTCATCCATTGCGCCACCTGGCGGTTTGCCGCCGCATGTTCAGCGGTAAGATAGCGCCGGTCAAGGTGCTGTGGGTGCTGACTTATTTCAGCCAGTTGCTGCAGCTGCTGCATCACACGCTCTGCGGCGCGGGCAAACGCCGTCACAGGCTGCGGGCCTTATCATAATGGGCCAGCGCAGCGTCAACACCCGCTCCGGGTTTGGGGACACACTGATGACGGCGAAGTACCGTTTCCAGCGCCTGCAGGGTATGCAAAACGGCATCCTCCCGGGCGTTATAGCCCATAGTACCGATACGCCATATCTTGCCTTTCAGGGGGCCGAAACTGGTGCCGATTTCAATATTAAAGCGCAGCAACAGCTCATTGCGCACCGCCTCGCCATCCAGCTTTGCCGGAATAACCACGCCCACCGCATTGCTCATTTTATGCCGGAGATCACCATACACCTCTAACCCCATGGCCTGGATACCTGCCAACATGGCCGCTCCGGCCAGCTGATGACGGGCAATAACCTGCTCTAGCCCTTCATCCAGAAGGTTAACAGCGCACTCGCGGGCACAAAATAACATGGCAGCGGCTTCGGTATGGTGATTAAGGCGGGCTTTACCCCAGTAGTCCAGCAGCATAGGGATATCAAAATAGTTAGACTGGATACGACTGCCGGTGGGGCGGTGAGTTGGTTCATCGCGGATCCCCGCTTCAATATGATGACGCTGGCGTACCTGTCTTACATAGCGATCACTTAAGGTTATCGGCGCGCTCCCCGACGGCCCGCCCAGGCACTTTTGCAAGCCTACTGATACCGCATCAAGCTGCCAGGCATCGGTTTTAAACATATTGCCTCCAATCGAGGCCGTGGCATCACAATAAAACAACACATCATGCTGACGGCACAACGCGCCCAGATGTTCTAACGGCTGCAGCATGGTGGTAGAGGTATCACCCTGTACAATGGCCAGCACTTTTGGCTGATGCCGTACGATAGCCTGTTCTATTTGCTCGACAGGAAATACCGTTCCCCATGGGGTTTCAATTGTTTCTACCCGGGCCCCGGCACGCTCACAAATTTCTGCCAGCAAATGTCCAAAGCGTCCGAATATAGGCACCAGCACCTTATCGCCAGGTTCTAAAGCCGAAACCAGTATAGCTTCAATACCCGCGCGGCTCGTGCCATCCACTAACAATGTATGCTGGTTCCGGGTTTCAAACACCTGACGATACAATTCCATGACGTCATCCATCACGGCGGTCATGGCCGGGTCAAACTGCCCGACCAGCTGCGTAGACAGGGCGCTCAATACCCGGGGATAACAGTTTATCGGGCCCGGCCCCATCAGCAGGCGTGGCGGTAAGTTAAGTGGTTGCATAAGCAGTAACACCTCACGGTTGAACGCCTGAATTTCCCATGTCGCGAAGGCGACTGGGGCGGACAAGCGGTTAGCAAGCCTGCACCGGCAATATCAGCTATCCACCCGGTTTGGTATACCTACCGGCCGGGCTTTCAGGGTGTACCTGGACTTCCTGGCTTACGTATTAAAAGGATGAGCCAGGCTGCGTCAGAAACTTTTCTTCTTCAGGGGTAGAGGTACGACCTAAAATAGCATTGCGGTGGGGATAACGCCCAAAACGTTGCAGGATATCGCGATGTTTTTTCTCGTGCTTAAAGTTTTGCTGTAAGCCGTTATCGTCAAACAGCTCCATTGCCGAGTCATGAATCTCCAACGATTCGCTGTGCATAAAGGGCATATATAAAAAGGCCCGCTCGGCGTCGGTCAGTTGTTTATCGGCGCCCACACTAATGGCTTCCTGGGCCAGTGCCAGCGCCACCGGATCGCAGCTAAAGGCCTGGGCCCGATCACGATATATATTGCGGGAAAATTGATCTAACACAATAATTTCGGCCAGCCGGCCATGGGACGTTGCCCGCCAGGGCCAGAGTTCACAACACGCGGCTGCCTGGTGTACCGAGCCAAAACGCGCTTTTATCAAAGTATCCAGACTTTCATCCTTGCGAAACCACTGAGCCGGCTCAAGTTCCTCGAACCAAAAAGCCAGTACACTGGCGGCTTCTTCCACAGTGATTAGTGTCGATGTTCCCATAGATATCTACCCAACGAATTGATTAGTAATTGAAAGTGCCAGCCCTGAGTACTATTTGCCCATTGTGAATGAGAACAAAAAATAATCAATACTAATTGTCAGCAATTGTGGTTAAAAAGCCGGCCCAGGTCATGTGCACAGCTTAGGCCTGGATACGGCCCACAAGTTCCGTCTGCTGATAGCGGCTAACGGGAAAGGTGGGCATCCCACTGACCCGGCCTGAAGGTTTGCCGCGTATGCATACCTCTATCTGACTAATTTACGGAGCAAATGGCGTATGTGGGTATGGGCCGGTTTACAGGGCGCGGGGCAAAGTGAAGGCCAGGGTCAGAATCAGACTCAGGTGCTGACAGACATGGTTAACAGCGTCAGTGCACACTTGCCCGGCATCGGTATCGGGCTGGCATTGCTGCTTGTATGTATTTTTATTTCAGGGCCGCTGGCCACCTTATTGCTCAAGCCCTTCAGCCATCTTACCCAAAGCCCGCTCATTCGCTCGGTAAGTCATCGGGCGCTGGCCATTCTGTGTATCTTGCTGGGGGTGTATGTATTTTTAAAATTAGCCGGCTTAACAGAATTTGCAGTGGCTATTATCAGCGGTACCGGGTTGCTGGGCCTTATCTTAGGTTTTGCGTTTCGTGATATTGCCGAAAACTTTATTTCAAGTTTACTTCTTACGGTACAACGGCCTTTCAGGCTGGGCGATGTGGTCCAAATTGACAGCTACCTGGGGGTGGTACAAAAGGTTACGGCCCGTGCCACCACTCTGGTGGATTTTGATGGCAATCATATTCAGATCCCCAATGCCAGCATTTACAAGGGCGTGATTAAAAATCTGACGGCCAACCCCAATATGCGCGGGCATTTTATTATTGGGGTGGGTTATGACAATGACATCAGGCAGGCCCAGCAGCTGGCGTTAGAATTTCTTACCGGCCACAATAATATCCTCATACAGCCTGAACCTCAGGTATTGATTGATAATCTGGGGTCGGCCACAGCAAACCTTAAAGTGTACTTCTGGATTGATGTGGAAAAAACCAGTGTTCTTAAAATGGCGTCAGTGTTGATGCGGGAGCTGGTGGTACTGTTTGATAATGCCGGTATTAGTATGCCGGACGATGCCCGTGAGCGGGTATTTCCGCAAGGGGTGCCAGCGTTACAGCCAGATTCGAAGAATCCCCAGCAAAGCTCTGAAGAACAAAGCACTGAAGGTCAAAGCTCTGAAAAACATAATTCAGGCACAAAAAGCCCGCAAGAACAGCAGTCTGAAACACCCACCCGGGTACAAAAACCAGTTTCCCCGGTCTCATCGCAGGATGATGTCAGTAGTGAAACCACCGAAATTCGTCGTCAGGCTGCCCAGGCCCGCGATCCGGAAGACGGGGAAAACATTTTATGACCGCTGGTTTATCGGTGCCGTAGGAGACAAATTGCAGCGGGCAAATAAGTCTTGCCAGAGTTGAACATGGGCGCGCACTGTCTTTTGATAACGGTTGAACCGGGCTTGAGTCTGCAATTTCAGGTAGCGTTTAAACCTG
>VMHT01123954.1_pt1 | contig 16073 bp, 19 predicted proteins | sample 4693611 | NCBI WGS metagenome assembly VMHT01 (sample SAMN12280063, study PRJNA550983) | marine metagenome | isolation source: seawater sampled from same location over 5 years 0.02-0.2 micron viral filtrate | place: USA: collected off the coast of southern California halfway between the port... ... | reverse complement strand
ATAAATATATTTTCTATTTTTTCTTTCTTGGGTGGTTTTAATTTGGTAAATGGATGTGGTGTTATATCCTGGTCAGCGTGTTTGCCAATGTGAGATAATAATTCAAATGATGGTTTTTTCTTGAGGTCTGTATTGGGCATACGGAGTTTTTTGGGTAATTTATTCATTGTATATTATAATACAATGTTTTATTTTAATGAAGAAGAAGTAGAGAGTATGGCAGAAGATTTTGTAAAAATGATTAGTTGCTTAACACGAGGTTCGCTATGCTTAATGAATTACCTGAACTCCAGTTGGAGAAGTTTGAATAATCTTTTTACTAAAGACAAAGGTATTCGCCCTCAAGATGTGAGTGCGAGCAGCACTGAAAGCAATTCGTAATTCTGGTTCAGCATTTCTTAAGTCAAAGACCATACCATTTCTGGCAAGTTCTCTGGCAATGAGTGGGGTGTTAGTGTAATTATTTAAATCACAGAAATCAGCAGAACCAAGGTTAAGTGGTTGTTTTCCTAATGCTTTGAATGCTTTAACTAATTCATTCTGGTTAAGAACCTTATCACGATGTTTGCTTGGATTGTATGACCTTAATGGATATAATCTATTATTAATGAAATATACTACATCATTAAGATTGAGGTCATCAGGTCTGGTGCCAGCATATACATCACAAGCAGAAGCAATTTGTCCCTCATCATTTTCAGTGCTGTATAACTGGGTAAAAACTGCTAATGCTTTAGAAGCAACTGAATGAATTGGAATTTGGTGTCGTAAGGAAGCAGTAGGCACATTATCAAAGAATACATCATAACAAGTAAATTCATAGTTAAGACCTTTCATCATACCATCCATTACTTGTGGAGGTGGGACAACCTGTAGAAGGCGGAACTCTGTATTGGTAATTTTGTATTTGTTGCTGCTGGTGTCTTTTTTAACAACTATATTTTTATTACCATTGGGACCTGCTCTACCATAATTGAGAACAATCTTTAGGACACTCCAAACTGACACTTGCTCTCCATTAATATCTATGTTTTTCGCATTTACTCCTTCAATAGATAAAATTGGATAAGAACCAGCAACTAAATCAGCATCGCTTGTATTATCTTTACCAGAAACAATAGTAAGTTTGTTTCCTACAACAAGACCTACATCCTGTAAATCTTTTGACCATCCGTGATTACCATCGGCATCCCACATAAGAGTTAATGTATTGGCACCAGTATCATTAGTAGTATTAGGTGAATTTGGGGCAGGTGGTGCCTTCCAGTCATAAAGTCTGTCTCTGTTCTTACTGACAAATGGAATAGATTTGGCACGCCAGGCAAGGTCCTGTAAAGCAAGTTCAGGTCTCGCAAGAGTAATTTCAATTCTTAATCCACCAAAAGGCATAATTGGAATTGCTTTTTCATCGCTCTGGTAAGCACCAAATAAACCAACCATTAATGGAATACAGAAACGACGAGATGAATAAGCAGGAGCACCACCATTGGCACTAGTATCTACAGGAGATAATTGATTGTTTTCAATATCGGCAGCACTGGCAAGACTTCTATAACCATTTTCAACATTAGTGCCAGAAACCTGCTGGGACCAAGATTGAACTGGAACACCTACACCCTGATGATTACTTAAATTATTTGTGCTGTCAAACATATACTGGTTTTCAATATTACACCATTGAGCATAGTGGGTATTTGATTCTAATAGAACGCCAGTTTCTTTTGAATATATATCTACTCTGTCTATGACAGCGTGGGCACCTAAATTCTTCTGGAGACAAACTCTGGATTGGTCGGCAGAATTATTTAGAATGTCAAATACTAAATAACTGTCTTTCTTAATAAATCCAACTTCTGGTTCAATATTATAAATAATCTTTTGACCAGGATTGAACTGCTCTCCGTTCTCTGGGACGATGGAAATATATTGAGAAGAGGCATTGGCAACGACGGCATTGGCAACTAAATTACTATCGGTCATTTTATATAACTATCAGTGAGATTTTTTTTTAGGTTTTTTTTCTCTAAAATAGTTAAATGGACCAAAGAATTGCCAAACAATTAAATTCAAAAGCAAGCGATACAGAAATTTTTCACGACTTGTCCTATTTTGGCAGATGCCATCAAAATAAACAATCCCCTATGGTTTATTGTTGGAACTATACATATATGAAAATCTCTTGTTATTCCACAGCAACTGCGACAATTACTGTAAAATTTCATCCATTTATGAAACACGAAACATTTACTAAAACAAATGACATACCTGACCTAAGCACTTTGACTGACCCTATATCATATCCATTAGAAGTTTTGGACATACCAGCAAATAGTTATAAACATTTTATAATACCCATAAAAGGTGAAATGGTAGATATGCTATTTACTAAAACTGCCGATTGTAATATATATTATAATACTTGCTTTACTACAAATCATTCTGTAATAAACAATAGTTAGATTTTAAGAAAAAAAAATCTTACAAATAGTTATACATTATGTCAGGAACTGTTATTATGGGACTCTCCCCAACTGGGAAATATAAAGATTTAAAATGTGATGCTGATGGTAATCTTAGAGCAGAATTAACATCTTCTATAGATGTTGCCATTGGTGATGTAGAAATGATTGCCAATACCAATAAAGATGGTAGTGGCACTAGATTACATACATTATGCGATGCCGATGGACGATTACAAGTTGATGTTGTTTCAAGTTCTTTACATACTGGTGCTGCTACTTCTGCTTTACAAACATCTGGAAATACTACTCTAACCAGTTTAGATGGTAAAATAACAAAAGGTAAAGATGCTACTGCCGCTGGTGCTGAATTACAACAAGTTCTAATGTATGGTAAAAAACCAGATGGAACTCTCCAACCATTAGAAACAAATGGTGATAGACTTTTAGTTGATATGCTAGAACTTGCTGCGAGTGGTAAAATCACAACCTCTACTGCTTTAAGTTCAATTCAAGTTTGCGGATTTGATGATACATCAAGTAAATTCAAAACTTTAAATGTTGATACAGCAGGTCAGCAGTATGTATTAGACCAACAGGGAAGATTTGGTATGACAACTGGTATAAACGCTCAAACAACTCTCGGTGGTTCTATTCACGAAACCAAACAAGTTGTAAATTGTGGTCTAGATAATCCTGTTAATGCTACTAAAATAACCCCAATGAAAGTAGATGACGCAGGTCATTTACAGGTTGATGTAGTTTCTATGTCTGGTGGTGGTGATGCTACTGCTGGAAACCAAACTACAATGATAGACCATTTAAGTGAAATTGAAGGTGCTGTGGAAACTTTGGAAAATTGTGTAAATTCAAATAAAATACGAGTAGAACTGGAAGCAGGTGATTTGAATATTGGTAATGTAGATGTAGTAAGTAGTGTTTTACCTACTGGGGCAGCAACAGTAGCAGCACAAACTACCGCTCAATCATCTCTATCATCTATTGCTACTAATACAACTGGATTAAATGGTTGTGTAAATTCAAATAAATTACGAGTAGAACTGGAAGCAGGTGATTTGAATATTGGTAATGTAGATGTAGTTTCTGCTTCTGGTAATACACAACTTCCAGCATCTTTAGGTCAAAAAGCAAATGCTTCTTCTTTATCTATATGTAGAAGTTCTACTGCTGGTGCCTTTGATTTATCTGCCAGACAAACCATAGGAACGGCATCTACTACTACAAAACTTGCTTGTTCTTCAGCAGGTCATTTGTTAGTAAAGACTGCTACAAATATATCCAATGGTGGTCCAACAAATACAGAAACTCTTACTTCAGGAGCGTTGGGACATACTGAGGGTTTGAATAGTGATAATACATTCTGTAATATTTTTCTTATGGTAGATACTGCTGATAGTGGAATAAAGCAAGACACATATATTATGGTTGCTAAAACTAATACCGCTTTAACTGATTACTTCATTCACTCATATATTACTTTTGGCGGAGGTCCAAGTGATTATGCGGTTCAGTGGATTGAACTACAAGGAACAACCAGGGCATACGCTCAGGTCCGTATAGAAAATCCACCTGAATTTGTAAGTGTATATAATCCTGGACCAGCATCAAATAAGATTGCTGTTCTATACAATTATGGTGTAGAATAATCAATATTTCTTTTTGGCAAATATAGTATTAATTTTAGGTTGTTTCTTATCTTCTTTTGGTGCTTTCTTTTTCTTTTTTACTGGTGCCTTTTTAACTAACTTACTATCTTTTGTGTGTGATTTTCCAGTGTGAATATCACCGTTAGGCATTTTGTGAGTTTTTTTTCCTTTAAGGTCCTCTTTACTTGGTAAATTGACAAGTTTCTTTTTTCCTACTTTCATCATTGATTTCTTAAGTTGTTCTTTAGTTGCTCTTGCTTTGTCTATGTCTAATTCTAAATTATACATTGACACAATTTTATGAAGTTCAGGTTTGCTATATCCGTCCAATTTAGTCATTAGTGAGTATGTTGTATGCTATAATCATAGAATTTTTTTTTAATCAATTTTCTAGTTCTTCTATTTTTCCATCTCTTAAATCTAGTTGTTTTTAATGACAAGAATAATAAATTGTATTGTGCTTCAGTCATTTCTTATATTTCTTAACTTTACCTTTTTTTTTTTTTTCTGCTTCTGCCTTATCCTTTTGCTTTTTTGATAATTCACTCATTGTAGTTGGTGTTTTACTGGATATTCTTTTAGTAGGTCTAAAAATATCTCCCTTTTTTTTATATGTCTTTGACCCTGACCTTGTTCTCCAGTCTTCTTTATGCCACCTTGTCAATCCAGAATTTTTGGGTTTTGCTCCGCTATACTTGCCCCCCATTTTTTTGTATGCCTTTACAACTAATGATGATTTGTAGGCACTATGTTTCATACTCGCATATTTTGCTCGTGCTTTGGCATATAATGATTTATTTGTAGGTTCTGGCATTTTTATCTTATATATATATATACCAAAAAAAATGCCGTTTAATTGTGTCCTATGTGAGAAAGCAGAAGAGTGGTGTGTTGTGAATAATTTTTGTATTAAATGCCGCAGGGTTAAACACCTTATAAATATATATGGTGATGAGTTCTATGACAGTATGGAAAGAGTTCTTGTAAGAAATAGACAACAACAGGATAATAAAATTATTAAAGAGAAAAAAAAAATCTATGGAGATGGTAAATAGAAAAATGCCACACGGAGGAAAAGGACTATCAGCAGCACCTGCGGATTTCAAAACAAAAAAACCACTATACAAACCATATAAATCTACCAGCAAAGGTAAAAAAGGTATGGTTTATGTAAATAAAAATGGCAGCACAAAATTGATTCATTTTGGTGATTCCACTATGAGTGATATGACAAAACATAAAGACCCAAAAAGACAAAAGAATTATCTCCAGCGTTCTGGAGGTATAAAAAATAAACAAGGCAAACTTACCAAAAATGACAAGAACTCCGCAAATTACTGGAGCAGACATATAAATTGGTAAGAATCGTAAATTCCGTGTTTTGCGACTTTTTTTTAAGAAATTTTTTTTATAATTATTTTTCATCAAAAAAAACTCGCAAAACACGGAAAACACGGACCCACGAAAATATATTTCATTTAAGTATTCAAATTAAATAATTACTATAGATTATATAGTTTTACAATGTAGGACTTAAGCACCTGGATTAGTGCGAGACCTCCCTTTTATCATTTTTTGTTGTTTAGGGGCAGCATATTGTCCCTCCAATTTCTCTCGTTTTTTTGCTGATAAAGCATTCATAGTTTCTAACTGATATGCCGCATTAGATTGTGCTCGTTGAGCAGAATAATTGCTTTTACTTTGTGCCATTGAAGAAGTAGTGGATGGTTGTGAATTTAACATTCCAATATTTCCTTTACTTGCTTTAGGTTTTTTAAATCCACCTCGTCTTTTTTCTGGTGTTCCTACATTCTTTTTGGGTGGTGATTTATTTCCCTTTTTCTTGTAATATACAGTTTGTATAACTCCATCACGAGTTTTTATTTTTTTTGCTTCGTAATCAGGATTATTCTTTCGTCCGTTGTTCTTTTCCATTTGGTTAATATATACACAGAAAAAAAATATTGCTATATAATAATTAATTATGGCAGATAGATTCGCAGGACGCAGACCACCACCCATTAATCCAGCAGCATTACGCAGAGCAGGAAGACCTTATGGACACGACCCCAACAACCCCAGGTCATTTGCCCCTACTACACGAAATCCAGTTAGAGGAGGTGGTGTAGGTAGAACCTATAGAGAACCAGGTGCCCCACGAGATAGACCTTTAACTATGTTTCCAGGTCGTCCTCCTGAAGGACAAGGAAGAAGAGTTAGGGGAGTTGCCAGAGGACCTTATCAACCCAGACAGGCAGCGGCAGGAGGAGCACTTCCGCAGGTGCCAAGACAACCAGCAGCAGGAGCAGCACCACCAGGCGGAGGAGGCGATGTTGCTCTTCCACAGCGTGGAGTTAGAGCAGTTAGAATGTTAAGACCACAACAACCAAGAGCAGCAAGAGCAGCAGGACCAGGCGGAGCAGCAAGAGCAGCAAAAAAAAGAGTAATTGACCCAGAAGCATCTGCTATGCCTAAAAAGGCAGCAACCAGTAGAGCAAAACAAATGCCAGCAATTAAAGTTCCTATTGTAAAAAAGATAAAGAAAGACAAGGTGCCAAAGCGAGGTGAAAAAACTGTAAAGATAAAGAAACCAAAAGTAGAAAGAGTGGCACCACAGCAACCAAAAGGGAAAAAAACCAAAGTTGAACCAGTCCAGACGGCACCCCAACAGAGGGGTAGAACAGTGAGACAAGTTGAACAAACCAAACCAGCAGCGAGAAGAGGACCCAGACAAACAGAAGCAATGACACCATCTCAAGGACGAAGTAGAATTAGAGGTGAAATGACTGTGCCTAAATCAACAAAAAAAAATGTTGGTTATTAGTAAATGGGCGAGGAAATATTTATCAAAAAGGAACCTGCTAAAAAAAAGAAACAACTAACCGAAAAGCAATTGGAAGGACTTGCCAGGGGTAGAGCAAAAATGGCAGAAAAAAGAGCAATCAAACTTGCTATGATAGAAAAAAAGAAAGAGTTGGCAAAAGCAAAAGAAGATGCTAAGGTTGTGAAAGAAAACACCAAAAGAAACACCAAGGCAAGACAAGAAAAGAAAGTAAAGGTGGAAGAGTCATTACAACAGGAATTGACTATGAAACAAAAAAAAGCACTGGCAGATAAAAGTTCTACTAAATTTAATAAATTGAAATTAGAAGCACTTAAACAGATAAAGACAGAAGAAGATTTAGAAGAGTTTGAAACAATTATGAAAGGTGTATCTAAACAAATGGAAAGAAATCCAGATGAACTCTACTCATATTTAAATGGACATAGTGAAAGATTAGGGTATAAAGCACCAGCAAAAAAAGGCAAAAAAAAATCTAACTTATCATTAATTGTAGAATGAGTTATAAGTATGGCATTCCAGTTGATTTTGATTACGAAGCAGAAGATGAAAACCAAGAACCACCAGAAGACAAGAAAACTAAAAAGAAAAAGAAAGAAGAGGTTTTAGATGAGAACAGAGACCTGAAAATTTACCCTATAAAAATAGAAGATGATAAACTAAATGAAGGAGAAGATAAATATCCCTTATCTGGTCCTGTTCATTTACATCTAATAATTGGTAGGGTCAAATCTGGCAAATCACTATGTATTAATAATCTCTATTTGAGTGAAAGATTTTATAAAGATGATTTTGAAACCAGAATTCTAATATCATCCACAGCACATAATGATGCCATTAATAAATATATGATTGATGAATTTGATTTTGTTTTTACTGAATTCAGTGAAGAACTTATAGACAACATTATTAATTTAATTCAACAAGATGAGGGCAAAGGTCGGTGGTTAATTTTGTTAGATGATATTATAGGTGATGTTAAGTTTAGTCGTGGTGGCAGGGTGGATGCTATATCGGCACTTGCCTCAAAATTTAGACACATTGGAAATGGTGAAATTGAAGGAAAACTTTCAGTATGTATCACCACACAATATTTTAAATACATTTCCACTATTTTAAGAAACAATGCTACAGCATACTATATTATGGGTAGTTTCCCTGAAGCAGAAATGAAAAAGATTGCTGAAGCATTGTCTTTTTTTGGTGGAGGAGATAAACAATTTATGGAAATATTTAGAAGAAGTAGAAAAGAGGATTTTGATTTTTTATATTGTTCAGTGGAAAATTTAGAAGCAAGAAGAAATCACGATGATTTGATTTGGTCTCAAAAAACAGGGTTTATAAAACCTTTTGAAGGAGAAGTAAAAAAAGACAGTGATACAGAGGATGACACAGAAGAAGATATGCCAAAAATAGAGGTCAATGAACCAAAAAAAAAATAACAACTAAATATATACAATGGATTTTCAATCAAGAATTAACCAGTTTAGACAAAATATGGATGACCAGCAAAAGAACTTTAACTCTATGGCATCTAGTGCTGCTAATTTTGGAAGAACTGTTATGCCAGATAAAACAGCACAGCATTATGCTTATATGGAAAAGGTGGCAGGTATGACTACAGGTTCGTTTGCTGCTTTACACGGTGCTAAAGGTCTTGCTAAAAGAGTTCAAAAGTATAGAAAAGGAAAACAAGATGCCAGAAATAATAAAACATCACAACAGGATGCGAGTGATGCTAAAGATACAGAAACAAAAGAAGCAACGGATGAACAAGAAGCATCACGAACAGTAGATGACACCGCCGCTGCTCCAGATAAAGCAATTGAAAGTTTAGATATAGACCACGGAGCAGATGCTGCGGAAACTGCTGCCAAAGGTGGAAAATTAGGTGCTTTTGATAGAGGACAACAGGGAGCATTGGATGCGGATGATGCTAAACCTAGTATAGGTAGTGGAGAAGATGATTTAAATGAAGCAATTCAAAAAAATACAGGTTTGGATATGACCAATAAGGATTTATCAGGAAACATAGAACAGGAAGGATTTCCAAAAAATCCTGGTGAAAGTTCTGCTGACCATATAGACAGATATGCTAATAGTGGAGAAGAAGGAGACGGCGGACCACCAGCAACAGCAGAATATTCTAAAGATTTAGATTTCCCAGAAGCAGGAGGTGGTGCTTTACCAGGTGAAGCAGGTCAAAAAATACTTGGTGAAGAAGGTAGTGGTCAAAGAATAGGTGCCCAAGATGTGTCATCAGTAGAACGAGACCCTAAAGGACCAGGACCAAATCAAAACGCAGTTCAAGCACCAGAAGCGGATGTAAGTGATGATACAGGTGTTCTAAGAGCAGGTCCTAATTTGGCGGAAGAATTAGGAGACGAAGGGGCACAGATAGGCAAAAGTTTTATATCAAGAGCAGGGGGTGCTGTCAGTAGAGCAGCAGGAGCAGTTAGTGATACTGTAGGTGCTGCTAGTGATGCTGTCGGTGGTGCTATGGGTGCTGTCAAGGAAGTTGCTATGAGAGGAGCAGCAAAAGTAATAGGTGAAGGTGCTGCTGAAGTTGCTGCTGATGCGGTTCCATTTGTAGGTGAAGCAGTTGGTTTAGGTTTATTAATTGCCAATATTGTTAAAGGACATAAACACGAGGAAAATGCTGGACCACCCAAATTGACTGCTGCCACAGCAGAACCAACAGAACAAGCAGGAGGTATAGATACATCTATGCTTAAAATGAATGTTGCCCCAACTATTTCTTAAAGACTTTTTTTGATAATTATTTTCTATCTTTTATCTATAGAATGAACTTTAATCTCATATCACCTAATGATAATGGATATACTTTTAATGTAAGATTTGATGAACCAATAGTTATTCCTGAAAATGCCTCTATACATCTTAACTGGGCAACATTTGAAAGAAATAATAAATTTACTTTCACAGAAAATCAAACTGTTAAACTCAATGTAAATGATGTCTTACCATATTTTGATTATTTTAATAATGGTGCTGGTCCTGCTGGTGGTGAGTGGAGAATCAACGGTAGAGAAAGACACGCAGGAGATTTTACAATCACTATTGCTAAAGGAGCATATTTTCTTAAGGAAGTTCAGGATATTATATCACAGGGATTTTTGAGGTATGCTTCACAATCCACAGGTTCTAGAACTGGCATTGACAGTGATAATATTTTTGTTCCATCAAATAACTCATTAAGATTGAATTCTTATGTTGCTGTAGTTCCAGAAGATGAACCAGCACCGAACTATTTAGAAATGGGTTTAATAAATAATTTTCCTATTGAATCAATGGATTTACACCCATCCCATAAAACCGCCAATATTGTTAGAGGTCCTGATGCTTATTTTTCTTCTAATGCTTCTGGTTCCGCATTCAAAGCAAGCAGTAGTGATGCTTCTGTTTTAGTTCCTGATGAAGGTTCATACAATTGCTATACTATGGGTGCTAAAAGATATATTCATACAGGTGGTCAATTTGACCAATATGTGGAAAATGGAGATGGTAAAGTATTAAATTCTACCTTTGATGAACTTGAATATGTAAATACTTATATTTTAAAAACTAGGCAGAGGTATGGTTCTATTAAAGGAAATATTTTCTTTGGTCTTTATCGTGAAGGTATTGCTGGAGTAATTGATGGCACAGGCACAGAACACTATACTGTTTCAGTAGGAACATTACCTTTGGCAAATAGAACCAGATTGGCAAATATTAAAACCTTAGAGGAACCAGGAGAAGGTGGTTTTATTCCTATGTGTGATTTTGGAATTGAACTTTGTGGCACAGACTCAGGAGATGAAAATAAATTTGTAAAAATTTATCAAGGTAATGCGACATTACAAAGTGGGACATTAGATTCTATTATGTTGCTAGAATCAATTAATTTAGACAACATACGACAAAAGACTGATATTAATCCAGTGATGCTTGGCATTCAATCATATTATGATAAAGGTAATTTGGCAGGTGCGGCACACAAAGCAAAGAAAGGTGATTTACATATTAGAGTTTTCTACCTATCAATTAATGGTGGTAAAGAAATCATTTTTGATACTAACTCACAAGCACCCACAGTAGATACTATTGGTGATGGTCCATTTGTGTCTAAACTATTTATGAGAGAGTTTAATACTGAAGCAGTGAGAGCAGGAGGTAATAATCACGCAATGGCAAGAGCATCTATTCCATTTTCACCTATCATTGCTTTTACAGATGATGGTGATGAAGCAAGAATTGAATATGCCACTTGGACTGAAAGTATGACAGTTGGTGGAGACCAAAAATCATTAAGTAATCTAAATGAATATTCCATTACATTTAGTAAAGAACTTGCCAATCTTTTTTCTACTACTAGTGTCCCACTCACTACAGGTGAAAAAAATGCTTCTCTTTGTTCCTATTCAGGATGTGTTAAAGATATGAGAGAAGTTAAACATAGAACTATTGAATCAACCAAGATGGCAAATAATCCCTGGTGGGTTAGAGGCAACAAATTGAATCCACAATTTGTAGAGGAAAAATTGGCAATCTATTTACCAGACCTGCCAATTAAGAGTTATAAAAATAGTAGTGATAAATCAAGAAGTGGATTTAGAAAAGCAATTCTCGCAAACATTCCCACACCTTTTTCAGGTATGATAGATTATGATGGAGCAGCAAAAGTCATAGGTGGATATACCGCATCATTAGGTGTAGTTAATAGATTAAGTAATCAATCTATGACAACAAATAATTTAACAGTTGAAATTAGAAATTTAGAAACTGATGAACCAGCAGAATTATTAACCAAATCCATAGTTAATTTCACAATTTCCGCAGAATAGGTAAAAAAAAAATCTTATGATTAGTTATACAACTATGCCAATTATTAAGAAACCATTCACTCTTGCTCCCCTCAATGATAATCCAGCAGTTTTATCTGGCAATGCTACTGACACATTAGATTGTAAAGGTGGATTTTCACATAAAGGTGGATTTCCAACTATTAAATTTAGTATGCCTCCACAACCTGTAATGCTTGAAATGGGCAGTCTTAAATTGACTGGTCAATTTCTTATTAAAAATCCTGATGGCACTGTAGTCAGTGCTATTAATAATAATGCTGATATGGCAAATGGTATTACAGGTGCTAATGGCGTTGGTGGTAATATTGAAATTGATGGCACAGGTGCTGCGACTAGTTGTGCCAATGCCATTCCTCAAACTATGTGTAATCTTCCCAATTGGGGAGGTGTCCAGAATACTATTGATAAAGTAGTAGTCCAAAGTAAAAAATCACTTATTGAATTAACTTCAGTAAATAACTATGGACAATATTCTGGTATGACTGAATGCTACAACAACAATGAAGATGACTATATTTTTTCACCACTTACAAAAGGTCTTGCTGGTGGCACACACGCTGGCAAAGTAAATCGCCGTTTGACTGCCTGTTCTACTAATGTTGCCACAACTGGTTGTAGTAGTATTACAGGTGGTGCGACTGATAAAGTCATTGGTCAGTTCTTTTCCATTCCAATCAAGATTGATTTATTAGGTGGTCAAAATCTATTTTTAGATGATGACTATTTAGGAGGATTACTTTTAACAATTCACCTTGCTCCTGATAGTGCTGTATTTTCTAATAGACATAACAATGTTCTTGGCACCTCTGCGGCACCTAATGATATGAGTGGTCGCAACTATGTGCTTAAGAACATTAGACTTGAAGGCAGATACATTGTGCCAGACCAGCAGGACCTTGCCAATGTGCCACCTGTGCTTTCATTAGACAGTAGATTAAATCTCATTAATGATATTCATTCTTCTGTCAATGCGAATGCCTACACTCCACAATTACAGAGTGTCAAATCTGTTGTCAGTGTCTTTATGGATAATGACCAGACTAATACATTTACCAAGAACCAAAATAACTTCCGCAGAATACCTGGTGAAAAATCTAATCAGCAGGCACGCAATGGATTACGCTTCCCATATAATTTTGAAACCTTTATCAAACCTAATATGGAAAGCACTGTAGAAAATGGTGCTGGTAATACTGGTGAGAAAAATCTTTTCTTCCCTGCTCTTCAGTATGGTGATAGTGAAGTCCGCAAACAGTTTGAAGCATCTCTGCTCAATGGTGGAAAACCTTATCACAGTTCTGCCTCACTCAAACTTACTAACGACAGATTAAAGGAGGACATCTCCGCTGACGCTGCTAATGATGAGTGTAGGGATGATAATTGTGTCGCTGACTGTGTTGGCATTGGTGCTGACTATACATTAGGACTTGGTATGACACAGAACTTTGTCAATCAGGATTATAACCTTACAACTCGCTCTGGTGTTAATACAGCAAATTCAAAAATTGCTAAACGCAGAAATGGTGAGGTGTCTGCCAATCCTATGTTGGAACAGTCCTTTATTAGGTATAACTCACAGTTTGATACTCAGTCCCTTGTTAAGGTCATCTAACCACAGGTCATTTCATTTATTATTATTCTTCATCACTTTCATCTTCACTTTCTTCTTTTTGTTCATATGTAAAGGAACAGTGTCCCCTCTGTTCTGCTCCTTCAAGTTCCTCATCAATTACATACAGGATTTCAAAATGCCTGTCATCTTTACTTAAGTTTTTTTCATAGAGATGAACCACTCTTTCATTGATACAGTCCCAGATTTTTTCTTCCAGGTCTTCATTCTTGTAGTCAAGGTCAATGATGGTTCCCTTATCATCTTCCTCACGGTCCGCATAGGAATCAAACCAGCATTGGGTCCAGTAGTTTTTGTTGATACGAATTACCTGTAGTTCCCCACAGCGAATATCCATATTGTTGTTTGAGTTGAATTTAGTAGTAGTCATAATAGTGAAATTAGTAATTACTTTATAAATCAATTTTTTTTGTGGCAAATAACGAAATATGCCAAAGGTCCGCAAACTCCGTGTTTTGCGACTTTTTTTCTGTGTAAAATTTTTTAACTTTTTTTTTTTCTAAAAATACTCGCAAAACACGGAAAACACGGAGCAACGAAAGTGAGAATTTTCTACTACATAAATCCAGAAGATTATAGAATTGAATTACTCAAGAGAATATGCCCTCTCAAATAGTTCCTGATGTTTGCCTTTGGTGCTTTGTCCGTTGTCTTTGAGGAATTCTTTCAACTGTGGAATTGTCCAGGCACGATTGGGAATGTGAATGTCAATGTTTCTGTATCTGCCAACCTGTTTGAATTTTCTTCTTTGTTCCTTGGGTATTTGGTCTTTCTCCTCAATGAAGTGCCATCCGTGGTCAAGACTGCCACCATCACAATTCATAGGATGTTTGCCCTGTTGTGGTGAGTATTTGTGGTTGATGTAGAAATCATTACACAAATTCATTCCGTCCTGGGTTCCCTGGGAACCACGAACCGCAGCAAATTGGTATTCCCAGTATGACTCCAATCTGCCTGTCCTGTTGAATTCTTCATTGACCCAGTTATTGTGGGTTAGGTGTGGGTTGAATTCCACAACGCACCGTCTGTTGTAGTAGTGTCCAAGTTCGCTGTGGCGGTGTGGTTTCTTACCCTCGGCAAGTGTCTTCTGTAGTTGCTCATCAAGTTTCATTTCTTTTTTCCTGTCATACTTGTTGTGGAAATTTGACCATCCACTTAGTCCAAAGACAGACTGCTTCATTCTGTATTTGTCTTCCCCAAAGGACCAGTGTCCTTTCTTTCTGGCAATACAAATTACCCTTTCGTGTGCTGCCCTAGAGAAGTGTCGGCGACTTGCCCAATCTCCTGTGGTGTCCTGGTGGTTCCAGAAGATGCGGTCCATATGCCAGACCACAGTATTGAAAGTCTCTTTGGTATTGATGCCCACGATTTTTTGCTCTAGGTCATCAGGCAGAATACCCCAGAAGGTTGTGCCATTGTAATGACCCATCATTGCCTTGAGTCGTAGGTGGTTTTTGATTGCTTCTGTGCGAGTGTCAATCTCAATTACCTCCTGTGGTGGAGCAGGTGGTGAGATTTGGAAGTTGAGGTTTTGTCGTGCCTCCCAGGTATTGAAGAATTCCATAGTAGGAAATTCAAAGTCATTACCCATAATGGAAAGTAGGATTGAGTTTTGTGTGTATTGAGTAGAAGTCATTGTTGCGATACAATAGATTACTTTGGGTGATTTTAGAAAATCAATTTTTTTTTTCGTGTTCATCAAAACGAATTGACTATACGAAATTAGTTCTTGAATACTTTGCGGCGGCACACAGCACAATTGGCGAACTTACCAGAGGCAGTGTCCTTGAGTTGCTGTAGGCAATCCTTGTGGTAGTTGTGTCCGCATCCTGTAGTGTCAAGGTCATCCACCTCAATCTTCTCCAGGCAGATAGGACATTCTACAGATGCTTTGGCATCCTTGTATAGTTGCTTAATGAACTTCATAAGGAATTCATTGTCAAGGTCCTCTAGTTTGATTTCCTGTGCTTCCACAGGTTCTTCATCATCATACTGTTCATTGATTTGATTATACATTTGCTCTTGTAGTTCAAACATTTCATTACGCATTTGAAAGTATTGACCCCAAGCATATCGGCGTTGGTTGTTCATTTTCTTTAGTTCAATTTTTAGTCCAGCAGCAGTTTGTTTGTTGTTAGTGTTTGGCATAATTAGTGATATACGATTAATCAGTAATTTCAGGATTTTGACAAAATCAATTTTTTTTTTTCCGTCTCGCAACGAAAAGTTTTTCTATAGGAAAATTTCCCCCCTACCCCTACCCCCTATTAGGGTCTAGTGCTTCTTCACCACTTTCTTTGTCTTGGGCATTGTTAGGACCTTTTCAATTGCCTTGCGGATTTCATTGTCCAACTCCTCTATAGTATCATCATACTGTTGCCGCTCTTCCCTACTAGTTCCCTGTAGTTCAGTCATATGCCAAACACTACACTTGGATAGTCCAGCGAGTTGATACTTGTAGTAGTTCATTACACCTTGTTTCATTTGTTTTGTAGTCATTGTAGTAGTATTAGACATTTTCAATTTTTTATTTTTATGCTCAAATAGGCACGAAAATTAAAAATCAATTTTTTTTTTTCATTTTTTTATTTCATTGAATTCAGTATT
>VMHT01174339.1_pt1 | contig 16077 bp, 25 predicted proteins | sample 4693611 | NCBI WGS metagenome assembly VMHT01 (sample SAMN12280063, study PRJNA550983) | marine metagenome | isolation source: seawater sampled from same location over 5 years 0.02-0.2 micron viral filtrate | place: USA: collected off the coast of southern California halfway between the port... ... | reverse complement strand
ATTTTCAAAGATGAATGGCATATTGAAAGAGAAGAATGCTCATCTCAAAGAAACTATAAAATCACTTGATTATAATATTGATATTGTAAAAAACAAAATCGAAGCGCAAAGCAAGTACATTCGTGATATCACTGCTCTTACAAATGAAAGTAGGAACCAATATGAATCTAAGATACATGCACTGCAGAATAGCATCGATGAATTACAGGCTGAGAATAGTGAGCTTAGCCTCGGACTCGATGAATCTGTATCTGAAGCCGAAGCAAGGCTGGGATCTTTACAAGATAGGAAACAGGACTTACTTCTCAGAAGTCAAGATAGGCAAACGCGTCTCAGCGACATCGGCAAGCGGATCACCTTTTTCGAAGAGAATGAGGCGTGTCCCGTATGCGACCAAGCCATTTCAGACGGCCATAAACATGAGATTTTACGGACAGAAAAAGAATCTCAGGATAGCGGGAAGGCAACGCTCAAGCAAATTGGAATTGAAGGCCAAGGAGTGGAGTCGGAGATTAAAGAGCAGACTGGCATACTTTCAACGCTTCGAGATCGGGTACATAAACTCACTTCCAACTCGCAAGAGATTTCAAAACTCCAAAAAGATATTGGAGAATCTCAAAAGTTCTTAGATAAAGAAGTTTCTGTTGATTTAAATAAAGCTAAAGAAGACCTGTCTGACTATAATAAAGAAAAAGACAACATGATGGAGCATAAGTTAACTCTGTCAGAACAGTTTAGCTACAACTTAGTTATTCATGAAATGCTGAAAGATACTGGTATTAAAACTAAAATCATCAAACAGTATCTTCCTGTAATGAACAACCTTGTAAATCAGTACCTACAAACACTAGACTTCTTTGTGCATTTTAACTTGGACGAATCTTTCCAAGAAACTATTCGCTCACGCCATCGTGATGAATTTACTTACGATTCATTCAGCGAAGGCGAGAAACAACGTATCGACTTGTCTCTACTATTTACTTGGCGCCAGATTGCTAAGATGAAGAATTCAGTAGCAACAAATCTTTTGGTCTTAGATGAAACTTTTGATTCTTCTCTTGATCATGACGGTGTAGATAACCTTATGAAAATTCTATACAGTCTAGGTGATGACACCAATGTATTTGTCATCTCTCATAAGGGTGAAATATTAGACGGTAAGTTTAATAATAAAATCGAATTTGTCAAAGAAAAGAATTTTTCTGTGATGAAAACAGCTTGACTATTCCATCAAACTGTTGTATAATACTAATAATTGAAAATATCAACTGGAAGGTAGATTATGGAACTCTCTGAAAATACACTCTCTATTATGAAAAACTTTTCTGGTATCAATCAGAATATGTTGATCAAACAGGGTAATACTATTCGTACTATTACCGAAGCGCGAAATGTCTTAGCAACGGCTGTTGTCGATGCAGACTTTCCGCAAGACTTTGGCATCTATGACCTCAATGAATTTATTGGTTCATTGTCTCTTGTAGACGCGCCTAACTTAGATTTTAACGAAAGCTTTGTTACCATTGGTGATTCGACTGGTCGTTCTAAAATTAAGTACTTCTTCTCTCCCGAAGAAACTTTAACAACACCAAGTAAAGATATTAACATGCCAGCTGGCGAAGTTAAGTTTGTCTTGGACAATGAAACCCTTAGCAAAATTCGCCGTGCGGCATCTACCCTCGGTCATGATGAGGTACTGGTTTCAAACAATAATGGTACATTGACACTTTCTGTTGTCGATAGCCAAAACTCTACTTCAAATTCATATGCTATTGATATTAGCGGTGAGTTTGATGCTAACACCAACTTTAATTTCATTCTAAATATATCAAACTTGAAAATTATTTCAGGTGACTATGATGTGGAAATCTCATCTAAGTTAATCAGTTGTTTTAGTAATAAAGAACTAAACTTGAAATATTGGATTGCACTTGAAAAAACATCTTCTTACGGAGCTTAAATAAATGAGTAAAGATACTAAAGAACCTGATCAGTATGATCACCTAATGACCGTGAGTAACTCTGTTGCTCGTTCTTGTGTGGCAGTCGTTGATGCAATGACACAACGCGGAGCAATTAAAGGCGAAGAACTTTCGACTATTGGTAAATTGCGTGACGATGCTGTACAAGTTATCCAAGCTGTTGAAAGTATTCAACAAGAAAGAGCGATGGAAGAATAAAAAGTCTTTACATTGTTTCCTATAAGTGATATAATATATTTTTGTAATGAAGGACTATGTGAATGTCAAACGACTTTTTATGGGTTGAGAAATACCGACCGCAAACTATTTCAGAGACTATACTCCCAAAGTCTCTGAAGAATACCTTCCAGAAGATGGTAGATACTGGAGAATTGCAGAACATGCTTTTCTCCGGTACTGCTGGACTTGGAAAGACTACAGTAGCCAAAGCTTTATGTAAATCTCTTGACCTTGACTACATTATTATTAATGGTTCTGAAGAAGGTAATATCGACACTCTTCGAACTAAGATTAAACAATTTGCTTCTACCGTATCACTACAAGGTGGTTACAAGGTAGTTATTCTTGATGAAGCAGACTATCTTAATCCACAATCTACCCAACCCGCTCTTCGTGGTTTCATAGAAGAGTTTTCTAATAACTGTAGATTTATTCTTACTTGTAATTTCAAAAACAGAATCATTGAACCGCTTCACTCTCGTTGTGGTGTGTATGAATTCAATACATCTAAGAAAGATATGGTTGCACTATGTGGCGACTTTATGACCCGTGTGGGTGAAATCTTACATAAAGAAGAAGTACTATTTGATGCACCAGCACTAGCTGATCTCATTATGAAATATGCTCCAGACTGGCGTAGGGTACTCGGTGAGTTACAGCGACACTCGGCTGGTGGTGTAAGAATTGATGCTTCTATTCTGCATAATGTATCTGATAAAAACTATGATGATCTTTTTTCTCATTTGAAAACAAAAGACTTCAAACAGATGCGGTCATGGGTTGTAAATAATATAGATACAGATGCATCTGCAATCTTCAGAGCTATATATGATCGTATGGGTGATGCTATCAGTCCGCAATCTATACCGCAATTAGTTATCATTCTTGCAGATTATCAGTACAAGAATGCATTCGTGGCTGATCACGAACTCAATGTAGTCGCATGTCTTACAGAGGTTATGGCAAATGTCCAGTTCAATTAGACTAACAATGTATACTCAAACAGATTGTGTATACTGTGAAATTATGAAACACAAGCTTGATTCTTGGGGTTATGAGTATGATGTTGTAAATCTTAACCTTCGACCTGAAGCAAAAACTTTCATGAAAATTGCTGGGCATAAAACTGTACCTCAGCTTTATTGGAATAAAACTCATCTCAACAAAGTTGACACCGCAGATTTTACTCAAGAGAATCTAGAAGAGCAACTTGATTATGATAACTATGTTGGCGGTGTAGAACAATGGCAATAAAAAAATGGCTTAGGAATGACCCTCACTTTGAAGTATCAGATTTAGATTTTAAAAGAGATATGACCTCTCTTCTTCTAACTTTCATGCTTGGTTCGATTACTGCTCTTATTACGAATAATCTTGGCAGTGTTATTGTGGTTGGCATTGTAGTATATTCCTTTCTTCGATACGCACAGAGAGGATAAAAAATGAATCCTTTTGAATACTTAAATTCTATTAACAACACCAAGAAAGATATTATGGTTGATGATATTGCTGAGAAGGGTTATAACTCTTTTATGGTAAATCGTGGTCTGTCTTATTTTGCTGATACTGTTGTAATTGCAAATGAGATGAACAGGCATCATCACCTAGATGCTCGTATGGCATATGACTTTCTTATAAATATAGTTAGAAAACGGAAAAGGTTCTCCAAATGGATAAAACCTGAAACCGTTAGTGACGTGGAAGTTGTTAAGGAATATTATGGTTATAGTAATGAAAAAGCTCGCCAAGCCTTATCCCTTCTCACATCTGATCAGATTAATGAGTTGAAAAAGAAGGTTTATAAAGGTGGAAGAAAATAATACAATAGTCCAGTGGACGCCAGGGTCAATGCTGGAAATAACATTGAACGAACCAGATGATTTTTTGAAAGTTCGTGAGACACTAACACGCATCGGTGTTGCATCCCGTAAAGATAAAAAACTATTTCAATCGTGCCATATCTTGCATAAGCAAGGTAGATATTTCATTGTTCACTTCAAAGAGTTATTCTTACTTGATGGTAAGAAATCCAACCTTGAAGAGAATGATATCGCACGTAGAAACACCATTGCTCAATTGATGAGTGATTGGGGACTAATCGGTATCGATACAGTAGATAAAATTGAACCGCTTGCTCCTATGAGACAAATCAAAATCATTCCTTTTAAAGAAAAAAATGATTGGGAACTTTGTCCAAAATATAATATTGGTAATAAATAAACGTATATATAATACTAGAGACGCCGAATGGTCGGGTCTCTTAAATTAACCTTGCAAGTCATTGGAGGTACATATGACTGGATTAGTATATCCGCGTAGCGGATTCATCGGTTTCGACCACATTTTCGATCAGCTTGAAAACATTCACAAGCATGCGAAAGATACTTACCCACCACATAACGTAGTAAAGGACGAAGACATGTCTTTCACTCTCGAACTCGCTGTGGCTGGTTTCAAACAAGAACATATTGATATTGAAGTTAAGGACCATGTTCTTAATATCAAGGGTGACCGTCCGCAAAGACGCGAACAGGATAAGTATGTTCATAAGGGTATCAGTGCAAGAAACTGGAGGAAGTCATTTAGACTGTCGGAATACACCGAAGTAACTGGTGCAGATCTGCAGGATGGAATATTAACTGTCGGCTTAGAAGTTATCCTTCCTAAAGAAAAGCAGCCTCGTAAAATTTCAATTGGAAAAAACGAGGAATCAAAAAATGACAACAATAGCACTAAAAGGCTTCGCTCTTAGCTTTAACTTTCTAAAGGGCATAGTTAACTTCTTCAATGGTGTAACAGAATCCATTGCGGTATCAAGACAATTTGAAGCTAACCGTAGAGTTGCTCAATATTTGAAGCATGAATATCCAGGACTAACTGAAATGCAGATTGTTTCTGAATTAGATGCTAAGACTATTAAGAACTGGGGAGGCACTAAATAATGTTGAAACTGTTAAAACGTTGGTGGGCAAAAGGTCGTATGACGCCTGTGGAAAGATATCTGGCTGATTCATGTGACCTTGTTGAACTAGAACAGCGACAGAAAAATCTAATGCGTAAAGGTATCTGGATTTAATGTGGCCATATACTGAAGAAGAAAATAAGAAGCTTAGTTAAAACATAGGAGAATAGCATGCAAAGTACGCCACGTAACTGTAATACTTGCGGTCATAGGTGTCATTGCTATTCTCCAGATTGTCCTGAATGTCATAATGATGTTTGTGTTAAGTGTGAGTGTGATAAACCCAACTTAAAAGATATACCAGATTCTTTCATAAAACGAACATAAGGAAATCTATAACGTGGTAAAAAATCTGCAGTCCCTCGATCCTGCTAAGCGTGATTGGGAGTATGATGATGGCGGTACAAGAATATATAAACTAGAGGCTGGGAAACCAGTCAAGACAGAATACAAAGACGAATACGAAATATGGAAGAAAAGATTTGGTCATGACTGGGAACCAAACGATGATGATCTTCCTTATTATGTTGACTTACCTTAGGAGAATAATATGAATGTAATTGAATTAAGAACACAATTGAAAGTTGATGAAGGAATTGAATATGAAATCTATCTCGATCATTTGGGTTTGCCTACTTTTGGTATCGGTCATTTGGTTATCGATGGAGATCCTGAAGCTGGAGAGCCAGTTGGAACTCCTGTCAGCGAAGAGCGAGTTAACGAGGCTTTCGACACAGACGTTGAAATCGTGCTTGGAGAATGCAGAATCTTGTACCCAGACTTCGATGACCTACCCGAAGAATGCCAACAAATAATTGCTAACATGATGTTCAATATGGGCCGTCCACGCCTTTCTAAATTTAAAGGAATGAAACGTGGTGTAGATGCTCAAGATTGGCAAGCCGCGGCAGACGAAATGGTGGACTCTGCATGGTACCGTCAGGTAACCAATCGTGCAGATCGTCTAGTAGAAAGAATGAGATCTTTGTAAAAAAACATCTTTACATTACCTGAGATTTGTGTTATACTTATGAACAATCAGGAGGCAAGATGAATTTTTACACATCAGTTGCGAGATACGGTAACAGCATACTCTATCGTGGTTATAATCACCAGGGTCAGCGTATAGTTAGAAAAGACAAATTTAAGCCAACCCTTTTTATACCGTGTAAGGTAGACGAGGGTTGGACTGCTATTGATGGTCAAGTCGTAGCACCCATCACATTCGATAATATGCGTGAAGCCAAAGAATGGTTACAGACTTATGATGGTGTCAGTAACTTTAACATATATGGTTCCACAAATTACATTCATCAGTATATCACTGAAAAATTTCCTAAAGAAATTGAATTTGATCGTGATAAGATAAATGTATCAACAATCGACATTGAAACAAAATATGATGACGGCTTTCCTGATCCAGAAATAGCTGACCAAGAAATTACAGCTATTACAATTAAAAACAATTTGTCTGGTGTCTATTGGGTTTGGGGTTGTAAAGATTACGATACAGAAGCCGCTCTGATTAAGCCTGTAAGATATAAAAAGTGTGAGGATGAGTATGATTTACTACTCAGTTTCTTAGATTTTATTTCAGACGAAGCAAAAGCTCCTGATGTTATTACTGGTTGGAACGTAAGGTTCTTTGATATTCCATATCTTATCAATCGTGTAGAACATATACTTGGCGGCAATGCGGTCAAGAAGTTTTCACCATTTGGTCTTGTTGATAGTAGAACAATACGAAAGTTGAATCGTGAACATATTGTCTATGATATAAAAGGTATTGAAACACTCGACTACCTAGAATTGTTTCAGAAGTTTGGCTACACATACGGCACACAAGAATCATATGCTCTTAATCATATTGCATATGTCGTTCTTGGTGAAAGAAAGCTTTCTTACGAAGAATCAGGTTCTCTTAAGAACTTATACGAAGACGATTTTCAAAAGTATATTGACTATAATATGAAAGACGTTGAGCTGGTTGATAGACTAGAAGACAAGATGGGTTTGATTACACTTGCCATGACTATGGCATATAAAGGTGGTGTTAACTATCAAGATACTTTTGGTACAACTGGCATTTGGGAATCTATTATCTATCGTAAACTTCTTCGTAAGAACCAAGTCTCTATAGCTACAAAAGCACATGAACCAAAACAAGAATTTGCTGGCGGCTTTGTCAAGTCTCCGCAAGTTGGCTTACATGAGTGGGTAGTTTCTTTTGATTTGAATTCTCTATATCCTAACATCATTGTCCAATGGAATATGTCACCTGAAACGGTACAAGATGCTAAGTTTAACATACCTGGTGGTGTAGATTTCTATACGAACTATTTCGGCACAGACATGGACCCACTGCATCCTGCAGTTAGAGAAGAGAACGTTGCTGTTGCTACTAACGGTTCAACATACTCAAAGAATAAAGACGGTGTTATTCCAACAATCATTGAAGAGTATTATAACGACCGTAAATCTATTAAAAAGATGATGCTTGCATCACAGCAACAATACCAGAAGAATGCATCTTTCGAACTTGAGAAAGAAATTAATCGATATGAGAATCAACAGATGGCTATCAAAATTCTGATGAACTCTCTCTATGGTGCTCTCGGTAATAAGTATTTCAAATACTTTGACCTTCGCGTTGCAGAAGGTGTTACGCTTACTGGTCAGATGGTTATTCAATGGGCTGAGAAAGCTATGAACAAAGCCATGAATGGTCTTATTGGTGGTGATAAAGATTATGTTATAGCAATCGATACTGATTCACTTTATGTAAACTTTGGTCCACTCGTTGACAAACTTAAACCTAAAAATCCTGTAGAGTTTTTAGACAAGGTCTGTAAAGAACATTTCGAATCTGTTCTATCAAAATGCTATGAAGATTTGTTTACTAAAATGAATTGTCATAAGCCTCGTATGGAAATGGGTCGTGAAGTAATTGCTGACCGCGGCATCTGGACCGCAAAGAAGCGGTACATCTTAAATGTGCATAACTCTGAGGGTGTGCAGTATGCAGAACCCAAGCTAAAGATTATGGGTATTGAGGCTATTAAGTCTTCTACACCTCAGATAGTGCGAGATAGATTCCGTGAGATATTCAAAGTCATAATTTCTGGCAGTGAAAAAGATACTCAAGAATTCATCAAAAACTTTAAACAAGAGTTTAGAAGTTTGCCTGTTGAGAGTATTGCATTCCCACGTTCGGTCTCTAATGTAACAGATTTCTCTGACAGAAAAACTATTTATAAAAAGGGTACACCAATTCATGTGCGTGGCTCTCTTCTCTATAACAAGGCATTAAAGAGTGCCAGTTTAAGTGATAGATATGAACTCATACAGAACGGTACTCGTATCAAGTTTATTTACTTGAAACTGCCTAATACAATAAAAGAAAACGTTATTGCATTTCCTGAAGTACTCCCGCAAGAGTTTAAACTTCATAACTATATCGACTTTGATAAACAATTCGATAAAACATTTCTTGACCCGATTAATATCATTCTTGATGCAATTAATTGGAAATCAGAAGAACAGCAAACATTGGAGGATTTCTTTGCCTAAAACAAACTTTGATATGGTAGAAGATTTTATGAACGCATTTGGTCAAGACGTTGAGAAGACGCCTACTATGACTGGCGTTAGTGAACTACGTTATGAATTAATTCGTGAAGAACTAGAAGAAATGCGTGAAGCATTGGACACAAAAGACTTGGTAGGTATTGCAGACGCACTTGCAGATTTACTCTATGTTGTTTATGGTGCTGGTCATTCTTTTGGATTAGATTTAGATGCCTGCTTCAATGAGGTCCATCGTAGCAACATGAGCAAGCTAGATAAGAACGGTAAGCCCATCTATAGAGAAGATGGTAAAGTTTTGAAGGGCGAAGATTATTCTCCGCCCGACTTAAAAAGTACTTTACTTCTTTAAGAAAATGTAGTATAATGTATTATGATTGAAATTTCATTTACAATATTCAAAAATATATTTGACAATAAAACACACAGACGCATCGATCTTCCTAACTTCGATGCGTTTGAGAAGTTTCTATATAAACTCGCTTCAGAGCCTAAAGCATCTAAGAAAGATGCTGTTCTTATTTCACCAGCAATCTATAAAACAAATTCTACTCGTAGTAATGACAATGTCCTAGAGTGGGCTGGCTGGTGTTGTATGGACGTAGATGATTATACACCTAACGGAGATCTCAATGCTGACCTATCTAATCGTCTTTCTGGCTATCGCTTCATCTGTTATAGCACTGCGGGCTCTAAAGTTGATACGCCTAAGTTCCGACTGGTGTTCCCTCTTCGAGGAAGAATACAACGGGACAAAATCAGACACTTCTGGCATGCTCTCAACAAAGAACTTGGAGAACTCGGAGACGCTCAAACTAAAGATTTATCACGCATGTACTACATCCCTGCTCAATATGCTGGCGCTAACAACTTTCTTTTTAGTAATGATGGCGATTCAATTGATCCTTTTGCTTTGATGCAAAAACATCCATATTCTGATAAAGCCAACCTCAATAGTTTCTTTGACAGACTGCCCGAAGAATTGCAGAAGCAGATTGTACAGCATAGAAAAGACAAGCTTGACAACACCGATGTACGGTGGTCATCTTATCGTGATTGTCCATTCTTTCCTCGAAAACTTGAAGCAGAGTATCGTATCATAAACAATACTGGTTGGTATGCAAAAATGTATTCTATTATGGTTGCTATTGCTGGTAATGCTATTAAGAAACAATATCCTATTACTTCAAATGAGATTGCAAAGCTATGCGCCGAGCTGGATGCTGAGACTGGTAACTGGTATAAAAATCGCCCCCTAAATAAAGAAGCTGATAGAGCATTAGAATATGTCTATAAAAACATGTAGACTTTTGTTAAAAACTGTAGTATAATATACTTTAATAATGGAGTTACAGATGAGTGAAAATGTAAAAGAATCTGGCAAGTATGAAAGCTTTGTTGGTCAAAAAGAAGAGGTACCAGAAGAAGCTAGTCTTGCAGACTTTCTTCCGGAAGAAGACCTGGATGATGGTGAGAATAAAGTCTTTTGGGAAAAGCACTGGAAGGGTATGCCCGAATATAAGCAAGAAGAAAATCCAGCATATCATCAAATTAAAATTAGTTTTCGTACAGAAGAAGACTATAAAGAATTTGCTAAACTTGTTGACCAAAATCTTACAATCAAAACTAAAAGTATTTGGCATCCAAAACTAGACCGTGTTGCTAATTCTTTAATGAGATGGATAGAAGATTAATGACAAATCCACAATACCCTGTTTATATTATCTCTAAAGGTCGTCATGAGTCCATGCAGACTTCTCGGTCTTTGGCTCGTATGAAAGTTCCTCATTACATTGCTATTGAACCGCAAGACGAATCAAACTATGAGAAAGCACTTGATGTTTTTGGTATTCGTCCATACGTCACATTACTAGTTGCTCCTTTCAGTAATCACGGTGATGGTCCTGGTCGTGCAAGAAACTGGTGTTGGGATCATTCTATTACTATTGGTGCAGAACGCCATTGGGTGTGTGATGATAACATTGCAGACTTTTATCGTTTGCATAATAATATTCGTCTTCGTGTCGAAAGTGGTGCTATATTCAAAGCGGCAGAAGACTTTGTGGATAGATATGAGAATGTGCCAGTATCTGGTTTTCAATATCGTTTCTTTTGTGCGCCAAATCAAAAGTACCCACCATTCGTAAAGAATACTCGCATTTACTCTACACTTTTAATTGAAAATAGTTGTAAGCATCGTTGGCGTGGTCGTTACAATGAAGATACTGATTTGTCTCTTCGTGTATTGAAAGATGGTGACTGTACTATTCAGTTTAATGCATTCTTGCAGGGTAAGATGGCTACACAAACTGTTAAGGGTGGTAACACAGAAGAATTTTATCACAAAGAGATTGGCGATAAAGTTTTAGAAAAAGCAGAAGATAATGGCTACAACGCTCTTGGTACTGTAAACAAATCTCAGATGCTTGTGGACATGCACCCTGACGTTGCAAGTATGGTATGGCGCTACGGTCGTTGGCATCATCATGTAAACTACTTGCCATTCAAATCAAATCAATTGAGATTTAAGCCAGGTGTAGTGCTTCCAGAAGGCAACAACAATTATGGTATGAGACTTGAAACTAACTTTAAAGAATAAAATTAATTTTAATTGAAAATAGTGCTTGACAATTGCCTAATAGTGTGTTATATTCTATGTACAAACTGAGAAGAGAGGGTTACATTATGAAGTTAGTTGTTAATAATTCTATTCCTACGTGTCAAGTTCCTGGTTGTAATAAGATAGCACAAAACTCTGGCAATGGTCGCCGCCGTAAAGCATCATGGGTGCGCGAGAAGTATGGCGTAGAAGAAGGTTGGGTTTGTGCGAAACATCACGGCGCAAAAATTGCTGAGAAGCGTGGCGCAAAATCTATTCGACACGTAATGGCACAGAATGCTGGGTTTGGTAACAATGTTACTGCTTATACAAACTCTATGCACCCTTATCTAAAGTATCGTAAGAACTACTGTGAAAATCAAGATGGTCGTCTTGGCTTTGTATGTACATACAGTGGACCTACTGCTGAACAGTTAGTTGCGGCAGGGCTTGACGATACGTTTATGGGTTGGTTACAAGTTGACCATAAAGATGGTAATCACTTAAACAATGATGAGGAAAATCTCCAGACATTGTGCGCCTGTTGCCACACCGTAAAGACTTTTTCTGCTGGTGATTATGCAACACCTGGTCGTAAAACAAGAGTGGCAGCCTAATGTTTGATTTAAACGTAATTAAAGAAGCTTTGTATACTGAACATGGTAGAAAATACACAAGCTTCTTTGGCGCATTAGCTAACATGAATTCTTCTAATAAGACGTATTCTCTGATGACAACAAACAGAAAGGGTGTAAACTTTCTGTTGAATTATTATCGTATATCTAAATTAGATATGAAAACATTATTTGACTGTATAGCCGAAGATGTGGACATAAGAGATATGAAAAGCGAATTGTTTGTTTCTATGTCTCGTGTTGTAAATGCAACATGGGACTCTGGTGAAAGCACCGAACAGACTGTATATGAAGATCTAATGAATAATCCAAAAATCAAGTCAGTAAAGAAGACAGGAGGATTTGGATCGCGTAGAGACATGATAGATAAAGTAGATATCGAATGTATACTCGGTAATGGTAAACAGTGTAATATTCAAGTGAAGCCATACACAGAAATGATTACGGATAAAGACAGAAATTCTGATGTGGATGTTTTCGCATTCGTTAGAGGAAAATCAGTCAGATATGAGAAAAATAAATGAAAATTGGATTAACAGCATCTACATTTGATTTACTTCATGCCGGGCATATTGCTATGCTTCGTGAAGCAAAATCGCAATGTGATTATTTAATATGTGCTTTGCAAGTGGATCCTACACTTGACCGCAAAGAAAAGAATGCACCCGTACAAAGCATTGTTGAAAGACAGGCTCAGATTGCGGCAGTTAAGTATGTTGATGAAGTGGTAATTTATTGCACTGAAGAAGACCTGCTTGACATTATAAACATGTATCCAATTTCTGTGAGAATTCTTGGTGAAGAATATCGTCAGAAAGACTTTACAGGTAAAGATGAATGTCGCAATCGCGGTATTGAATTATACTTTAATAAACGTGACCACAGATTCAGTACTAGTGATCTTCGTAAAAGAGTATCAGAAAAACATGAAGGAATTTCGTAATGCCAGCAATTGCACTCTCTAATAGAAAAATACCCAAAGACGGGTTAGATTTTTATCCTACTCCACCATGGGCAACTAGAGCGTTGTTCGAATATGGGTATAAAGATATTATAAGTAAAGATGATACTATTTGGGAACCAGCGTGTGGTCACTTTCATATGTCAAATATTATAAAAGAATACTTTACAGATGTGGTAACAAGTGATATAATGTATGGTCAAGACTTTTTGAATGATGAACACCTTGTGTGTAAACCTGATTGGATTATTACCAATCCACCATTCAATGTTGGTAAAGACTTTGCTTTGAAATCACTTGAAACTGCAAAACGAGGTGTTGCATTCTTAGTTAGATTTTCTTTTTTAGAATCAATTAAAAGATGGGAAGAACTTTACTCTATACATAAACCAGCAAAGGTTCTTATCTTTACTCGTAGAGTAGGGTTCTCACCAAGTGAGATATCACGTAACACTAATTCCGCTGTTCCATATATTTGGTTAGTATGGGACAATAAACATAAAGGACCAACTGAGTTTGACTGGATAGGTCATGACCGTGATAAACTTGAAAAGTTCGGTGATTATCCAGAAGACAATATGATCTTTGAAGACCATTTACAATAGGAGACTATCATGCCAAATTGGTGTAGCAATTCAATTACAATATGGGGACCATACGATAAACTTAAAAATCTTTTAGAAGATGCTAAGAAATATGAACCAGGTTTACTAGAAGCAATGGTTCCTATCGATGAGTGGGACTATGGTAAAGCAAGTGAAGCTTGGGGCACAAAGTGGGATGTGAGCGTAGAAGATTTGGAGCTTACTGATAATGGTGACGGTACTGGTACCATTGAAGGTCATTTTGATAGTGCTTGGGGACCACCGACAGATGCACTTAAAACATATTGTGATAACAATGATGACGTTGAGATTGAATGTTTTTACTTTGAACCAGGTCAATGTTTTGTAGGTTGTTGGACTGAAGGTGATGATGATTATCATGAGTATTCAGATGCAACAAGCGAAACAATCAGAGAACTTGTTCCAGAATATCTTGTAGATTATTATGACCTAGAAGAAGAATTGGCTCATTGGGAAGAAGAAGACTAGGAGAAAAAAAATGGCTAATATGCAAGAACGCCACGAAGAATTCATGAAGCGTAGAATTCGTGAAGAAGATGCAGAACGCGGTGCCGTTGTATCATATAACAATATGAGACTGACAAAAGAACTTGAAGAACTAAAAGAGCGTATTAAAACTCTTGAAACTGATATGGCATATATAAATTTAACAGATGGACAGAAAGTCAAGCTAGAAGTGAAAGGCGAAGTATGAAAATTCTAGTCGTAGGTGCAGGGTTTGCGGGTGCTACATATGCCCGCATTCTCGCAGAAGCTGGTCATAAGATTACTGTGATTGACAAACGTGACCATGTTGCGGGTAATGCATTTGACTATTTAAACGAATATGGTATTAGGGTGCATAAGTACGGACCTCATATCTTTCATACGAATAACAAAAGAGTGTACGATTTTCTTTCACGCTTCACTGAGTGGTTACCATATAAACATAAAGTTAAGGCTCAACTAGAAGATGGTCAGTTTGTTACTTTACCTGTCAACAAAGAGACAAAAGAAATTGTAGGTGAAGAAAACATTATAGACACATTCTATAGACCCTATACTAAAAAGATGTGGGATAAAGATATCGAAGAACTTGACCCTAGCATCTTACAAAGAATTCCTGTAAGAGACGATGATAACGAATTATATTTTCCTGGTGATGAATATCAAGTTTTACCTAAATATGGTTATACAGATATGATTGCTGGCATGCTTGAGCATGAGAACATCATTGTGAAATTAAATACAAGATTTCATCAAAGCATACCTTTTGACCATTGCTTTAATTCTATGCCAATTGATGTATATTTCAATAACGAACATGGCGAATTGCCATACAGATCTCTTAAGTTCCATAACGTAACTTTACCAATGATAAAAACTCTGCCAACGACTACTGTGAATTTCACACACGATGGTCCGTTTACACGAGTTTCCGAATGGAAACACATGCCTGGTCATGGTGATAACAAGTGTTTCACTACTCTTACTTATGAAGAGCCGTGTGATTATCGTGACAATAATATGGAAAGATATTATCCAGTCAAAGACGTTGATGGCAAGAACAGGGACATCTATAACAAATATAAAGCACAAGAGCCTGACAACATGACCTTTATAGGTCGTTGTGGTATGTATGTTTATGTCGATATGCACCAAGCAGTAAACTCTGCTATGATGGGCGCAGAATCTTTTATGAAAAAACAGGGTTTACATTCTGGCGAATTTGTGCTATAATACAGTACAATTAAATTAGGAGTTAAATATATGAGTATTATGGATAAACTCAAATCGAATTCTAAGCTTAAAGCTACAGAAATTCTATCTGAATCTAAATTTTTTAATGAGAAAGATATGGTTCCGACAAGCGTTCCAATGGTAAACGTTGCGCTATCTGGTTCTACAGAAGGTGGCTTAGCACCTGGCTTGACTGTTCTTGCTGGTCCTTCGAAACACTTCAAGACATCCTTTGCATTGCTTATGGCAGGCGCGTATATGAAAAAGTATCCAGATGCCGTTATGCTATTCTATGATTCAGAGTTTGGCTCACCACAATCTTACTTCGAACAGTTTGAGGTTGATACTAGTCGTGTGCTTCATACGCCTATTACCAACGTAGAAGAACTCAAGTTTGATTTGATTGCTCAACTAGAAGGTCTAGACCGTAAAGATAAAGTGATTGTTGTTATTGATTCTATTGGTAATCTTGCATCTAAGAAAGAGATGGAAGATGCTATCAATGAAAAGTCCGTTGCAGATATGTCTCGTGCAAAAGCACTAAAAGGCTTGTTCCGTATGTGTACACCGTATCTTGCGATGAAAGATATTCCATTGCTTGCCGTTAATCATACATATCAAGAGATTGGTTTGTTTCCTAAAGCTATCGTTTCTGGTGGTACAGGTATCTACTATTCTGCAGACAATATTTGGATTATTGGTCGCCGTCAGAACAAGAAGGGTACTGAAGTTACTGGATATGATTTCGTTATTAACGTTGAGAAGTCTCGTTATGTAAAAGAGAAGTCT